>Ga0209121_10000130_pt1 | contig 76008 bp, 73 predicted proteins | sample Cruoilmetagenom3_FD_187292 | JGI IMG/M metagenome (GOLD analysis project Ga0209121, IMG submission 187292) | Oil polluted marine microbial communities from Coal Oil Point, Santa Barbara, California, USA - Sample 3 (SPAdes) (version 2) | ecosystem: Environmental > Aquatic > Marine > Oil seeps ...
ATTGCCTTAATATCAAATATCTCAAGAGAAATCACGACACTTTTAGTCACACCAATATTTGCCAGATATTTCGGTAAAATCGCCCCAATAGCCTCAGGTGGAGCAACGTCTATGGACTCAACACTCCCCATCATTACTAAATTCGTGGGAAAAGAATATGCGATAATATCAGTTTTTAGTGGAATTGTGTTAACAATACTTGTGCCCTTTGCTGTTACATTCATTTTGAAGTTTTGAATCGTGATCGTGTCTATGGGGTCGGTGCTTGACTTTTGACAGTAGTAGTGTTAGTCTAGCGTCGTGTGTCGAGAGTCAAGAACTGGAAGCCCAAGCCCCTCACTAGAGATTGCTTCGTCGCGTTGCATTGTACGCTCGGTGGTAGACAGATATGACATGATGAATAAAGTTGGGAATATCGAAGATGTGCATACTGTACAACCACCGAGCTTGTGAGCGAGGAGAGGAACTCGCAATGACAATTTGTTGAATTCATTGGGTTATAGAATAGTCAATTAGTTAAATGGTTTATTAGTTGATTGGTAAATCCCCAAATCCCCTTTCAATTAATCATCAGTGGGTAACCCCACTTTTTTACATCTAAACCCTCCGCTAATTTACAGAGCCCCTAAATTCTCCCCCTTCCTAATTACACAAATATATCCTGGATATATATGTGTAGAAATATTCTTCCCTTTTTAGAAAAATGATGTTTCATATTGTATTTATGAATGACCTTAGAGGGAAGTTGGCTTATGTGGAAAAATAAAAAAGGAGAGGCATTACCGCGGGACAAAACCCTTTGGATTGCCTCTCATCGTGATTCTATAATAAGTTTAGTTAATAAAATTGGTTTGGCAAGGGGTGTAAAGGAAAGTTATGGGTAAATTATCAGCGATGAATCTATGGGGTCGGTGCTTGACATTTTGACATTTTTCTGGCTTCCACATTTGAAAAGGTATTCATTTCCTAACTGTGAAGTAGGGTTACACTTCATTGTGGGGATTGTACGCTCGCAGTTTGACAGATATGACATGATGAATAAAGGTGAGAAGAGCGAAGATGTCATACTGATCAAACAACGAGCTTGTTACATGTGTGAATGGGGTCGGTGCCCCATGTGGAATAGCTTTGCATTCCACCCCAATGAAATAATTCCACATTTCATGGGGCAAGCGGGGCAAGCTTGGCATTTTGACATTTTTGGTTTCCTCATTTGAAAAGGTATTCATTTCCTAATTGTACCACCAATTGCCTGAACTTTCCCTTGGTTTCACAATTAGCTCTTGACATTGACTACAAATTGTATATAATTGACTACATAATGTATACGGAGGTTAATAATGTTAGATAAATTATTTTCTTCAAAGAGTAGGGTAGAAACTTTAAAATTATTTTTATTTAATCCTGAAGATAGTTTTTATCAAAGGCAAATCTCGGCATTAACCAATCAACCAATAAGAGGGATTCAGCGGGAAGTTGAGAAATTGGTCAGAATTGGTTTACTTATTGAATCATCCCAGGGCAATCGTATATATTATAAAGTGAATAAGAATTGTCCTATATTTGAGGATCTAAAAAGAATCTTCTTTAAGACTGTAGGAATAGGCGATGTTCTTAAAGGACATCTTAAGGAGTCTAATTTCATTAAAATAGCTTTTATTTATGGTTCCTATGCAAGAGGAGAAGAAAACTTCTTAAGCGACATTGATTTGCTAGTTATTGGAAGTATAACATCAAAAGAACTTTCCAGTCTTCTTTCTAAACCAAAGAGTGAGCTTGGCCGTGAAATAAATTACACAGTATTCAGTCTACCAGAAATTATTGAACGAATCAAGCAAAAAGATCATTTTTTGAATTCAGTATTAAAAGAAAGGAAGATATTTATTATTGGTGATGAGGATGAGCTTAAAGAAATTATTAAATCAAGGTAGATTATCTCACCACAAAACATCAAAGAGAGAAATAAGCAACTTGATACAATTGATAAGAAGAGACATAAAAGATGCCAAAGTAAAAGGACTTTCTTCTGATAGGAAATTTACCACAGCTTATAATGCAGTTTTACAGGCAGCCACAATTCTTCTTTATTGCAAAGGATATAAACCAAAAGGAGTAGCGCACCACTTTACTGTATTCCAAGCAATGAAGGAAATTATGGGTAAAAATTATCACGATTTAGTAAATTATTTTGATTCGTGTAGATCAAAAAGAAATATTACAGACTATGATTATGCTGGCGGGATTTCAAAGTCAGAATCCGAGGAATTAATTACTGAAGCAGAGAAATTTCTAAAGTTAGTTATTAATTACCTTAAAGATAATTTTCAGGATTTACTCTGAAATGTGGGTTATTGGGGCCAATTCTCAACAATTGACAATTCGGTGTTAATCTGAGACGATAGGTTTTGGCAAGACTTTTCTAAGCGACATTTAACATAAACTTTTTCATATTTTTCTTGATTCAGATAACCCATATAATCATTTAATTTACAGTATAGTAATCTTACTATTTCAATTTCCATTTAAGTAAATAACAGGGTCAGACCTTGAAATGTGAATATGTACCATCCCATGCCTAAACTCTCCCTGAATTCTGACAAAGTTAGAATAGTCAATCAGTTAAATGGTTTATTAGTTGATTCCTAAAGACCCAACCCCCTTTCAATTAATCATCAGAGGATAACCCCACCTTTTTATATCTAAATCCAACGATAATTTACAGAGCCCCTGGTTTCCCCATCTCCTTATTACACAAATATATCCTGGATATATATGTGTAATAAGAAATTCAATCTTGCAAAACCTTGTGAATGGTTTATGGGAACAATGCTTTAATTTGTGAATTTATTATTTTATGGATAAAGAATTGAAAGAACCCCATCCCCAGGGCAAGACATGTCTTGCCCCTACTGGTATACGAGTTATCTATTCATATAGAGAACAAGAAAAGGATAAAGATAAAATAACTTTAATTGAGATATATTATAAAGGAGATAAAGAAAGTGAAGATAGAGAGAGAATCCATAAATATTTTGGTTAAAAATTTAGAATAATGGATAAGGAGGTAATAATACCTAGAAGTAAGAAACAGTGTCAACCCCCATCCCCAATAGTTGCACCAATTTATGAAGAATCGAGCCCGGAAGGGCTCTCCCACAAGATTAGTTTATTGTCCAAAGTTCAAAGTCAGTGAGTTTTTCCATTGCCTTTGCTTTTCCTCCTTTACATTTCTCTATTTTTACATATAATGCCTACTATGAATATATGTTTAATGGGGGGTTGGAATACAGATTCAGGCGCTTCTCTACACGGTGAGTTGATTGGCAGGGAATGGGTTAAGAAGGGGCATAAACTTACAGTCCTCACATTCAAGGACTATGCATTTCATGGAACACAGATAACTGGAGAAGATGAAGAGTTTGTAAACCGCTGTTTTACTGTAAGAGGATATACCCCGGAGGAATTTGACCCAATCCCATTTTTAACGACAGAATATGAAATTTTTATTGTTGAGGACCTTGGTATGTTACCAAAGGACCCTCTCGGGAAGATATACCACAGAATAAAGAAAAAGGCTTCTGTAGTCAATGTGATCCATGATGGTCGACTCGCAAGGGACCCTGCATTCTATCAGTTTGAGTGGGACGGGCTTGTATGTTTTGATAACCGATACAGGAATTTCCTGAAAAAAGTTTATGAGCCTAGTAAAATCCATGTTATACCCTATCCCTGTCATCCACTCAATAAAGGGGATAAAGAAAAGAAGAAAATGGAACTCCAGCTTCCTCTGGATAAGAAGATTATATTTGGGTTTGGACCGGCATCAGAGAAAATACTGAATGATATTTCTACTCTTTCCGAGCTATCAGAAGAGTTTCCTATTCTGCTTCTCATTGTAATTAAAAATGAGAAAATTGCAGAAAAATTTAAAGATATGGCAGGTATAGGTAATTTGCAGATTGAGGTTCGGAATGAAGCACCTGATATAGAAAGATTATATGACTATCTCCATTCGGTTGACCTTCTACTATTCAATAAGGAGTCACTTCCATGGGTGGTAAGCTCATCTACTGTTTACCAATGTCTTGGTTCTGCCTGTCCTATAGTGGCGCTTGATTCCGGTTTTGTGGAAAACCTGAATGATGAGGTTCTTAAGTATTCAAATCAAAAGGAACTAAAGGAGCGTATTAGATCTGTCTTTAGAGAAAACGAACAGTACAGAAATTCACAGAAAGCTGCTCATACCTATGCAGAGAAGAATTCTGCAATAAGGGTAGCAGAACAGTATATAAAACTTTTCCAAACACTTAGAAAAAAATAGGAGGAAATATGCTGAAACGATTTGAGGGTAATCCTATTCTAGGACCCATTCATAAACATCCTTGGGAAGCAAGAATGGTTTTTAATACCGCAGCCATATATTTAGGTGGCAAGGTTCACCTCGTATATCGTACCAGAGGGCTTGATGGTGGTATTTCTCGATGTGGTTATGCGTCAAGTAGAGACGGATTTCATATAGATGAGAGACTTGACTACCCCATTTTCTCCCCGGACCCGGATAACGATTTTGAGTGCTTTGGTGTTGAAGACCCGAGACTTACAAAGATTGGAGACCGAATATATATGTTATACACGGCTTATGGTCTTCTGCCTGGTATATCAAGAAGGGTTCAATCAATCCAGCTAGGTATGACTTCTATTAATGTAGATGATTTCTTAGGTCATCGCTGGAACTGGGGAGAGAGGATTTATCCATTATTCAGGGTTGATAACAAGGATGCCTTTCTCTTTCCGGAGCAGGTTGGAGGAAAGTATGTTTTATATCACCGTATTTCCCCATATATGTGGGTGAGCTATTCTGATGACTTAAAGGTTTGGGAATCTGCAAAGATAGTGATGAGGAACGAGTTTGAATGGGAGTATTATAAGGTCGGAGCTGGAGGCCCACCCCACAAAACGGAGAAGGGATGGCTTCTTGTATATCATGCAGTTGATAGAGAATTCAACTATCAACTGGGTATGGCAATGGCTGATCTTAATGACCCTGGAAGGATAATCTGGAGGCATAAAAAACCAGTGCTCTTCCCAGAGAAAGATTATGAGAAATATGGAGAAGTTCCCAATGTAACCTTTACGTGCGGTTCAGTGGTAATTGATGGAACACTCTTTGTTTATTATGGTGGAGCTGACACTGTAATTGGTGTAGCAACCGCAGAAATAGATGATATATTAAAAGAGGTAGGATAATCGCATTTCACCCTTGCCTTTAGTAATAAGTGTTCCTGAAAAGCAATACTGCCAATCTTTTAGTCTGTGGAATGGTGGAACTCTGTATCAAAGTTCCCGAAGGCGGAATGACAGAAATTGAGGTTATGGATATAACAGGCAGAAGGGTAGCAATTGTTTTAAGAAGATACTTTTCAAGAGGAACACATAATTTCATGTGGCATACTGATGGAATAGGTCCCGGACCTGTTATCCTCCTGCTTAAACACCCTTCTGGTGTATCTTCCCAAAAGGTTCTGATACTGCAGTAGACCTAAAAGACCTATAGCTTCTGCTATATGATTTTTATGTTTATGCTCTTTTTAATGTAAGGATAGAATTGTTCTGTAAATGTTAAACGGGGCAAACTAATGAGAAGAAGAGAATTTCCTATTTTGGAGTTTGATCCAACCCCGAAACGGTAATCGAGCCTAAAAGTTTGGGTTATTTTAGGGGAACCTCTGGGGCTATAAGAATCGGGTTGACATAGTGCAGAAATATGAATATTATAAAAGGTATATTTTTTCTTCAATTCGTTTGGAGCATTATGGGCAATGATAATGTGTTTGAATGAAAGAATCGAAAGAAGATTTATTAATATAGAAGAGGAGGCTTAACAATCATTCTAGAAGGGTTTGTAAAATATGAAGGATAAAGGTAAGACAGAAGAGCAGCTGCTCAGGCATATACTAAAAGAGGCAATTGATATTTTGCCTCTTGGAATAACTATCAGGGATATTGACGGAAAGATTCTCTATACTAATCCCGCGGAAGCAATTATGCATGGATATAAGGTAGAAGAGTTAGTGGGAAAGAAATCAAAGATGCTGGGTCCTCGCGAAAAATGGAGTTCAATGACCATTGACCAACTTAAAAAAATTGGTGCCTGGAAGCGCGAAAGTTTGAATAAAAGGAAAGATGGAACCACATTTCCTGTTCAGCTGATATCCTATGTTATTAAAGACGAAAAAGGGAATCCCATAGGTTTGGTTACCAGTTGTGAGGACATAACAGAGAGAAAACAAGCAGAAAAAGCACTCCAGGAAAGCGAGAAGAAGTACCGTATCCTGGTAGAAGAAAGCCACGATGCAATATACATTTACAGAGACAATGCGTTCCTGTTTGTAAATGAGAGGTTCTGTGAAATAACGGGTTACAATAAGGAAGAACTCTACCAGATGAATATGTTGGAGTTGGTCTACTCTTTGGACGGGGATGTAGTAAAGGATGTAACTGGTAGTAAAATGGAGGGTGAATTTTCCCCTAAGACGTATGAGGCGAGGTTCTTGAGAAAACATGGGGAGATAAGATATTGTGAGATTGCCGTAAATCAAATTACATATAGAGGGGAACCCGCGATAATGGGCGCAGTAAGGGACATAACTGAATATAAGGAGATGGAGAAGGAACTCCGGAGAGCTGAGAAACTCGAGTCATTAGGCATTCTTGCCGGTGGTATTGCCCATGACTTCAATAATATTCTAACAGGCATTATGGGTGATATCTACCTTGCAAAGATGGATTTGGACCCCAAATCTGAAGCATATAAAATATTAGAAGAAGCTGAGACTGCATCTCACGGGGCTAAGGGATTGACTCAGCAACTCCTTACTTTTTCAAGGGGTGGAGAACCTGTAAGGGAAAAGTCTTCTATCCCTGATTTGGTAAAAGAGTCAGTAGAGTTTTCATTAAGGGGGTCTAACGTAAGGTGTGAATTTTCTGTTCCTGATACTCTCTGGATGTTAAATGTTGATAAGGGGCAGATAAGCCAGGTGATAAACAACATTGTCATAAATGCTGATCAGGCAATGCCTGAGGGCGGTATAATAAAGGTAGGAGCAGAAAACATAATAATTAAAGAAGATGATGTTCTTTCTTTGGATGAAGGTAGATATGTAAAGATAACGGTAGAGGATAAAGGTATAGGTATTTCCAAGGAGCATCTTTCAAAGATATTTGATCCATATTTCAGCACAAAACAGAGTGGTAGCGGACTTGGTCTTGCCACTGCGTATTCTATCATTGAGAAGCATGGTGGGTATATTACAGCGGAGTCGGAGGTTGGAGTCGGTAGTACTTTTTATGTTTATTTGCCAGCGTTAAAAGAAGAGCTGGAAGAGGAGGAAGTAGAAAGAGGTGAAATAATTGCCAGGGAAGCAAAGGTGCTGTTGATGGATGACGAAGAGGTAATAAGGAAGGTTGTGGGTAGGATGTTAAAGAGGCTTGGGTGTGAGGTTGAGTATGCTAGCCGCGGAGAGGAAGCTATTGATAAATATAAAGAGGCCTTAAAGTCTGGAGATGCCTTTGATGTGGTTATAATGGACTTGACTGTTCCAGGGTATATGGGGGGTAAAGAAGCCATAGGCAAGTTTATAAAGATTGACCCTGAAGTAAAAGCGATAGTTTCCAGCGGATACTCCAATGATACTGTAATGGCTAATTACAAGGAGTATGGATTCAGTGGTGTAGTAACAAAACCATATGACACTAAAGAACTTGCTCAGGCTTTGCGGAAGGTGTTGAAGGAAAAAAAGAAGGGTCATTAATCTACTTAAATCGCAGCCAATTATTTTAAAAATTAGGTTTGCGTCCTTAGAAATATAATTGTTCTATCATGTTCTCTTTTGTATCAGGATACCGGTAATTATTAAGATTAAGCCCAATATCGTTGAAAATAATATTCTCTCTTTGACAATGAAATGAATGAGAATGAGAGATAAAAATGGGGATAAATAAATCAGGTTGCTTATTTTTACAGTAGTTCTGGACAGTCTCAGGGCTTTAAGCCATAATACAAAAGTGATACCCATCTCAAGAAGACCTATATAAATTGCCCCGAGAAGTCCGGGGAGAAGGGGGATGGTTAACCTCGAAGAAAGCACGAGATAAAACAAAATAAAGATAAACCCGAAAGAAAAATTCAGGAATAATTTCACAACTTCATCCCGCCTGTCCTTAATATTGAAGATCCAGAACAAGGACCAGACAACAGTACTACTCAATGCCAGCAAGACTCCAAACGGGTTTGTAAATCTGAGGGAGAGAATATTACCCTGCGTTGCAATTATCAAAACCCCGATGAAACTGACGAAGATTGCAAGAATGTGTATTGGTCTTATTTTCTGTTTCATTAAAGGGATTGAAAACAAAGAAAGAACTATTGGCCACAAATAATTTAGTGATAGAGCTTCCTGCGCTGGAAGTATGGAGTAGGCTTTGAATAAAAGAACATAGTAAAGGAAAGGGTTTAAAAATCCAAGGATTGCAGAATGTAGATAATCCTTTCTTGAAAAACCTTTAAGCAAAGTAATTTTTTTCTGAAAGGATAGGATAAAAAATAGAGCAATAATTGAAACGATTGAGGCATAGAACAGGAGATGAAGAAAATCCATATAATGTAGTGTTATTTTAAAGGCAGAGGCAACTGTTGACCAGAATAACACAGCGATAAATGCATAGGTATAAGCAAGTTTTTGATTTTTCATTTTGAAAATCCTTTAATCTATATAAGATTAAAGAATCTCTGGAAAAGTCAATGATAATTATTCTGCAGGATCCACTTTTTGAATTTCCCACGAAGGGAAATCAGCCTTAGAGTTTACATAGGGGATACATGAGAACTTATGAGTTATTGTCGGTGTGCGTTTATTACTTGACACAACAGTGTATACAGGTAAAATATTATCATGCAAGTGAAAAGTATTGACTTCCTTCTGACCTTCAAATGCCCCTCGAGATGTAAACATTGTAGCTATAGAGCCGGACCCGAAAGAACGGGATTTATGAGTTTGAGAGATGCAGAGAGATGGTTAACTGAACTATTAAATACACAACCTCTCAAATCTTTTACTGTGCATGGAGGCGAACCTTTTCTTTACTTTGAGGTTCTGAAAGGCATCTTTAGAAAGGCAAAGGAGTTGGGAGTTCAAGAGAGATGGGTTATAACAAATGGATATTGGGCAAAGGATTTTAAAATTGCCGAGAAGTATCTTAACGAATTAAAAGAGGCAGGTCTCTTGGGTATAACATTCAGTGTGGATGCCTTTCATCAGGAATATATTCCTCTGGAGACTGTAAGAACTGGAATAGAAGCTGCAGTCCAGATTGGTTTTGAAAAGGTAGCTGTAGACAGTTACTTCTTAGGATGTGAAGATTCGGACAATGAATATGATATTTCGACTGAGAATGTGATTAGTAGTTTAAAAGGATTATCTGACGTTCAATTCTCGAGATTCAAAGCTACCTTTGAAGGAAGAGCTGCAGAGCTTATAGCAGATGATACGGAAATAGAAAATAGGGTACCGACAGGTAAATGCCAATTCCCCTTCTGGTTGGGGGGCGACCTTAAAAATCCCGAAGGAATAGAGATTGACTTTGAAGGAAATGTTACACTTTGTCCGGGTATCTCTATTGGCAACGCTAAAAGTGAATCTTTGGTTGATATTCTTGAAGGTTATGATTATCGTAATCATCCCATAATAAAAATTCTTGCAGAAGAAGGTCCGATAGGGCTCATGGATTTAGCAAGAGAAAAAGGCTATGAAAGAGAACGAAAGTATATAAATGAATGTCATCTATGCTATGAAATGAGAAGATTCCTCTATCTATATTATTCTCAATATCTAAAACCCGCAAGTTGCTACTCAGGATAAATTTGGGTATATAGAAATTTTATATAATAAGATTCTATAAAGAAAGCCAGAGGGTAAAATATCTCTTTAGTCCTGGATAGTCTCTATCATAGTATGAATACCCGAAGTTTGTAATATATTCCTCGCTAAGGATATTTTCAATCCCAGTCCCTATTGTAAGGACACCAATTTTCTTTTCCAATGAAACATCTACGATTAGACAAGGCCCCTCTTCTTTCCATTCTCCGGGATAGTCAAACCATTTCTTCATTCTTCCAATTCCTCTACCTGAGATTTCAAAGTTAACGGGACCCTCATATCGAAGGACACCAGAGATGGAATGTCTTGGCTGATACTGAAGATCTCTCTTTAAAGTATCAAGGTCATCATATCCATCCAGATAGGAATAATTGAGAGAATAGGAGAGTTCTTCGTACTCACCCTTATATCCAATGTCAATACCGTAGATTCGGGATTTATAGATGTTATGGGGTCTCCAATCCGGGCCGTACCCTATTCTATCCTTTACATCTTCTATATGTCCAGAAAGTGAAAATCCTGCTCTAACTACACCTGCATTTAGTCCAGTTGAGTATTCTGGTTGGAGGCTATCATTTGAGTAAAGCGGCCAATATAGATCGTTTAATGTTGGGGAGCGAAAGGCAGAACCAAAAGAGATATATCCCTCGATTGGTCCATTGTAACGAGCACCAATAGTTACAGAAGGACGGAATCCAAAACTTCTATACCAGTCCAGACGAGTGGAACCAAATAGGTTTATTCCATTAAATTCATAGGAACTTGATATGGACCCACCCGCATTTATCTCACCTGCATACCAGGAGGTGGCATCTCCAGAGGATCTAAATTGATGCATAGTAATCGTATCCCCCTCAAGGTGTAAGGATAAAGTTATACCCTTATAGAGTATCTTCCCGTTTAGTTCCCCCACGAGAGTTGTATATTTATCATTCTCTTTAACTGTATCATGAGTAAAATAATCACTGTAGCGGTTCTCTGGTTCCATTAGCTCCCATCTAATAGAAGGAGATATCAGTATGCCAATATCCCCAATTCCCAATATCCTATGATACGATAAATCGATGAATTTAGTTATCTGTTTATCATACAGATTAGTTACATTAGAGTCCCCGAATTCTGGAACCACACCAGAAGGTGGAATTGGTCCCGGCAATCCAACAGTCCTATAGGTGCCGAGGAGATTAAAGCCTTTCCAGGATAGCGATGTAGAATACCTCACATAATCCGTATTACTTCTTTCACCTTTTCCTTTATCGAGATGTAGGAACCCTGTAATATCGAATTTCTTGCCCCCTATGTTTGCGGAAAACCCTGGTAGTGAATTACCCTTAATTTTTATGTGTCCATTGTTGTTCTCAGTTATGAAATTAATTATGCCACCCACGGCGTTAGAGCCCAGGAAAACCGATGAGGAACCTTTTATGACCTCGATCTTTTTAACAAAATTTAGAGGGATAGTGGAAAGATCAAATCCTCCCGTTCGTGGATCACTTATGCGATGACCGTTGAGAAGTATAAGTGTATGGCTTGGGGTCATACCGCTGGTGACAACCTGAGTCAGCCCTCCTGGTGACCCGTATTCTTTAATCTTGACTCCAGCTTTCTTTTCTAAGAATTCCCCCAAATTTGAGATAGTCAAAGTTTTATCTACACTGATAGTCTCTATACGGTATGGTAGGTCTTTGAATCGTTTTGCAGTTATTGTAATGCCTGACGATTCCCACTGCGTGATAGCAAGTAAAAACAATAACATATTACCTCCTTTATAATTTTAGTATGAAGTTCTCTTCTTTAAATGTTTAACAATTGGAAATAGAATAAAACCATAGATTAGACTCTGAGTCCATATATGCCATAGTACAAAGGGAAGTCCCACAATAAGATAGGCAAGGAATGTATTCTTTGTCGGGAAGAATATCCACCCTACAGATGTTGTAAGGATATCATATATAAAGGTTATAAGTATGCCAAGGAGTATGAGAATATAAGCTCTATTCCAATCCTTTCGCTTATAAATTCCTCCCATAAATCCAGCAAACATCCCTCCTAACATTTGAGACACCAGGAGTGGTAGAGGTGATGGTCCCATGGGATTCGCAAACCCAAAAACGAGAAAGCTAAGTGCTCCTACTAACATGCCAGCACTACCCCCGAGGAGGACACCTGATAAGAAAATGGTAGAAGTAACCAGCTCAAGGTTGGGGACAAAAGAGAGTATATAACCCAGCGCGATTGCTAAGGCAGTAAATATGGCAATCCTTGATATTAATTTAATACTCTTCATATAATTTCCCAAAACAAAAAAGGCTACCAAAGGGCAGCCATAATTAAATTCTTCCTCCCCTCGGAGTACTCCTAGGTAGCAGGTCTCCTGGCTTATGGCCTTCCTACTCATCGCGCCTTCCCACCGAATTGGCAGTGGCTAATTGCGACTTTTGTTGCCAAATACAGTAACGGGGCTGCAACGGATTCTAACCGTTTTCCCTTAACTACCCACTATGTTATTAATAGATTAAAGGTTTTCCCCGGGGTGTCAAGGGAGATTCTGTTATTTTTGATTACTATAAAATAAGAACATTTATTTTAGTGATGATATGTGACATATTGCATTGTAATAACAGAGAAAGGCTGAATCTGTGATGGCAATTATAAAATCTTAAGCAAACAAGAGGATTTTAATCTGTTATCTCCAAGAAGACATCCATTTCACCCCGCGATAATCGAGGCTGGAAAGCCTCTCCCACAAGATTAGTCGAGCGTCCATCCTTTTAGCTCTTAGGTGTTTGGTTTTGGGTTTATTGTTTCTAATGTTGAATTATGAATTATAAATTTTGAATGAAAATCAGTTGATATCAGTGAAAATCAGTGCCATTATTAGGTGTTTGGTCTTAGGTCTTGGGTCTTAGTTTTTTACCAACTTAACTATTCAACTACTCAACTATTTAACTGTTTAACTATATCTGCGTTCATCTGCGTGTATCTGCGGTTTCATTTAACATTGGACATTGGACAAACAACTCTGTGTCTCTGTGGCAAGATACTCTTACCAGGGAGGATTTTTGAGGATATCACCCAGGAGATAGAAGGAGCCGGTTACCAGGATGACGTCATCTACAGTTGCATCAGATATTGCTCCCCTTAGAGCCTTTATTGGATTTTCTTTTATATCTGCTATTTCTATACCAACTTCTTTTGAGTTATTTATTATTTCTTCTATTTTTATAGTCCTTGGGTATAATATAGTTGTTGGATATATCTTTTTCACTATTGGTTTTATCTCACAAAGCATTCCTCCAACATCTTTATCGGAAAGGCATGAGAATACTAACAGGACAGGTCTGTTGAAGACGTCCAGGATTGCCTGTTTTAGAACCTTGATAGAAGCTACATTGTGAGCACCATCAAGAATAATATAAGGTTTTTTCCGGACTATCTGAAATCGTCCAAGGATAGTGAATTGAGAGAGGGCTTTATTTATTTTCTCAATCTCGATTGGTATTCCAGCTTCCTTGCAAGCTGAGATCGCTACGGTTGCATTTAAGGCCTGATGTTTACCAATGAGACCCATTTGTATTTTATCATCATTCAGTTTAAATATGGTTCCTTCCTTAGAGACAGAAATAACCTCGTAGTCTTTGATGAATTTGATATTACCATAGGCTTTCCTTTTAAGGACAGTTTCAACCGCTGGTAATTGTGGAGCTGAGATATTGATTCCATTCGCTTTAAGGATTCCTGCTTTCTCTACTGCAATTTCCTCTACCGTTTCCCCAAGGATCTTCTGATGATCTATACTGATGGGTGTGATGATGGATACTTCGGGCTCAAATACATTCGTAGCGTCCAGTCTTCCTCCCAATCCCACTTCAAAGATTGAATAGTCCACTCCCTTTCTTTCAAAGAGGAGGAAAGCACATGCTGTTAGTGTTTCAAATACACTTATCTTTTGCTTAACCATTGATAATTCTTCTATCAGGGAAGCAAATCTCTCTTTGGAGATAAGCTTCCCATTTATCTTTATTCGCTCTCTATAGCTAGTAAGATGAGGAGATGTATAAAGACCCGTAGAATAGCCCGCTACCCTGCATATCTCATCTATTAGATGTGCAGTAGAGCCTTTTCCTTTAGTTCCTGCAATAAGAAACCCCTTAAGACTTTTATGGGGGTTACCTATGTCTATTAGGAATCTACGAAAATGATCTAATGACTCAGGGTATTTTGCCCTTTGGGATTTTTCTCTATCGATAAGGGAATTGAGATATTTCTCAGCCTGTGAGAAATTCATCCAATATCTATTGGTTATGCGTTGAGTGTAAGGAGAAACTTTTTCTTTGCATGAATGTAAGTAGCCTTTTTATTGTCAAGTGGCCATTAAATCTCTTCCGCCTGGCGTCTTGAACACTCGAACTTTCCTTATGTTCAGAGGTTTACTCACCCAATAATATCCGCTCCTTCATTTCTGCTACTGCCCTCTCCATCCCTACTATAATCGCTCTGGAAATAATTGCATGACCTATATTCAACTCATTTATTTCTTCTATCATTGCAATACGTCCGACATTACGGAGATTAAGTCCATGACCAGCGTGGACTTCAAGGCCCCTTGTTATGCCAACCTGAGCTGCCCCTTCTATTTTCTTATAGTTCGCATCACTGGGATATTCACTCCATTTTCCTGTATTCAATTCAACAGCACAGGCGCCTAGATCAGATGCCATCTCAACCATTTCCACTTCAGGTTCGATAAAGAAAGTTACCATTATTCCTGAATCTTTTAGTTTCGTGGTGGCCTTCTCGATTTCCCCGGGAACGGTTTTCAGGTTTAGCCCTCCTTCAGTGGTTATTTCCTCTTCCCTTTCGGGAACAAGACAGACCCAATCTGGTTTAATGTCCAGGAGCATTGACTGAATTTCCTTATCAAGAGATGCCTCGACATTCAAGTGGGTCTTAACAACCTCCCTTAAGATTCTGATATCTCTTTCCTTTATATGTCTCCTACCTATCCGTAGATGGGCAGTTATGCCATCGGCTCCTGCAGACTCTGCAAGAAGAGCTGCCTCTATGGGGTCGGGATACCTCATCCCCCTTGCTTCTCTTATAGTCCCAACATGGTCTATATTAACTCCCAGTCTCATCAGTATATAACCTCCTGTCTGTTTCTCTAAGCCTTTTAATAAGTGTTTTAACCAAGAGCCCTACCATAGGTTCTTCTTCTAATTTCTCCTGTAGTTTATTTGGTTCGAGTATAGAAACCACGGTATTCTCGATAGCCTCTGCTGTTGCACTCCGTGGTTGCCTATCCAGAACTCCCATTTCTCCAACGAAATCCCCTGCTTTAAGGTCGGCAACACATTTACCCTTCTTATTGATTCTCACCCGCCCTTCCCTTATTAAAAATATTTCTTTCGAAATATCTCCCTCTTTGAACAGAACATCGCCGACTTTGAAACGTCTGGTCTCGCTCATTACCTTCTCCTGGAAGGACTCCTCTTTTCCCACTCAACAACAATTGGAGCCACAATAAAGATAGATGAGTAGGTACCTATAACGACACCTATGAGTAAAGTAAAGGAAAATCCGTGGAGGGTTCTTCCGCCAAGGAAATAGATAGAAAAGAGCACAAAGAGAGTTGTAATGGAAGTAATTATTGTTCTTGCGAGTGTGTCATTAAGGGACGTATTGATTATCTCTTCGTATGGTTTGCCCCGGAGGAGTTTTACGTTTTCTCTTATCCTATCGGATATAACGATTGAGTCGTTAATCGAATATCCGAGGATTGTAAGAAGACCAGCGATTATTGGAATATTGAACTCAACGTTCGCGATTGAGAGTAATCCGACTGTGACCAAGAGGTCATGGAGAAGAGCAACCACTGCAGCAACGCTAAAGCGGAAGGTAAACCTGATAGAAACATAGATGAGTATACCAATCATTCCAAGGAGTAGGACCCAGGATGCCTTCATCTGAAGTCCCTTACTTATAGCTGGACCAACCAGTTCCTCCCTTGGGAAATCAATCTTATTATCCTGGAATTGTCCTCTTAATTTTTCTTTCAGGTTCTCGACAGAGAACCCTTCAGTTTCCCTGAGTTTTACCAGGAATAACTCCTTGCCTTTGTATTTCTGTATTGATGCTCTTTCGTATCCGGTTGACGCGAGAGCTGCTCTCATTTGCTCCGAGGAAACTGGCTTTTCTTCGAATGCGACTTCAAGAAGATATCCACCAGTAAAATCAACGCCGTATTTGGGGCCTTTATGGGCGGTAATGGAAACAAGTCCTGCTAAGATCATGATACCAGAAAATGCGAAAGCTATCTTTCGTGCTCCTATGAAGTCGTACTTTGGCTTCTTGAATATCTGGAACATAGGTAGTGCTTTTAATCCCTTGAATGTCCAGTACTCAAATATGTTACGTGTGATGAATATGGCAGTAAAGAAACTGGCTGCAAGACCAATAGAAAGAGTGATTGCAAATCCTTTTATCGGACCGGTTCCAAAATAGAAAAGGATTATCGCAGCAATGAACGTTGTTGTATTTGCATCCAGTATTGTAGTGAACACTCTCTCGTATCCACTTACTATTGCCGTCCGTATAGTTTTTCCTGAAGCAAGTTCCTCCCTTATTCTCTCAAAGATCAGAACATTTGCGTCTATAGCAGCCCCCACTGTTAGAACTATTCCGGCAATACCAGGCATGGTTAGAGTTGCCCTTAAACCCGAAAGAACGGCTAATAGGAAGACGAGGTTGAGAATTAGAGCAAAGATGGCTACCACACCTGCTTTACGATAATATACAGCAATAAAGAGAAAAACTATAATTCCGGCTAGTATGAAAGCCCTCGTGCCTGCTCTTATAGAATCGGCCCCCAGAGCAGGTCCAATAGAACGCTCTTCAATTATTTTAAGCGGCGCAGGTAGAGCACCTGCTTTGAGGATGATCGCCAATGTTTTTGCTTCTTCCATAGGGGAATTGCCGAGGGTGATAACGGAACTTCCATTGGGTATCCTTTCCTGAACTACAGGGGCGGATTTGACTACACCGTCAAGCACTATTGCTATTCTCTTTCCTATATGTGCTCCAGTAATTTGTGCCCACTCTGCCCTTGCTACCCTTGTCATTGTGAGGTCCACTCTGACACCTATGGGGTTGTTACGTGTTCCTATTCCTGGTGTTGCATCAAGGATCGAACTTCCTGTAAGAAGGGGTTTTTCTTTCAACAGGTACAGAGGGTAATACTTATAACCCTCCTGAATTACTTCTTCCCCCCACTGGAAGGCGTATCCATATGGGATACGTTTCTTAACTTCAGGGATTTGCAGGAGTGAATCAATATAAGGCTGATAAGAAGAAATAATTCCATAGATCTTTACAGATGGCCCTATAAAATAGCTGAAAAGGTTAAAAGTATCACCCTTAATTTCTCTCAGGGTTTCATTGATATTGTTAAGAGTATTCTGAAATATAGCAGATTCTGCCACTGATTTGAACTCCAGAAGTGCCGTTTTCCCTATAAGTTCACGCGCTTTATCCCTATCTACTACACCTGGCAGTTGGATCATTATACGATCCCTTCCCTGTTTTCTTATATCTGGTTCAGATACTCCAAACTGGTCAATTCTGTTGCGAATAATCTGAAGTGCACGATCTGCTGCGCCCGCTATTTCTTCTTCCTTAAGTTTGGATTTATCTACTTCCAGAACCATGTGCATACCACCCTGCAGGTCAAGCCCAAGGTGGAGTGCTCTGGATTCAATTGCTTCTAACTTCGCAGGCGATATGCGGGCCATTTCTTCTTTATCAAGAGAGAAGTACACCCATGAATAATGCAACTGCCAGATTGCAATAGCAATTACTACAAAAATAAATAACCATCTCCATTTTAAGTTTTTCATTAACAACCTCCTAAGGACTAATTATCTGTCAGGCAAAGATTTCTTCTCCGCCGGCAATTATCTCATTTAAGGCATCCTTAAAGTGATTCTTCTCTTTTAATATATCTTCTCCCACCTGTTTCTTGTAGAATTTCCAGGACCTTTTTATTTCATCGCGAAGGAGTTCTACAAGATTCCCTTCTTTTCTGCCTCTTATGACGTCTTCTTGATGATAAAGCAGGATATCTTTGGTGAGTGATCGGGCAAGCCTTCTGGCCTTTTGATGTTCTTTCTTCTTTTCTTCACTCCAGGACTCAGGTAGAGGGGGTGCCGCTATCTTGGGTTCTACTGTTCTCTTTTCCTGTAAAGTTCTTAAGAATATCTCTTTTGCTTCGGTTGTAGTGGGCTCTGCTGTAACACTTTCTTTTTCTTCTGCTTCCACTGCTTTTTCCATGGTGGATTCAGTTGGAATTTCCCCAAATGAAGTTCCGGTAGAGATTTCTTCAAATGAGGGCTCACGAGTCTTTTCTTCTTCTACTGGGATAAGTTCTATATCAAGTGGTTTCCTGTAAATAGTAAAAATGTTAGAGCAATTTGGGCAACGGACCTGTCCCCCTCCCACCGGGATGTCGGAATCGTTAACTCTATATTTCTTCTTACACTTGGGGCACTCACTAATCATCTCTTCCTCCGTTTTTTTTATATCTAATAAGAAAGCCCCAAAAGGTCAAGGGGTTATCTTTTTACTACGCCAATTATTCCTTATTTTATCAAGGAGAGCCAGTGTCTTTTCAGGACATTTGGCTGGTAATATTTCGAAAATTATAAATCCATCAAACTCGTTCGTAAACTCCATAATTGGTATCCAGTTGATCTTTCCTTCGAAGGGTATGAGGTGGTCATCATTACCCTCCATATTAGAATCGGATAGATGGAAATGTCTTATTCTACTCCCCAGTAATTTCAGGAATTCTTCTATACGGTTAACCTCTGCCGCTGCGTGTGATGTATCGAGACATATAGAAAGGTCAAATTTTGCCGCGAGATACATGAGTGTTTTTGGTTCTGAGCCAAAATAACCGGGGAAAGTATTTTCAAGGATCGGATTTACTTTCCATTCGTGTGAGAATTCTACTATCTCTTTTAAACTCTTTTCAGCCTGGTTCAGCGAGCCATCTTTATAACCTGGATGTACGATAACTATTGGAACTTTAAGATGTTCTGCAACGAGTATGGTTTTCTCTACTTCCCGGACAGATTTCATTCTCGTCCATTCTTCAGAGCATGCAATATCAACCCACCCGGGAGGATGAAGAGAAGAAGCTTTGATTTGGTTCCTTCGGAGATTCTTTTGTATTTCCTTTATATCCTTTCCATCCTCATAATTAAAATGGCCAGGGTCACATCTTATCTCAACCCACTTAAAAGGACTTTTTCCTATAGCGTTGAGGGCTTCGGATATACTTCTATCCTTTGTTATTGTAGTTGAAACACCAAAATTAATCATTTGACGGATAATATAGATGTTTTTCTTGTTTGCAAGGGGATTTTGACGTTTCGATTGATTGAAAAATGAAAATAAGGACATTTGTCCTAATTGTAAATTACAAAATGACCGAAGACTGAGAGAAATAACTTTTCGATTTTTGGCTTATGACTTTTAAACGGGGGTTGACATCGGGATTATTATTTCTATTATTGAAAAATGAAGAGGATTTATTTACTTATACCAGTTTTATTCCTTACTCTCACTTCCTGTAGTAAAAAAGCCATATATGTTTCCGCTTCTATCGGTAAATATCCTGATGTAAATCGCTTCTGGGCTTTGATACAGTACGTGGACTATCGGACTGTAGAGGATGCCAAGGTGGTCCTTGATAGCAGCACCACTACTATTAAATTTGACATGACAACGGGTGGTTATTACAAGGAAGGGATGATGTGGTTGACTTATGATTCCAAGCATACAATCCAGATAGAGGTGGAGGACTATGAGGATATCTTTGGAACAGTAGAGATTCCTTCCGCTTTCAGTCTCCAAATGGAAAATTCTATAGATGAAGGAGATTCATTGATTATCGAATGGACCCATGCTGATTCCATGGAGACTTCACCTGATCAGTGGCGGATGCTTGTAGTGGAAGGCCAGGACACCTTATGTCATCTGGGTTTTGCCAGAACCGAGAATAGATATAAAATTCCTTCTGGGATCATACACAATGACATAGATGTAACACTTGATGCAATTAGATTTGGGGAATTATCTCGGGTCTATAGTAATTCAGTTTTTGCGGGGATAGTGCAGAGGAAGAAAACCGTTACTGTGAATTAACAACCTTTGCTAACTTTATTTCCAACTCATTTTTGAGAGTTTCTAAATCACACTTGGTAGTAAAACCAGATGCTGTTTTATGACCACCGCCGCCATATTCCGAGGCAAGTTCCTGAACATTAACCCCATTTTTGGAACGCAGTGATACCTTTAATTTACCACCGTCTCTCTCTTTTATTATGGCCGTAGCCTTAACACCTTTTATGGATAGGCCATAATTCACAAATTCATCTGTGTCCTCTTCCCTTGCACCTCGTTTTTCTAACATCTTCTTGGTCACATACATAATGCTGAACTTATCATGGAGCGTTATGCTCTGCAGGACATCTCCTAACAACTTGATCCTCGTTGGTGGGTCAGTAAACCATATAAATTCTGAGATTTGGGAAGCAACTACCCCATATTCTACCAGTTTTGAAGCTACCCGCAGGGAATGAGGTGTGGTATTGGGATATCGGAAGGAACCTGTATCAGTAAGAATTCCAATATATAGGTAGGTAGCAATCTCTTTATCTAATTTAATTAGTTTATCCAGTAATTCGTATATAATCTCTGCCGCAGAAGAATAATTAGGCTTTACAACATTAATGGTGCCAAAATTCTCGTTGCTTATATGATGATCAATATTGATTACAGGTTTTGTAAAGTCCAGTTCATCCTTTATTGAGCCGATGCGTTCAATCTCTGCTGAATCTACGATGAGTATGACTTCTTCATCAAAATCTTTTTTGTCGGTGTGAATAAGGTTTACCTTCTTGAATCGGCAATATCTGTCTGTTGGAGGGTCCTGGTTGTAGATGTAAGCCTTCTTTCCCATTTTAAGAAGTCCCAAAGCAAGGGCTATCTGGGAGCCTATAGAGTCACCATCAGGATTCTTGTGAGAGACGATCAGGAACCTATTGTATTTTTTTATCATTCTAATCACTCTTTTCATTTTCTTCCTCGCTTTCTTTGTTCAGGAGAGTTTCTATATGTTTGATTTTCTCAAAGGTTTGGTTGTATTTGAACTGGATCTTTGGAGTATATTTAAATTTTAACCTTTTTGCTAATTCGTGTTGAAAAAACCCACTGGCATGATTCAGTAGTTTGCTATTCTTTTGGCCCTCTTCACTTCCTCCGTGAACAGTAAAATATATAGTTACATGTTTAAAATCAGGACTAGTTTCCGCAGAGATTAATGTAATTAAACCTACACGAGGATCCTTAACCTCTTTCGCTATAATCTCTGAGACAGTTTCAATTATTAGAGAATTCACCCTTTTTTGTCTGAATCCCATAGCTCACTTCCACAGTATAATCTATTATATCTATATCCTTTTTTTGCTGTATATTACCTATAGTTTTTTTCAATAAAGATTCCAAAAATTTACTGTCGTTGCTTACTCCAACGATTCCAATAAGTGCCCGTTGCCACTTATCTAAATAGTCAATCTCACTTATTGCTACATTAAATTTATTTCTTGTAGTTACCTTTATACTATTTATAATACTTCGTTTTTTCTTTAATGAAGTTACACCTGGAAGATATAACTCTACTGTACTAATGCCAATTACCATATTAGTAGCTATAGAGACCTCTTCTCTTCGACCATCTTATAGGTCTCGATAATATCTCCCTCTTTGATGCCGTCAAACCCTTTTAATTTTATTCCACACTCATACCCTTCTTCAACAACCTTTACATCTTTATCGAATCTCTTTAATGATTCTATACTCGTTTTTATTATCTCTTCATCGTCACGCAGCAAAACAGCTATGTCTTTATTATGCAGTTCGCCTTCCCGCACATAACATCCAGCTATTATTCCTATAGTTGAACCTGTAAATACCTTTCTTACCTCTGCTTCTCCTGTCTTCACTTCTTCTCTCTTTGGTGCTAATAGACCGGTCATAGCCAGTTTGACGTCTTCTATTATTTCAAAGATGACATCGTATGTTTTAATTTCTACTCTATGGTTTCTGGATTCTTTTCTTGCCTGAGAATTAGGGTTTACCTTATAGCCAATGACTATTGCATTTGATGCGGATGCCAACATCACATCATTCTCTGTTATTGGACCTACTCCAGTGTGAATAACATCTATTTTAACTTCATCCGTGGAAAGCCCTTCTAAGGAATCAGAGAGAGCCTCAACGCATCCAGCATCGTCTCCTTTAATTACTACTTGGAGTACTTGAGTTTTACCTTCTGCTATCTGTAGATAGAGAGATTCAAGGCTTACTGATGGTTTCTGTCCCAGTTCCCTTTTTCTCTCGGCCGATTTCCTTACCTCAGAAAGTGAACGTGCAGTTTTCTGATCATTCACCACCCTGAAAGTATCACCAACTGCTGGAAGCTCTTCAAAACGTGCTATCTGCACTGCAGATGAAACCCCTGCAGTATCCAGGCGTTTATCATTCTCATCGAGGATCAAACGAACCTTACCACAGGTAGCCCCAGCAATAAAGGAATCATTAAGTTTTACCTCACCTTTTTTTATGACCACTGTTGCTGCATTTCCAAGACCCTTTCTTATTCTTACTTCAAGAATTGTCCCAAGCCCTGCTCCTTTTGTGGGAGCTTTTAGGTCAATATCTTCCGCTTGGAGGAGTATGGCATCCAATAAGTCTTCCACACCCTGACCCTTTAATGCGGAAATTTCCATACTCAATACATTCCCGCCATACTCCTGGACGAGAATTCCCCTCTCGGCAAGTTCTGCTCGAACCTTGTCTGGATTGGCTGCAGCAAGGTCAACCTTGTTTATTGCTACTACGATGGGGACTCCTGCTGCCTGGGCATGGTCTATAGCCTCCAGAGTTTGAGGCTTAACGCCATCATTTGCAGCAACTACAAGTACGACTATATCGGTAACATTAGCTCCCCGTGCTCTCATTGCAGTAAACGCTTCATGTCCGGGAGTATCAATGAAGGTTATCATATGGTTGTTATATTTAATATGATATGCGCCGATCTTTTGAGTGATACCTCCTGATTCTTGAGCTGCGACCCTTGTCTTTCTTATGTAATCAAGAAGGGTAGTTTTCCCATGGTCTACGTGTCCCATTACTGTAACAATAGGTGGTCTTTTTTTAATCTCGTAGCGCTTTTCTTCAAGTTCTGGAGTTTCATATCCTTCTGATAAACAAGCGGTGAAATTGAATTCATCTGCTATTAGTGAAGCGGTATCGAAATCCAATCGCTGGTTTATTGTAACTTGCATCCCAAGGCGTAGACAAGCGCCTATTATTTCATTTGGGCGAACGTCCATAAGTTCACCAAGTTCGGATACGGATGTACCTTCCCCTATGGTTATAATATTTTCTTCTTTTGTTTCTTCTTTCTTTTCTCTCTTCTTGTATCTTTTCTTCTTGCCTATACCTTCAAGTTGAGCAACAACCTGTTTGACCTTCTTCTTAGCCTTTATTTTTTTTTCTTTTTTAGTTTCTTCCTTTTTTTCTAATTTTTTCTTCTTTTCTTCTTTCTCTTCCCACTGAAGTTTCTTCCTAATGTGAAGAGCTTCTTCATTGGAAAGAGTGCTCATATGAGATTTAACCTTAATATCTTCATTTAGTAGAGAGCGTATGATATCTTTACTTGAGATACCCAGTTCTTCTGCTAATTTATATACCCTGATGCGTTCCTCTTCCTTTTTAGGCATTGATTTGGTCTGAACTCATTACTTTATGGATGGCTGTGTAGATCTTATCCACACTTTTACTTCCCAGTCCTTTTGCTTCCATCAATTTTTCCTTGCTGTGGGACATTATATCCTGAGCATTTTTATAGCCTGCGTCTTTGAGCAGTTTCTTTATGTGACTGCTAATTGGCAGTTTTCCTACCTTGATTTTCTTTCTTCGATTGGATTCTTTGTCCTTGTGGTATTCAGTGCGACCCTTTATTTCTATATCAAGACCGGTAAGCGCTACAGCAAGAGATACATTTTCGCCTACCTTACCAATGGCTCCTGTTAACTCGTCATCCGGAACTATACAGAGAACCTTTTTGCTATCCAGCATTTCAGCTTCAACTACTTCAACGGGAGAGAGCGCTTCTGCTGCATACTTTGCTTTATCTTTTTTCCACCTTACGACATCGACACGTTCGCCGGCGAGTTCTCTGACAATGGATTGAATTCTGTTGCCTCTGTGGCCCACACATGAACCAACGGCATCTATCTTCTCGTTAGTTGAATAAACGGCTATCTTTGTCCGTTGGCCCGGGTTCCTTGCGATACCTTTTATATTTACTTCTGAATGTAGTATTTCAGGTATCTCAAACTCAAGTAACTGAGTCACAAAATCCGGGTCAATCCGCGTGAGATACACCACGGGTCCTTTTATGCGGACTCTTTCCTCATCACCTTCTTTTGGTCGTTCGGTTACCTCTTTTATTATGGCCTTAATAGGACTTCCCTTACGCAATTTTTCCTCAGGTATTTGCTCTTCTCTTGACAGGAATGCTTCAGTATTTCCTATTTTGATATACGCTCCTGTGGAATAGATTCTTGAGACTGTTCCACTTACCAATTCACCTACTTTAGTCTTATATTTTTCATACAATATTTCTTTTTCATTTGTTTTAATCTTTTGAATGAGAGTGTTCTTTACGACGGTAATTGCATTTCTGCCGAATCTTTCTATGGGGAGTTCCTCTTTGAAAGTAGCCCCTGCCTCAATCGTTGGCTTGAACCTTCGGGCCTCGGATAGGGAGATCTCTTTGTATGGGTCTTCAACTTTTTTAACAACTTTCTTTATCCTGAAGAGTGTTATCTTACCTGAAGCCTCTGAAATTTCACATTCCAGGTCTTCCTCCAGCCCATATTCTTTCCTTGCTGCAGTGATGATGCTCTCCTTTAGAGTCTCAAGCACAAATTCCTTTTTCAGGTCTCGCTCAATCGCCAGTTCTGAGAGCATTGCGACAATTCCTCTGTCAATCATTTTACCTTCTCTTCAATAATTCCGGGGGAGGAAACTTCAAGGCGATATGGCTCGAGCATGAAGCCATCAACATCGAGCTGTACTGATAGCTCTTTTGATATTCTGGCGCAATCGTCTATTGTGATGCCTCCCGTTTTATCAACAAAAACTCTAATGAGTCTGTTTTTTACTTCTAGTTTCTTGAGTATAAATCCTTCATCGAATCCGTGAAGGATTGTTTCGAGCATTTCCTTTATTTTATCTTCTATAGATTTTTCCATAACCTATTAACCACCTCTTTTGCTATTTTTTGGGGAACCTCTTCAGCCTCTCCAGTTTTTCTATTTTTTATCTCTATTATTCCCTTTTCTAACCCCTTGCTCCCTATTATTATCTGTAAAGGTATACCTACTAAATCAGCATCATTAAACTTGTATCCTGCTCTTACCTTCCTATCATCATAGAGAACTTCATAATCTTTTCCTAATAATCTATACAAATCTTCAGCTAGTGCAACCCCTTTTGAATCTGATGTATTGAGATTTAGTATGAGTAGGTGATATGGAGTGATTTCCTTGGGCCATATAATTCCTCTTTCATCGTGGGATTGTTCTATTGCTGCAGCCATTATCCTCTCCAGCCCTATTCCATAACTCCCCATAACTATAGGTTTTTCTTTTCCATTTTCATCGAGATAAAGTGCGCCTAATGAGGATGAATATTTCGTTCCCAGTTTGAAGATATGCCCCAATTCAATTACATTCCTCCAGGAAAGCTCCGTATGACATTCAGGGCATAAATCTCCTTTTTCAGGTATTCTTATATCCACGAAATCCTTGATATCCATATCTCTTTCCGGGTTAATTCCTTTTAAATGGTAATCATCTTCATTGGCTCCACTTACCAGGCCTTTTATTCCTTTAATGGATAAATCAGCATAAACCGGGTAATCTGATCCAATAGGACTCACGTATCCTATGGAGGCTCCAACTAATTTTTTTACTTCTTCTTCAGATGCTATTCTTATTTCTCCAAATTCTCCTTTTAGTTTTTCTTCGTTTATTTCATAATCCCCTCTTATAACTATCCAGATTGGTTTATCATCTTTCATATAGAGAAGACTCTTCATTAATTGGGTTGTGGGTAGACCCAGAAAACGGGAAATTTCATTCACGCTACCCGGGACTGGTGTATGAATCTTTTCCAGTTCACCATCCTTGAAGTTTGCCTTGCTTGGGAGCGTCGATATGGCTTCTATATTGGAAGCGAGTCCACAATTTGGACATACAATGATACTGTCTTCTCCTGAGGGGGAATCTATCATAAATTCCTTTGATTCCGAACCACCCATAATGTCGATTGGAGCCGTAACCTCCGTAGTTATGAGTCCGCATAATGAGAATATTCTCCTGTATGCTTCTTCATGTAGTGAGAAACTCTTGTCCAGCCCTTTCCTATCTCTGTCAAAAGAATAGGAATCTTTCATAATGAAAGTGCGGGCACGTAGAACTGCTCCTCTCGGCCTAATTTCATCTCTGTATTTTATCTGAATCTGATACCATATCTGTGGTAGAGAACGGTAGGATCTGATTTCATCTCGGATAACCGTGGTTATTATCTCCTCATGGGTTGGAGCAAGGGCCATTTCACTATTCTTCCTATCAGAGAGGCGGAACATCTCATCTCCGTATTCCTCCCATCTTCCTGTTTCTTTCCATATTGAAGATGGAGTAAGCGCTGGCATTAGTAACTCCTGTGCTCCGATTCTGTCCATCTCTTTCGTTATGATACCCCGGATTTTCTTAAGGACACTCCACCCGAGGGGTAAATAGGTATAAATCCCTGCTGCCAGAGGCTTTATGAGGCCAGCTCTTAGTAGCAATCTATGAGATACGCTCTCTGTCTCTTTTGGTACTTCTTTTTTTGTCGGTATAAACGCTTTACTCCAACGCACGAAGTATATATAATGTGTTTTTTTGATTAGTCAACCACACATTAAAAAACACTTCTTGACAAAAGATTTTTTTGCTATATATTGATTCAGTAAGAAATAGGTTTGGTTAGATATATATAATTAATAATGAAAGAAAGGAGAAGTGATGCGGACATTTTCTCAACGGAAGGAAGATGTGCAAAGGAATTGGTGGATTGTAGATATTAAAGATAAACCCTTGGGTAGGGTTGCTTCCAGTGTGGCCTCAATTCTTCGGGGTAAACACAAGGTTGATTTTACGCCCCATGTAGATAATGGGGATTTTGTCATTGTGATAAATGCAAATAAAGTGATGCTAACTGGTAATAAAGAGGAACAGAAGTTATATCGTCATCATAGTGGTTATATTGGTGGACTTAAAGAAGTTCCTTTTTCTAAGAGGATAAAGAATGACCCGGAGGGTATTATTATTGATGCGGTTTCTGGAATGTTGCCCAAGAACAAACTGGGAAGAAAGATGATAAAAAAATTAAAGGTGTACAGGGGAGAAAAGTACCCTCATCAGGCACAGAAACCCAAAAAATTAGAGTTGGGAGGATAATAGTATGGAAGAGCTTGCTTTGGTTACAGGAAAGAGGAAGGAATCATCAGCTAGTGTCCGTTTTTATCCTGGTAACGGTCAAATTACGGTTAATAGAAAACCAGTAAAGGATTATTTAAAGGTAGATCGTCTAGTTTATGAGGTAAGAAAGCCCCTTGAGCGAGTTAACGAGCTTAATAAATATGACATAATTGTTGTCGTAAAGGGTGGGGGTATCTCCGGGCAAGCAGAAGCAATACGGCATGCCGTTGCAAAAGGACTCATCCAAATAAACCCTGAATTTAAGAAACCTTTAAAGGACGCGGGTTACTTGACAAGAGATGCACGAGTTAAGGAAAGAAAAAAATACGGTCTCAGAAAAGCTCGAAGGGCTTTTCAGCATTCAAAGAGGTAGGAGGCGAGAGTGGCATTATTGCAATTTAAAGATCTATTAGATGCAAGGGCTCATTTTGGTCACAGAAAGAGGAACTGGAATCCCAAGATGAAGCCTTATATCTATACAGAGAAAGATGGATTACATATTATTGATCTCCGAAAATCTGTAGAGCTACTACGGGAAGCCTATAGTGTTGTGGCAAATGCAGCTGCACATGGAGCAGAGTTTCTTTTTGTAGGAACGAAAAAACAAGCTGCTGATGTAATTAAAGATGCTGCCACCCGTGTGGAGGTCTCCTATGTAAATGAACGCTGGTTAGGGGGAACCCTTACCAATTTTAGTGTTATTAGAAGGAGTATTGATAAGTATAATAAACTATGTGAGGGAATTGAACATGAGGATTTCCAAGAGCTTTCCAAGAAAGAGCAGATCCGCTTAATAAGAAAACGAGATAAAATGGAACGCCATTTCAAGGGAATTCAGAGTATGGAGAGAGTCCCGGATTTTCTATATGTTATAGATGTAATAAATGAAGATATTGCTGTTAAAGAAGCTCATCTTCTTGAAATCCCTGTTGTAGGAATAGTAGATACAAACTCTGATCCTGATTTTGTGGATTACCCCATTCCTGCAAACGATGATGCAATAGAATCAATAAAGTTGATAACCAAGGTAATTGAAACGGCCATTGTTGAAGGTCGAAGTAGATTGGAAGAAGAGCCTAAGAAATCCAAGGATTAATTCCTTAATTGGCTCGGTTTACGTACAAGAATCAGATTTTTCCCGTGTTTAGTATTGGAAATTCTCGAATAGGAGGAAAAGTGGCTACTGCAAAAGATGTAGATATCGAATGCATAAAGAAACTCAGAGCAAAGACTAATGCTGGTATTCTTGATTGTAAAAATGCACTTATAGAATCTGGTGGTGATATAGATAGAGCTATTCAAATCTTAAGGGAGAAAGGAATAGCAAAAGCTTCAAAGAAGATGGGAAGAGAGACTGGAGAAGGCGTTGTCATAGCTTATATCCATCCAGGTGATCAGCTGGGTTCCCTTGTCGAACTCAACTGTGAGACCGATTTTGTTGCAAGAACCGATGATTTCAAGGAGTTGGCTAAAGAAATAGCAATGCAAGTTGTAGCTGTGGACCCGATCGCTGTGGATAGAGAGTCTGTGCCCGAGGATATTATAGGAGAAGAGAGGTCGATCTACGAAGAGCAGGTTAAAAGAATGAATAAACCAGAAGAAGTAGGGAAAAAGATTGTAGAGAATAAACTTGAGAAGTTCTATAAAGATGTTGTTCTCATAGAACAGGATTACTTTAGAGATCCAGAGAGAACAATAGGTGATCTAATAAAAGAGAAGATTGCTATAATTGGAGAAAATATAGTAGTAAGGCGCTTTGAAAGGTTTCGAGTTGGAGAATAAACTGAGTTATGATAGGATCCTTCTCAAGATAAGTGGAGAGTTTTTTCAGGGAAAAGAGAAGCCGCTCTCTTTTAGATCTTTAGAATCTGTAACTTCCCAGATAAAAAATGTTCATGCAACGGGTGTAAAGCTTGGGGTTGTTGTTGGAGGAGGGAATATTATCAGGGGCGCAAGAGAATCAAAGGAAACGGATTTGCCACCGGAAGAACTTGATGGATTAGGTATGGAGGCAACCCTTTTAAATGGTGGTGCACTTTCTCTCCATCTGAAAAAGTTTGGTGTTCCCAATACGGTAATTTCTGCCATTCCAGTTTTATCCTCAATAGGAGAACATTATGACAAACATAGAGTAGAGTATCTCCTCTCTCTGAACCACGTTTTGATATTTGTTGGGGGCACTGGAAATCCATATTTCACTACAGATACGGCTTCTGTTCTTCGTGCTATACAAATGGGTGCTGATGTCCTTTTGAAGGCTACTAACGTTTCCGGTGTTTATGATAAGGACCCTAAAGCTTGTGAAAACGCCCATTTATACCGGAGACTTACCTACAAAGAGGCATTAGATAGAGGATTAGGTATAATGGATTCGACTGCGTTTTCCATGGCATGGACCAATAATCTTCTTATTGTTGTATTTGATGCTACAGTTCCAGGCAATATCGAAAGAGTGGTAAGAGGAGAGGAAGTTGGGACAATTATCGAGGGAGGGACCAATGTATAAAGAGTTAAAAAAGGAGATGGTCGCCAAGATGGGAAAGACGGTCTCTATTGTTTCTGATGAGTTTTCTGGTGTCAAGACAGGTCGAGCATCTCCCGTGCTTATAGAGAATATAAAGGTTGAATATTATGGCACTAAAACTCCGTTAAACCAGCTTGCTTCGATTGCAACCCCAGAACCACATCTTATAGTAGTTCACCCATATGATCAGAATGCCATTGGAGCTATAGAAAAAGCTTTAATGAGTTCCAATCTCGGGTTAAATCCAAACAATGATGGAACGGTTCTTCGTATACCGATTCCCCCTCTAACCGATGAAAGAAGAGAGGAACTTGGAGCGTTAGTTCATAAGTTAGCTGAGGATGGAAAGGTATCTCTCCGTAATATCAGAAGGGATATTCTAAAAAAGCTTCAGACTATGGATAAAGATGGAGAAATATCTGAAGACGAAGCAATGAGATATAAAGATCAGGTTCAGGAAGTTACCGACCACTTTACCGAGAAGATTGACAATCTTTTGATAAAGAAGGAAGAAGAGATATTGAATGGATAATGTTCCCGCCCATATAGCAATTATAATGGATGGGAATGGTAGATGGGCGAAGAAAAGGGGGCTCACCCGTTTGCAGGGACATCATGCTGGAGTAAACTCTGTTAGAAGAGTAATTGAGGCAAGCCTTGATTATAAAGTCAAGTACCTGACCTTATATACCTTTTCAACCGAAAATTGGGATCGTCCAAAGAAAGAGGTGGATGGCTTGATGAGGCTCTTCCCAAGGGTTATAGAGAAAGAGGTCGATAGATTAAAGAATCGCAAAGTCAGGGTCAGATTTCTGGGAAGGTTCTTTAATCTTCCGGATCAAGTAAAGAAGAAGATCCAGTGGATTCAGAATCAGACGGAGAATTTTAAGGCTCTGAACCTCATTATAGCTCTTAATTACAGCGGAAGGAAAGAGCTGGTAGATGCTGTAAATAAGGCTGTTCGGGGTGGGAAAGAGATTTGCGAGGATACCTTTAGAGAATTTCTTTACCTCGCAGATGTGCCGGATCCTGACCTTCTTATACGAACCAGTGGAGAAATACGTGTCTCAAACTTTCTACTCTACGAGATTGCATATACAGAGTTATACTTTACTCCAACCCTCTGGCCCGATTTTGGTAGGAGTGATTTTATAAAAGCAATTAAGTCATACGAAGAAAGGGAAAGACGATTCGGGGCGATAAATTGAATCTAGTTAGGCGATGGATAACCGCTATCCTATTCATTCCGGCGTTAATTGTTATTGCCTGGGCTGGAGATATATACTTTCTTATTCTTGTTGAACTGGGAATATTCCTGGGTGTTTATGAATTCTGTGATATTCTAAGACAGAGGGGGCTTACACCCTATAAATCCCTTGTCATTCTTTCCTCCCTGGTTCTCGGACTGAGTGCCTACTCCCAAAGCCATCTCTTTACTGTTCTTACGATAACTATGCTCGTAATTATTGTGGCGATTGCAGAACTCTGCCGCAGAAAGAAAGAAGAAGCGATATTTCATCTTTCAGGGACGGTATTCGGTGCTATATATGTAGGATGGTTAATCAGTCATCTTATTCTTCTTATGCAGATGCCAGAAGTGCTCAAACCTCTTGTTTATACCAATATTTTTAATATACCGATTAGATTGGGTACAAGCCTTGCTCTTCTTCCTTTTGTTCTTACATGGACTAATGATACAACGGCATTTTTCACGGGAAGACGTTTTGGCAGGAGGAAGTTATTTCCTTCTATCTCTCCCAATAAGACATGGGAAGGTGTCATAGGAGGAGCAGTGGGAGCAATCATTGTTGCATTTATCTATCAGCAGATTTATGCTCCCTATCTTTCATGGTTTGATTGTATGATGTTGGGTGGTGGAACTGCAATTGTAGCCCCTATCGGAGACCTTGTTGAATCTATGATAAAGAGGGATGTTGAGATAAAGGATGTGTCTACTACTATCCCGGGACATGGGGGATTTCTGGATAGATTTGATAGTCTACTATTTACTGCCCCTTTAATCTATTACTATTTACGTTTCTTTGCTGTAAGATGAAAAAAGTAGCAATTTTAGGTTCTACGGGTTCTGTTGGTAGAAATACTATTAATGTTATAAAAAATCTTGACAATTACAAAATATTTGCTCTCTATGCAGGGAATAATATTTCATTGCTAATAAAACAGGCAGAAGAATTTAATCCTCTTTATGTAGGTACTTTTTTCCGGGAAAACGAAAAAAAGTTAGATGATATGGTAGGGGGGAGGTGGAGAACGCTTATTGGTATTGAGGGGGCAAGTGAGTTAGCCACAAATAACGAAATAGATGCAATTGTTATAGCATCAGCTGGGAGTCTAACCTACGAAATCCTTATAAAGGCGCTGGAAAACGGAAAGAGAGTGGCTACGGCAAATAAAGAAACCATTGTTGCTTACTCGACTCTCTTGAAGAAAAAATTGCCTGATATGCCCGGTAAGCTCATCCCGGTTGATAGTGAGCATTCTGCTATCTATCAATCTCTCCTGGGAGCAAACCACTCTGATATCAGAAGAGTAATACTACCTGCATCAGGTGGACCATTCTATAACAGGGAGTCCCTTGATGGAATAACAACCCGTGAGGCTTTAAATCATCCGACCTGGCAGATGGGGAAAAAGATTACAATAGATTCGGCAACTTTAATGAACAAGGCTCTTGAGGTGATAGAGGCTTCTGTTCTTTTTAATCTGTCTCCCGATGAGATTGAAGTTGTTATACATCCCCAATCTATCGTTCATGGTATGGTAGAGTATAAAGATGGGTCTATCATTGCTCAATTATCAAAGCCAGATATGAAAATACCCATTCAATTTGCTCTGACGGCTCCAGAGCATGTTAATTCCCCTGTCCCCAAACTTGTCATATCCGATATTGAGGCACTAACTTTTCATAGGGTGGACGAGAAAAAATTTCCACTCATACCTCTTGCCTATTATGTATTAAGAGAGGGAGGAACTCTTCCGGCTGTATTTGTTGCAGTGGATGAAGTGGCTGTGAGTGCATTTCTTTCCGGAAAGATTAGATTCAGAGAGATAATGGATATAGTAAGGGAGGTTACGGAGTCCCATAGTTTGATTGAGGACCCGGGAGTGGAAGATATTATTAATGCAGAAGAATGGGCTTTTTCTAAGGCCAGGGAATTGATTGAATGATTGTTTCTATTATTATTGCCGTTTTGGCGCTTAGTATTCTCATATTTGTTCATGAGTTATCTCATTTCCTGATAGCCAAAGCTTCTTCCATCGATGCTCCTGTATTTTCGATAGGCTTTGGCCCCCGCCTTTTTTCCTTTAAGTGGAAAGAGACGGATTTCAGGGTATCGGCAATTCCATTTGGAGGATATGTACAGTTAAAGGGAATGGAACCCGATGAAATAAAGGGAGAAAGGAATGAATTCTACTCAAAGAATGCCGCCCTTCGGATTGCTACAGTATTTGGAGGACCCTTTGCCAATATCCTTTTTGGATTTTTGCTGTATCTCGGTATATTTGGTATTGGTGGGATAGGAGTACCGGATACGACTATTATTGGTAGTTCAGTTGCAGGAAGTTATCTTATCCAGGGCGATAGAATCCTTTCCATTGATAACAACGAGGTTTTTAACTGGTACGATATAACAAAGAATCTCAAAAATGGCTCGGAGGTCCTGCTCATTCGGGATGGAGAGGAAAAGAGGGTAATTGCTGATTCTGTATATCTCGATTCACTATTTCCTCAGTATCCCCCTATCGTTGGGATGGTAGATAAGGGAGGACCCGCATATTCAAGCGGTATAAGAGAGGGGATGAGGATTCTTGCGATAAATGGAAGGAAACTCGATAAATGGGAGGATATAACCACCTATGTTTATCCTGCTGCTGGGGATTCTCTCAGTGTCCTGTACTGCCAGAATGGTGATACTGCTCTCCTTACAGTGGTTCCGAAGGAGCAGAAAGCTCTCGTAGGTGATTCAGTCGTGAGTAGAGGAATAATAGGGATTATATCTCCAATTAAGACAGTCAAGATATCCTTTCCTCTGGCCGTTTCCTTTGCATCAAAGCAGACCTGGGGAACTGCTACAATAATCTTTCGCTCGATTTCTCTTTTAATACATAGAAAGGTATCAGCCAGGAATCTGGCCGGTCCTGTTGGAATTGTTATGCTAACACAGCAAAGTATGAGATTGGGGCTTAACAGTCTCCTCTCTTTTGTTGCCCTTCTCTCTGTGAATCTGGCGATTGTTAATCTAATACCTATTCCTCCTTTAGATGGATTTCATATCGTTGCTTCTGTTGTTAGTAGTATTGTCAGGAGAAAACCCTCTAAAAAGATGCTGCAGATTATTACGGTGATTGGAACTATGATTATACTATCACTTATGGCCCTGCTTCTTCTTAATGATATATTGAGAATATTCAGTGGAGGTATGTAATGGAGAAGTATTGGGTTGCCTCGATGGAGGAATTTGAATTTGGGGCAGAAGTCCTCACACAACCAGTTCTAAAAAGATTAAAAGATATCGCTAACGAGTGTCGGGGAGATATATTAAAGATGACCACCATTGCAAACTCAGGACACCCGGGAGGCTCTATGTCATCTATAGACATATATACTATTGTCTACAGTTTAACAGACCTTGATAAGAATAAAGTGGTAGTGAGCCATGGTCATACCTCTCCAGGCGTATATTCCATCCTGGGCAGACTTGGCATTATTGACCGTGAAGAACTCCTTTCTTTTTTCCGTTATGCTGAAAGCCCTTATGAGGGTCATGTTGAATCTCACCTGCCGCATATTGTATGGAGCACGGGAAACCTTGGGCAGGGATTATCTGCAGGATGCGGTTTTGCTATCGCATCAAAGTTAAAGAAAGAGAATAGTCATACATTTGTTCTTATGAGTGATGCAGAGCAGGCAAAGGGCCAGGTTGCAGAGGCGCGTCGTTTTGCATCTAAATTTAGCCTTAATAATTTAACTGTTGTAATAGATTATAATCACCGGCAGATTTCTGGCAAAATAGAGGATATAATGCCAGTAAACATAAAGGAAGACTACCTTGCAGATGGGTGGAGGGTACTGAAGGTTGATGGACATAACTTTGAGTCTTTATATGAAGCATTGCACACAGCACGTAACGATAAATCTTACCATTATGCAATCCTTTCCGAAACAGTAATGGGTAAGGGGGTTTCATTTATGGAGGGAAACGTAGCATATCATGGTAGTGCATTGTCTGGTGAAGAATTAGAAAGAGCTTTAAATGAACTCGGAATCGAGAATGATATAGATAGATTCATAAAGATAAGAAAGGAGAAAGAGCCACAGTATTCTATAAAGAGCCCTGTCCATGAACTACTACCCGAGATTAAAGTAGGAACCCCAAGGGAGTATAAAGTAGGAGAAAAATTAGGTAACAGGAATGCTTTTGGGAATGCATTAGCAGATCTTGGAAGATTAAATGAACCAGGGACTATTGTGGCACTTGATTGCGATCTTGCTGGATCTGTTGGATTAAAAGGATTCGGGGAAGTTTATCCTGAGTTTCTTATAGAGACAGGTGTTTCCGAACATAATACTGCTACTGTTGCAGGAGTTCTTTCCACTCAGGGGATACATACATTCCTGGCTGATTTTGGCGTTTTCGGGATTGACGAGATGTACAATCAGCAGCGTCTAAATGCAATAAACGGGACAAAAGTTCGCCTGATATTAACACATTGTGGTATAAACGTGGGTGAGGATGGAAAAACTCATCACTGCATAGATTACCTTGGTATGGTAAGGAATTTACCAGGTTTTGCAGTCATTATACCAGCTGATATAAATCAGACAGATAGGATTATCCGCTATCTCCCAAAGATGGATCGGAATGTTATGGTGGTTATGGGTAGGGCAAAGGAAGGAGTTATCAGCGATTTGGATGGTAAGCCAATCTTTGGTGAGGACTATGAGTTTGAATACGGGAAAATTGATATCATTCGGGATGGGAACGATGGGGTTATCTTATCTTATGGATATGCACTTCGTCTTGCCATTGAGGCCCAGGAAATCCTTGCCGGGTTCGGTATTTCTTTAAGGGTTTTAAATGTATCGTCGCCTTTAGCGATTGGTGCGGAGGATGTAAAGAAGATAGTAGAATATAGGAATATTTTTACCTATGAGGACCATCTCGTCGGGAGTGGGCTTGGTTCCATTGTTGGTAATCTCATAGCCTTAAATGGAATTTCTATGAACTTCCAGTCTTTTGGTATCACTGATTTTGCTCCATCTGGCAATGCAAAAGATTTATTCAAAAAGATTGGACTCGATCCAGAAACTGTAGCAAATAGGATTAAAGAAAAGATTTAATCATCATCCTTTATTATAGATATATAACAATTTCTTAGTTCCTTAAGTTCCTCCTCATTATTTACATTTTGATTATTATCTATATTATCAATATAAGGATATCAAATCACCTTTATCTTATATTTAAAATCTTCCCTCGATAATTTTCCTTTCCTGCCCTGAAATTGTAGAAATAAACCCCTGCAGAGAGGCCTTCTACATTCACTTTATGTATGCCCGCTCCCATAACACCATCAATTGCATTTCTTACACATCTCCCTGTCACATCATAGACCTTAAGTTCTACTTTACACTTTTCTGGTATTCCAATCTCCAAATCCATCTTACCGTATGTGAGCAGAAATCTCTAACCTTCAGCCTTGATATGAAATTTTTATAAAATAGATTCCTATGCTGTAGGCACGAATTTATTCGTGCAAAAAACTGGAGTAGCAGACCTTGCTCTGCACCCTCTGGCATCGGGACAAGGATGTCCCTCCTACATTGTAGGAGCGGTTTCCAAACCGCGATATGTGGGAGAGCCCTTCCGGGCTCGATTTTTATTGTGAGAGAGGGCACCAACACTCGAATCGCGACAAGGATGTCGCTCCCACATTTTGGGTGACTCATCGAGTCACCCCTACCTATGTAGGCACGGTTTCAACCGTGCATTGTGCACGAATAAATTCATGCCTACAAAAATTGTGTTTGATGATCGCGGGCAAAAGCCCGCTCCAACAGAGGAAAAGGCAGTGCCTTTTTCCTACAATCAGGGTGCGAGATAAGGGGTAATTCATGAATTACCCCTACTTTCATAAATACCCCTTGACTGAGGCCCGCAGACAGTAAACCAAGATCAAAAGTCCTCCGCTTCGATTCATCATTCTCATTGACATATAGCTAATTGGTAATATTTTATCTCAGGATAAGAAAAAATGCGAGAATATAGAAATGATTAAGAGAAAAGATGCGATAATACTTAAGAGTTTTGATTACAGGAATACAAGTAAGATAATACATGTGCTGACAGAGGATTCACAGAGGATTTCAGTTATTGCAAAGGGTGCACGGAGGACCACTTCCCGTTTTGGAGGAAATATCGAGCCCATCAACCTTACTCAAATTGTCTATTATATAAAGGAGGACCGGGACATTGGGATACTGAAGGAAGCTAATACTCTGGAGCCCTTCCTGAACCTTAAGAATGACCTATATAGATTAGATATAGCCTGGGGACTCATATGGATTGCGAAAAAAATACCTGATCCACAAGACGGCCTGTTCGGTCTCTTAAAGAGATCCCTTACCTTTCTCAATCGGGGATTCAAAGAAGAGGTATTGGTCTATTTTCTTCTTTCCCTTTTCCATTTGAGTGGTGTTTCCCCAAAGATCAATAGATGTGTGGTGTGTGGCTCTAAAGAAGTGAAGTTCTTTGATATTCCATCAGGGGGTGCTCAATGCGCCGAATGCAGGGTAGACTCTGCTATTCGAGTTAATAGTTTACTTCTCGTACTTTACGATCTAAAGAAAGGTAGGCTTAGAGCATGGGAGAAAATAGTCGAGTCTGATGAGAAAAAGATCCTGGAAATAGTATTGGAATATGGGATGTATCACCTTGGTGAATGGTTGAATCGCCTGAGGGATATCCTACCGTCCCGGATAATGCCAAAGGAGCGATAATTTGACCAGTCTCCAAGAATTACAAGGCTTTTATTATTATCTTCATATAAATAAGGTTTATGGAAATGTCCCATCATAATTGCATCAATGCCACTTGAAAATTTTTCGTGTGCGTACCTGGCCAAGTAATTTAGGTCTAGGGTAGCTTTCCCGGAACGTAGCCTTGATAATCTTGATACCTTTCTTGCCAGAGTAATTCCCAGATCTGGATGTATGATTGAGAATAGTGCTCTTGAAAGTCTATTCTTGAGTATTATTCCCAGCATATCCGGTGAATTGATTTCATTACCGTGCTCAATCAAGATCTGAGCACCAGAAGCAGAAATTACCTCAGGCAGAGAGTGGGGGACTATTCCAATATCCTTGATAAATTGCCCAAGGTAGAAGTCGTGGTTACCCACCCAATAGTGTATTTCAACCCCCGCACTTTTTGTTTTGTACAGTTCACAGAATACTCTGAAGAGAGACTTGGGTATAACCGTCTTATATTCAAAGTAAAAGTCGAATATATCACCTAAGAGGAATAACTTATCTGCCTCTTGTCTTACCTTTTTAAGGAATAAAAAGAAATCATTGATATCACTGTTTCTGGATTTGTTGTGAAAATGGGTGTCGGCAATGGCAAAGATAATATCACTATTAGATATGTTAAGCATAGAATAGTGAAGAATCTCAGATGGTAAGTTTGTCTGTCATTTCCTTAATTATAGAAATTGCTTCTCCGTAGTAATGATGTTTTAGAAGTTCATTAACAAGGTTACGATACCGTTCTTCCTCTCCAATATTAGCTTCTCCTTCAACTTCTGCTATTTTGGATAACTCCTCTGTGGATTCTCGAAGGATGCTTCCTTCCTCTTTATCAAGAATATTTAAGATGCCTTGTTCTTCTTCTTCTTCCTCCTTCCCTTTCCTTTTCTCTTCTCTTTTAAATATTTCTTCAAACGGAGATTTTTCCTGGTCCATCTACCCTCCTATCTTTGTATAACGTGAGTGCTTCTTTGGCATCAGTAAGGTTAGGATCTAATTTAAGGGCTTTATCCCAATTTTCAATTGCCTGGTTAATATCCTCTTTCTTTTCATATGCAAAGCCCAAATTAGCATACGCAGAAGCAAAGCCTTTATCCTTCTCAAGAGCCTGTTTAAAGATATCAATTGCTCCATCAATATCGCCTTCGTTAAAGATAATTAGCCCCATGCCACTCAATGCTTCTACCTTATCCGGGTCTTTTTCAAGCACCTGTTTGAATATATCCTGAGCTTCTTGGTCCTTTCCTTCCTTAGATAAAGCGATCCCAAGATTTGTCAATATTTCAAGTGATGATTTATCTAACTCTGCAGCTTTTTTAAATCTGTCAATAGCAATTGTTGCTCTCCCGGCATAGAAATTTTTAATTGCCATATCGTTGAGTAACCTTGCCTCCTCTTTTTTCTTCATTAACATGAGTTCTTCTCTCTCTTTCTTAAATTCTTCCACATAGTTCCCGATGTGTTCTGAAATAGCATTTAAGTTCAGAACCATTCCCCCAAAGTGTTCTTCAATATCAGAAAAATTCTCTTTTAGTGTATCCGAGATTGTTTTTTCTAATGCAGAGAGTCTCTCCTTGAGAACTTCATAGTTTTTATTAAGACTATTTGCAAAATTTTCCTCAAGAGAGGTCACTGAATCCATTATTGAATCGCCGATTTGCGCGGGATTTTCATGGATGACATTTTTTATCTCGCCGAGGGCTTCTCTCTGTCCCGCGGTTGCCTTTTCTGGTAAATTTTCGATTAAAGAGATTATTTCTCTTAGATTTTTATCCAGAAGTGACTGAAGTTGATAGTGATCCTCATGCCTTGCTTGGTTAAACTGTTGTAGTCCCTTTCTTAAAACTTCTATTTCGTTTTGTTCTTCTTCCATCTTATTACCTCCTGATGGTGGGGTTTAACCTGCTGTATTCATTAGCAGAATCTTTAAGGATTGATGATATATATTTCTTTTTTCTTGCAGGATTCATCTCTACCCCGGAAATTAGTCCTAAAGCGAGTCCATACTCCCTTTTATGTAAAGCAGCGTAATACCTGAGTAATTTTACTTCATCTGTTTGCTCTAACCTTGTTAATCTTTGATAAGCATTTGAATAATCGCAATTCTGTAGTTCTATTTTGCTAATTAAAATTTCTTTTTCATCACCCTCTGTATGTTTAATTTCTTCATACGCTTTTTCGTATTCTCTCAATTCGATATATAATTGGGCGCGTCTCTTGGGTGACTCTGAGATTGCAATCATATCATGCAGGATCTCTATACGTGAATCTTTTATCTCCTTTGGGGTAATCTCAATATCCTTTCCCAACCACCATAACAGGGTCCCTTCTTTTCTTTCTGGATTTGATATTGAACTGAGGTAGAGTTTTGCCTTTTTTTGGTCTTTTGTTAAGAAGTAGAGATACCCTGCCTCTCTCATTGCCTCTTCATTATCTGGTGCCTGGTCAAGAAGTTGTTCGTAGAAAGGCAGACGTTCACTAATGGCCAGTTGCTTTATATAATGTATTACCTTCTCCCAATTTGCGAGCACCAGGTTGATTTTTATGAGGAGGGGAAGCATTTCAGAGTCATCCGGGTCAATAATGTCCTTTAGTTTTTCTGCTACATCGGGATATTCCTTAAGTAAATATTCCGTTTCTGGTGCAGCTTTTTCTTTTTCACCTATTGAGTAATCTATCATGACATGAGACACTTGAAGTGGGAGAGGAATATTATCCTTAAAAGCATTATCTATCTTCTGGGTAAGGAATTTTCCGCGTAGATTTGACCCATCAAAGTAAAAATCTATTAGATTCACAAGTCGCGTATTTCGGCCTTCCTGATGGTAGACATCAAATAGCTTATCTACGAGTTCCTCTGATAAATCAAAGGAAGAGAAAAGGGATTCTATACCAGCAAGTGCTTTCTTCCTCTCGTCTTCATTCTTCCAATATGATTCAATGAAAGCCTTTAATGCCTCTTCTTTTCTTCCAAGTTTAGAAAATATGTTTCCCATTATTAATAATGCTTTATTGGCTATTTCAGGATCCTTATGGCCTTCCAGTGCTTTTAGTGCTTCTTCATTTAGACTTGGGTCAAATCGTAGACCTTTTTCTATTTCGGAAATACCAGTTTCGTCCCCCATCAGGAGTTTCGCTTTACCATAATATATACGAAGTAAAGCGTCTATAGGTGCAATCTCAATTAGTTTCTCGTATTCTCCTACAATTATGTCAGCCATTGATGATTTTTGATTTAAGACTTCATCCAGGCAAATAATACCCTTTTTCGCGTTTTCCTCTTCCTTGTATAGTTCGTAGAGAGACATTAAAATATCAGGTTCTGGAGTCCCTTTTTCTCGGACTTGCTCAAGTACTAATATTGCCTTGTCTATGAGCGAATTGTTAATACTCCAGGCTTTTTGTGCCAATTTTGAAGCCTCGCTATAATTTCCTACTTTAGCATTTGCCTTTGAAAGATTAAGCGATAATTCACCCTGCTCTTCAGCTTCAAGTGAAGAAAGTGCTTTTTTCCCCCACTTTATTGCTTCTTCATAGTACTCATTATCTAAGAGGATTTCTGTAAGAGTTTGATATAAATACTTATTGGCCTTTTTTGAATGAATATGCTTTATAAGGAAAGATGTAATATTGCTGACGTCTTCAGGAAATTGTTTCGCAGCCATTTTAATCTCATTGCAACCCTTTTTATATTCACCTTTATGAAAATAGAGGGAGGAGATAGTTCTTCTTATTTCCTCTTTATCTCTGTATTTTTGAAGGTGCTCAATGAGGAAATTGAATCTCTCGGGTGCTTCAGATAATGCTTCAATATAGAATTTTTCTGCATTATCAAAATCTTCAGTGAGTCGTTTTAATTCTCCCAGGGCGAAAGGGTAAGTAAAAGGAGGGAAGTTCTTTTTATCGAGTAATTCATAAAAGTATAAAAAGTTGGGAGCAAAATCGGGATTTCCCCTGACCCACCTGTCGAATTCCGTAAGCATAAGAGGTACGTAATCAGGTTCCCCAGCCAGAATTTGATCGATACGCTGTGCAGCCTCTTCTGGCTCTTCTGGTATTCTGAACATTAAAGAGGTGAGTTTGACTTCTGTATTGTGTGGATTTTCTTTTTTGAGTTTATTCAGTTCTCCCTTTACTGTTTTTAAGCCATCCGGCTTTTGAGCCAGGTCTTTAAATATACCAAGAGCTTCGTCTACATCACCTTCTCTGGAGAGTAATTTCGCTTTCAATAAGAGAGCTTCTGCGGATTCTTTTGAATCCTTTATTATCTGGTCCAGTTTTTCTAATATCTCGGGAGCTCCAGAGGGGGCAATTTCAAAGGCTTTCTTCAGTTGTTTTACTGCTTCTTTCGTCCACCCCAGTTTCCTATAAATAGATGAAAGATAGAGATAGGGGTCAAGTTCATCTGGTAGTTTACCCTGAATCTTTTTTACTTTCTTCCCTATCTCTTCATCTGGTGAAATCAGAAGGGATGCGAGGAATTCCTGTAAGGATTCAGAATATCTTTTCTTTTTAAGATAAGCTTCAGCCAGATTCTTATGGAGTAAGGAATTGTCAGGATTCTTTTTTACCATCCTTTGATACTTTTTTATTGCTTCTTCAGTTTCGAACACTTCAATAAGCTTTATAGCGTCTTTTTCTTTTCCTGATTCAATGTAAAGTTCACTCAAATAATCCAGTACTTCTTTGGATTTATCCTTGAATGAATCAAGGATAGTGAAAGCTTCAGGAAACAGTTCTTCATTTCTATCCAGGGCGTCCCTTATTTTTGATATTCCTTCTTCGTAGTTCTGAATCTTTAAGAGAACGTGTCCCAATCCAAAGAGGAGCCATTCATCGCCATAGCATTCCTGATTTGCACGTCTTAGTTCTCTTATCACTATTTCCAATTCCTCAGGGTGTTTTTCGATTATTTTGTTAAAAATGTCTACTGATTGTTTGCTTTCTTTTCCTTCGAGCGCAATGCAGAGGCTATAAAGATGTGAAAGATCTCTGCCTCTATATTTTTCCTTATGTACGAGGATATTATCTACAGTCCTCTGTTCCCGTTCCTGGAGGTTGTTTCTCCCCTCTGGCGTCATTTCCCTTAAGATATCATAAACATCCTCAAGATCCCTCTTTGCTGCCTTTTTTTCTATGAGATATTCTGCCAGCTGGTCGGGTTTACCTCTACCATAATATAAATCCTCCATTTCGCTAAGAACCTGCCGGGCGGCCTCAGCGGAAAGCATTTCTCCCTTCTTTGCCCACACTGTAACTTCATTCAGTTTGTCCATGATCAAATATGTATGCATAATCTCAAGTATGAGAGGGAGGTCGGATTCCTCTTGGGTAAAGGCGTTTTTTAAAATTTCTACGGCTTTCGAGGGTTCTCCTTTTGAGGAGACTCTGCGAGCCTTATCTATTGTATTGGATTTATCGCCAAAGCTAAACATAATGATTTATAAAAGATTATAATAAAAATAGACAGCAAGTCAAGAGTTTTTAGTGCTACATTACTATATGGAAAACAGTTTTTGCGACTTTTAAATACTATCGAGAGTCCGTGTAATTACTCTACCCAGTTCAATAAGTTCGTTGATCTTTCTATACTCATCTGGAATATTGATTGTGAGTAGGAGAAAAGAATCGGTTTCTACTTCCCAGGGGATGAACATTGTTTTCGCATCCTCTTCGTTAAGGAAAAAAAGATTTTCAGGTTGCATAGATAGTATATGTGCTATAACTCGCCTATTTAGTAATTCTTTTTTGAAATTTTCATCAGAACCCCTGATATTATATATTTCTTCAATGTTAAACTGATTTACTCCTTTGGTTTTAGTTGATAGTTTCTTGTATGGTAACCTGAATTTCTTCTGAAGGCTAAAAGTCTTGTCAATCCCGGTATGGCCAATAGCAATTAACAATGCCAGGCTCTCTTTTGCTCCTCCGGAGATAGGCAAATATATTAAAAAAGCGTTATGATTATTGATACGTAGGGATAAATACAACTGCTTTCCATCTTCAGTTTCTTTTAGGGATAACCCGAGTCTCCTTGAGTATTCCTCCAGGTTTTTGTTTCTTGTTTCTTTTTTCTTTTTATCAATCAACTTCTTTATAATCACTATTAATAATTGGAACAATATAAAGGCGGGGAGTATAAAGTTCTTAAATTTCTCCATCATAAGTGAAGTATATAATGATACAGGTATCCAGTCAACCCTTTTTAAGAAATTTCCTCTTGACACATTACAATATTCCGTTATTCTCACCCTAAAAGGAGGAATACTAATGAATAAAATGGTACTACGAATGCTTGATTTATTAATAGTTATTGCCTTTATTTCTTTACTGTACATTGTAATTAAACCTCAGTATAATCAGGGAAAGATAAATGAGAATAGTTGTAAGCTCCGATCTAATATGTTTACGGTTAAAGCTGGGGTTGAGAGGTATATTGCGTTTAATAATGGGAATTATCCCTGCAATTTAGAGCAGATTTATGAAAATTTAGAGGGACTGGAGATACCCGTTAATCCGTACACCAATGAAAAAATGACCATTTATGACCTCGTGCAATTTAAATATAGTGTCCCTGGTGATGTCGAAGATGATACACCGGATGGGGTGAACGGTATACAAGCTGGGGAACCGGGACAGATTGGGGTTGGTTTCTTTATTCCGATTGGTAAAGATTCTATTCCCACAAAATATGGAATAGTAGGATTTGACAGAAATGGGAAGCCACTCATTTTGGAGGAAGGGAAGAAAAAAAGAGTTGTAGTCTTGAATGGCTAAATTTTGTGTAGTTGGATCTTTTAAAACCTGAAATAATAGAAGAAATAGGTTCCCTTAATCTTAGAGCACGCCTGGTGGTCGAAGGATTTCTTATTGGTCTACATCAAAGTCCTTTTCATGGTTTTTCGCTTGAGTTTCATGAGCATCGTCCCTATTATCCAGGAGACCCTATAAACAGGATTAATTGGAAACTCTATGGACGAACAGATAGATATTATCTGAGAAAATATCAAGCCGAGACAAATCTGTCTGCTTATCTTCTTTTGGATAAGAGTAAATCAATGGATTATGGTGGAAAAATAACCAAATTTCATTATGCAAGGACTCTTGCGGCGAGTCTTGCATATCTTTTGTTACACCAAAATGACTCAGTAGGACTTGTTGTGTTTGATAGAGGGGTAAAAACATTCCTGCCGCCCAAAAGCAGACTCACCCATCTTAAGCTCTTGTTAAAAGACCTTGCTAATGCAGGACCTTCAGAGAAAACTTCCATTTCCGATGTAATCTTTAATATTGCTCCCATGATAAAAAGAAGGAGCCTGATAATAGTGTTCTCTGATTTGCTTGAAGACCCAGATGAAGTGATAAAGGCTTTCAGACTTATAAGGGTAAGGAAGAACGAAGTTATAGTGTTTCACATTCTGGATAGAGATGAAAGGGAATTTGAGTTTACGGAGCAAGCACTCTATAGAGATATGGAGGATTATACTACTATTCCAGTGAATCCTTTAAATATAAAAGAATTATATCGAAATAGATTCAATGAGTTCCTTAAGCTATACAGAGCAGGATTTGCACACAACAGAATTGATTATTCCCTTATCACAACCGACACCCCTTACAATAAAGCACTAAGAAAGTACTTGAGTAAGAGGAAACGTCTTTCATGAGTTTTCCGCATTTTCTCCTTTTATTTTTTCTTATTCCCATTCCGATTATATTCCATTTTATATCCAAAAGATTCTTGCGCACCAAGGACTTTCCATCGCTACTCTTTGTTTTGAAAAGCGATAGGAAGCTACTACGATGGTTTCGGCTCCGAAGATTACTGCTTCTTCTTCTCCGGATAGGAATCATTACTTCTTTGATATTTGCCGCTTCTAATCTACTTATCCCCTTCTCTTTTCTGGACTTAGATCGAAAGGTTATTCTGGATCAGTCCCTTTCCATGAGAGAAAGGAATATATCGCATAAATCTTGTGTGGTTGTTCCTGATAAGGGTGGAACTCCTCTTATCTATAAAGCTGTCAGGAGATATCCTACGGGCATACTCGTTACTGATGCACAGAGGAATGGGTTTAAAGAGTTATTCATAAAAGGTGATAGGTACCCGGGAATTGATTTAGAGAAAATCCCTATGCCTGATGGGAATATTGGCATCATTGATCACCAGATTGGATCCCCTTTTAGAGGAGATAAAGTTGATATACTGTTTACCATCTTGAATCAGTATAAAGATTCAAGGAATATTCGTCTTTCATTATATATAGATAATAGTGAATTAGATGGAAAAAACCTTCTCCTCCATACCGGAACAAATGGGGTAAAATTCAGTATACATTTAAAAGAGGGCTCACACAGTGGTGCTCTTATGGTAGATGATGAGGATGGTTTTGAATTTGATAATATCAGGTACTTCACTCTTTTCGTATTACCTGTGACGAAAATTGTCATATATTCTACTCGATATCCAGAGAAACTTCTTGCTGCCCTACATTCTCCCTCCTTTCAGGTGAAATGGATAAAGGAACAGCCAGGAAAAATAGAGGGAGATATATTTATTTCGGAGTGTATATGCCTGGATGCGATATCAAAGATTGTGAAGGATTCAATACCTGGCATTATTTGTATTTCGGGGAGGGATAAATGTCCTTATGCAATGGAAATTCCGGATAGGATTTCAGAGATAGCCAATCTTTCCGGTTTTTCGTCTTTTGCAGAATTACAGAGTCTTAGTGATATTCCAATACGTTACGATTGCCGCCCTACTCCCGGCAGAACACTCCTGTATTTCGAGAATGGAGATCCTTTTCTTAAGAGAACTGGAAATGTTTTGCTTTTGCCTGTGACTATGGAGGAATCGGATTTATCGCTCCATCCTGTTTTTATTCCTTTTCTCTATGAACTTATTGCTTATCTCCTGAAGGGGGATTACGATAACGATATATTGATGGATGCCCCGTTTGTTATAAAGGCCTCATCCGAGCCCGTTGTTATTACCCCGGATAATAAAAGATATAAACCGACTTCAATAGGAGATAATAGATATTTATTCACGCAGACCGGGAAGCCAGGGATATATCGGGTATCTCTTGGAACTTCTGAAGAGAAATGCATATCTGTTAATCCGTACCCCTCTGAATCGATGTTGGATACATTAAAGGCGCAGGAATCCGCAAATCTATTCGGAAGAGGAAACTATCACAACGGTGCAACCTTTTTCCTGGTAATGGCATTTTTATTATATTCCCTGTCGATAGTACTTGAAAGGAAGTAATCAGAAAGAGTAGCCACAGAGACACCCCGATACGGTCGTTTCCTCCCTACAGGGCAGGCAGAGGACACAGAGAATAAGGAACAGGGATAAAAATTAGATTGAGTGGAAGGGGCACAGAGGAAAAGTAATAAAATAATTGAAAAGAATTAAGTAGGAGGTGATATGGACAAAATTTCAGTCTGGAAGGATGTAGAGAATAGGAAGAAGATTCTAAAATTCGCCGAAGGTTATATTGCATTTCTTAATAAGAACAAAACCGAAAGAGAAATTGTGAAATCTTCTATAGAAATGCTATCTAAAGACAAAGGATTCCTTGTTAAGAATATAAAAAACAAGGCTCTGGTTGCGGTAAAACCATCAAAGGATATTCTGGACAGAGGTATGAGGATCATAGCTTCCCATATAGATTCCCCACGGATAGATCTAAAACCCACTCCTTTGTATGAAGAACAGGATTTGGTTTTATTAAAGACTCACTACTATGGGGGTATAAGGAAATATCAATGGCTTTCAATCCCCCTGGCAATACACGGTGTGGTGGTGACAGAAGCTGGGGAGGTAAAGGAAATAGTAATAGGGGAGGATGATAAGGATCCAGTCTTTACTATTCCTGATTTATTACCCCACCTTTCTAAAAAGCAAGATGAGAAAAAGATAAAGGAATTTGCAGAAGGAGAGGAGTTGAACGTCCTCTTTGGTTCCATACCTAAGGCTGACGAAAAAGAGAATCCCGCACTTAGGAATATTCTGGATTTACTCAAGGGTAAATATGGGATTCTCGAGGAAGATCTTATCAGTGCTGAATTGGAGCTTGTCCCATCCTGGAAGGCAAGAAGTATAGGTCTTGATGAGAGCCTCATTGGAGCATATGCTCATGACGACCGGGTCTGTGCCTATGCCTCTTTGAAGGCTATACTTTCCTTAGAGAAGTTCCAGAAAGTTCCGGCTATTATCCTCTTCGATAAGGAAGAAATTGGTTCTGAAGGTAATACTGGCGCTCGCTCCGAGATTGTTTCAGACTTCATTATGGATGTTCTGAAATCAGTGGATGTCGTTCCTACCTATCGTAACATAAGGCGAGTTATAGAAAAATCGTCAGTTATCTCTGCTGATGTAAATGTGGGAATTCACCCTACTTATCCTGAGGTTCTGGATAAATATAATGCGGCTAAGATAGGTTCTGGTCTTGTTTTAACTAAGTATACAGGGGTTAAGGGGAAGGCAGGTAGCAGTGACGCCAGTGCTGAATTTGTGGCAGAGCTAAGGAGTATTTATAATAAAGCCGGTGTTAGATGGCAAATTGGTGAGTTGGGTAAGGTGGATCTTGGTGGAGGTGGGACCGTGGCTAAATTCTTAGCACAACTTGGATTTCAGGTTATCGATTCCGGCCCTCCTGTACTTGCAATGCATTCGCCATTTGAAATAGTAAGCAAAGGAGATCTTTTTCATACTTATAGAGGATATAAAGCCTTTCTGGAATCATGATAATAAACTAAACACCAACCCTATCTTTACGAGAAATAAAATGATAGAATATGTAATGAAAGTGTGGGAATGGAGCAAACCTTGACAAGTGATAATAGAAGATTAATATAGCAGCAGAGCTGAGTTTATGAAAAACGAGGAGGTTAGAATGGATCATCTATCCGATTTGGAAAGTAGAAGTATATATATAATAAGAGAAGCCTATCATCAGTTTCAGAAAGTTGCAGCACTATGGTCAATTGGAAAAGATTCTACTACTTTGTTATGGCTTATAAGAAAGGCCTTCTTTGGGAAGATGCCTTTTCCTGTTGTTCATATAGATACTAGTTACAAATTCAAAGAAATTTATAAATTCAGAGATGAATATACGAAAAAGTGGGATCTTGATCTCATTGTTCATAGAAATGAGGATGCAATTTCAAGTGGGATGGGGCCAAAAAAGAGTAAGCTGGAGTGTTGCACAGAGCTTAAGACCAATGCATTGAAGGGTGCTATAGATAAATATGGGTTCCGTGCTCTATATCTCGGTATTAGAAGGGATGAGCATGGTATAAGAGCAAAGGAAAGAGTGTTCTCACCTCGAGACCAGGATTTTGAGTGGGATTACAAAAACCAACCCCCCGAACTCTGGGATCAGTATAAATCAAAGACTGAGGCAGAAGAACATATAAGGGTTCACCCTTTACTCGGGTGGACGGAACTGGATATCTGGAAATATATAAAGAAGGAAAATATCCCTGTAGTAGGGCTTTATTTTGCAAAGAATGGAAGGCGTTACAGGAGTATAGGTTGCGAACCCTGTGTAAACACAATACCGTCCGATGCAGATACAATCGATAAGATAATAGAGGAGCTTAAAACGACCACAATTTCAGAAAGAAGCGGTAGAGCTCAGGATAAGGAGTCTGATTATATGATGCAGAAGCTTAGAGCACTCGGATATATGTAGAGGAGAAGGCATGGAAGATGGTAACACGCTCAAATTCGTAATTGTTGGTCATATAGATCATGGTAAGTCAACACTGATAGGACGCCTATTTTTTGATACGAATTCCCTCCCTCCTGATAAGATAGAGGAGGTAAAAAAGGCTTCTAAAGGGAGAATGGGTGGAGAAATGGAGTTCGCATTCCTTATGGATCATCTTCGCGAAGAAAGGGAACAGGGCATCACTATAGATACAGCACAGGCATTTTTCAAGACCCCAAAGAGGGAATATGTTATAATAGATGCACCCGGACATGTTGAATTTGTGAAAAATATGATAACAGGAGCGTCTCAGGCAGAAGCAGCGTTACTCATTGTTGATGCAAAGGAAGGCGTTGCAGAACAGACAAAACGGCATGCAAATTTGCTTTCGATGCTGGGTCTTAATCAGGTTATAGTGGTGATAAATAAGATGGACGCAGTGGATTATAAACAGGGAAGGTATGATAAGATAAGGAGCGATGTAAAGGAATTTTTCGATACTATTGCACTTAAAGCGGATTACTATATTCCTATTTCTGCCTTAAAGGGTGATAATGTTGCAACCCGCTCTGATTTAATGAAATGGTATGAGGGGCCAACAGTTCTCGGGTCGCTGGATTCACTCGCGAATAGAGTATCTCCTGAAGATAAAAGCCTTCTTCTCCCGGTCCAGGATGTCTATAAGATATCCGGCAAGCGTATTGCGGTTGGAAGGGTGGAAGCTGGCACGATAGAGAGTGGTATGGAGGTGAAGATATTGCCGGAAGGCGAGAAAACAAAGGTCAAATCTATAGAGAAATTTCAGGAAGAGAAAGATAAAGCAGTTGCAGGAGAATCTATAGGTATTATGACAGAGGACCCAGTTTTCCTGCAAAGAGGGAATGTCCTTTGTGTTGAGGGGAAAGAGCCCACCATTACTGATGGTTTCCAGGCAAATGTTATATGGTTATCCAAGGAAGCTTTTGATATAAAGGAAAGGATTATGATGCGCTTGGCCACTCAGGAATTTGCAGGGAATTTAATTAAAATAAAGAGGAGGATCGATTCTTCGTCACTTTCCGTATTAGAGGAGGATGCTTCTACGATTGGTAATCTGGAGATCGGGGAAGTAGAAATCCAGGTAAAGGCCCCAGTTGTGTTAACAAAGTTCAATAATATTCAGGAACTCGGAAGATTTGTGTTGGTCCGTGGTAATGATGTAGTGGCAGGTGGAATTATAACCTGAAGGAATAGGGGTGGGTCTTAATAGTAGCGTTATAATCCTTTTAGTTATCGTTTCGTTTCTGGCGCAGACAATAGATTCTTCTCTGGGGATGGGGTATGGGACAACATTAGGTCCTATTCTTATTATCATAGGTTTACCACCATTAATAGTTGTTCCCGGAATGCTGGTCTCCCAGTTGTTTGGTGGTATTTTTGGAACTATATTTCATCATAGGTATGGGAATGTTAATCTATCAAGGAATAGTATACATCTCAAGATAGCACTGCTCTTAACAGGGTTCAGTTTGATTGGAGGCGTAGGTGCTGGTTTTATTGCCTTACGTATTCCCCAGGAATATATCAAAATCTATATCGGGTTAATCGTTTTTTCTATGGGGGTTCTCATTCTCCTATTCCGAAATAAACCGGTAAAATTTAGCTGGCGAAGGATAAGTGTATTGGCACTTGTTGCTTCTTTTAATAAGGGCTTAAGCGGCGGTGGATATGGTCCTGTTATGACGAGTGGACAGATATTATCAGGTATTGATGCTAAAAGTTCAATTGGTATAACTTCTTTTGCTGAAGCTGCTTCTTGTTTGGCCGCAATATTGGTTTATATCTTTGGTTTAGATGCTCCAGACTTCAGACTTGCTATTCCATTAACGGTTGGTGCGGTTGCTTCCGTTCCAATCGCCGTCCGAATTGTAAAGAAGGTTAACGAGAATAAATTTATCACTACGATAGGGATTGTCACAATGTTCTTGGGTACTTTAACCCTGGTCAAGGTCTTTTTCTCTTAAAAAAAGGAGTGTTCTTGTGTTTTTTGGAAAAAAGAAGAAAATTGTTGTTCTCGGTATTGATGGAGTCCCCTACAGCTTTTTAAAGGAGGGTATCCTGAATGGGAAATTCCCAAATATAGAGAAAATCTGTGAGGAAGGTGTTGGTCCAAAACAATACAATTCAGTATATCCTACTGTATCATCTGTTGCCTGGACTTCCTATATGACGGGTAAGAATCCGGGTGAGCATAGCATTTATGGTTTTGTCGATAGAGATTGCTCCCCATTCCGGTTGAAGATACCACTTGGAAGTGATAGGACTGCTAAGACCCTCTGGAAAGAAGCTTCAGAGAAGGGGAAGAAGGTTCTTGTTATGAATGTCCCTGTAACCTATCCACCCGAAGAAGTAAATGGTATCCTGATATCAGGATTTCTAACTACGAGTGTCCAGAAGGTTGTCCAACCTGCCACGCTTGTTCCATATTTGAAAAAGAAAGGGTATATTATAGATGCGGACCCAAGGTTTGGGCATTCCGATAGAGAAAAATTTATGAAGGAAATCATGCGGGCGCTTGATATACGTATGGAGGTATTCCTTGAGTTGATGAATAAGGATAACTATGATCTTGCCCAGTGCCATATAATGGAAACTGACCGAATCAATCACTTCTTCTGGGAGGATTATGAAGATAATAAAGAGTTTAAAGACGATTTCGAAGAATTCTACAGGAAACTTGATAAATGGATAGGGAAGACATATAGTTTATTGGGTGGAGATGACAGGTTCCTTGTTCTATCCGACCATGGATTCTGCAGAGTAAAATATAATGTGGAGTTAAATCATTTCCTTGAGGAGGAGGGCTACCTGATCTTCGGTAACGATACCCCCAAAAGCGTAGCTGAACTTAAGAGTGAATCAAGGGCATATTCACTGATACCAGGAAGAATTTATATAAATCTTCTTAATAGAGAGGAGAAGGGTTCGGTTCCGGAAAGTGAATATGACTCACTTCGTCTGGAATTAAAGGAGAAAGTTCTCAAGCTGAAAAGTCCAGAGGGTGAACCCATTATAGAAAAAGCTTTCTTCCGTGAGGAGATTTACAGTGGACCTTACCTTTATCAGGCGGCTGACCTTATTGTTCACCCTCATTGGGGCTATGATTTAAAAGCTCATGTAAATACTGGTAAACTTTGTCATGAACCTTCTGCAATAACGGGTATGCATACTTATGAGGATGCCGTTATATTTGGAAAGAATATCAATATAGAAGAGGTTCATTCAATACAGGACCCGCTGAGGTTAATTTTACATTAATTTAAAACTTCTAATACCCAATTACATATACATCATACCTGTACGAATTAGTGACATAAAGATATTTACCATTGGGAAGGGATCGGAATTTGGTCTCCACCTCGAGTATTTATGAAAAACTTTCTGGGTGGTAATTTTATCTGTCTCTTTTAGCTTTAGATTCCACTGCCGGTTTTATGAGTAATTCCCCTTTTATTGTTAAATTTTTTGTTTTTAACTTAAGCTAATTTTGGAACGGTCCCCTAAAATTAAGTTCATAGCGTGGGGCTTAAGTTCGTTTTTACTGATTTCTACTTCTTTCCCAATAAGGCAATTATCGAGCCTGTAAGATATATCTTTTATCCTGGTATTTTCCATGATAATGCTATTTTCTATCTCGCTATTTCGGATTTCGCATCCGTAGTAAATAGAAGTATATGGTCCTATATAGGAGTCAACGATTACGCTTTTGTCTCCAATGGTAACGGGTCCTCGAATCACACTATTTTTAATCTCAACCCCTTGCCTCAGTTCTATTTTTCCTTCAACCCTAGAGTTCCCATCTATTTTAACCCCCGTTTCCTTCCTACTTTTTAATGAAGAAAGGACAAACCTGTTTGCCTCTAATACATCCTCCACTTTTCCCGTATCCTTCCACCAGCCTTTCACCTTGTAGGGTAAGACTTTGTAATCGTTATCAATCAACCATTGTATTGCATCAGTTATTTCCAGTTCGTTTCTCGCCGATGGTTTGATTTCATTAATAGCCTTAAAAACATTTTCGTCAAAGAGATATACCCCTACAAGAGCGAAGTTCGTTGGAGGAACCTTTGGTTTCTCCACCAATCTTTTTATTTGATTCTTATCATCTAATTCAACAACTCCAAATTCACATGGATTATCTACTTCTGCAAGGAGAATAAGTGAATTTGCATCGGATTTTTCGAATTCTTTCATGAACAGAGTTAAATCAGAAGCAAGAATGTTATCTCCAAGGTACATAATAAATGGGTCATCCTTGAGGAAATATCTGGCGACCTTTACACAATGGGCAAGCCCTAATGGTTTTTCCTGATGTATGTATTCTATGTTAATTCCCCATCTCCTGCCATCTCCGATTTCTCTCTTAATAGCATCCGCAGTCTCTCTTCCTACAATTATTCCAACCTCTTTGATACCCACCTTCACTATATCTTCCAGTCCGTAATATATTATGGGTTTATTGGCTACCGGTATTAGTTGCTTTGCAGCTGTATGTGTCAGGGGGCGGAGCCTCGAACCTGTTCCTCCTGCGGCTATCAGTGCTTTCATATAATCACCTTCAGTTTGGATGTTAAGGTTTGATTTAAATATGTCTTATCTCTTTCCATATACCTTGCTATAGTATTCCTGGTATTCACCTGTGATAACACTATTTGTCCACTCTCTATTGTTAATATACCATTTTATAGTTTCCTTTAACCCCGTTGTAAAATCGGTTGTTGGTTTCCAACCGGTTGTATTCTTTATTTTCTCATAGTCAAGTGCGTATCGGAAGTCGTGTGCTGCCCCACGGGGGTCGTCTATAAATGTGATAAGGGCTTCATAGTATTCTTTGTTCTTATGGGTTTCTTCTGCTAATGATTTACAAATTAACCGAACGACCTCTATGTTTTCCGTCTCATAGTCACCACCAATATTGTATATCTCACCGACCTTTCCTTCTCTCATTACAATATCAATTGCCCTGCAGTTATCCAGTACATAAAGCCAGGTACGAATGTTCTTACCTTCTCCATAAACTGGCAGTTTCCTACCCTCAAGTGCATTCTTTATCGTTAAGGGAACGAGTTTTTCCGGGAATTGATAGGGTCCATAGTTATTTGAACTTCTCGTTATAATTAGAGGGACACCATAACCCTTATAATATGAAAGGCAGATTAGATCGGCAGATGCCTTTGATGCAGAATACGGGTTATTTGGATGGAGAGTACTCTCTTCACTAAATTTACCTTCATTATCAAGGCTTCCATAGACCTCATCTGTTGATATCTGAATAAAGCGTTTGACATTATATTCCCTTGATGCTTCAAGCAGGGCGAGTGTGCCTTTGATATTTGTTTCTATAAAGGGAGATGTATCAAGCAGACTCCTATCTACATGAGTTTCGGCTGCAAAATTGACAATTACATTAAAATCCTTTTCGTTAAATAGTTTATCTATAAGTGTTGCATCGGATATATCACCTTTTATGAAACTGTGTCTCTTATCGTTTTCAATATCAGAAAGATTCTCCAGGTTGCCTGCATAGGTAAGTTTGTCAAGATTGGTGATTTGAACATTGGAATGGTTATTCAATAAATACCTGATGAAATTTGAGCCAATAAAACCAGCTCCACCAGTAATTAAAAGAGAAAGGTCCTCAGGCAATTCCCTATTATGTTTCTCCATAAATTTATCATACTGGCTGAGAGAATTTTGTCAATAGATGGCTATCTTCTTAAGTCAAGTCATTCTCAGCCCAAAGGGTGTATAAGAATGAAAAAAAAGAAAAATGGGTTGACATTCTTTTTCTTTTATGTAATTATTCTATCATGAACAAGGTTTTTATAATAGGCCTTGACGGTGCACCTTATAAAGAGTTTAAGGAATGGATAAAGAAAGGTGAATTACCGTTTCTTTCAAGGCTGTCGAAAGAGGGTGCTTTTGGTAAGCTAAGAAGTATCATTCCTGCGTATTCAATGCTTGCTTGGCCGGTGATATTTACTGGTAAAAATCCTGCGAAGATTGGACCCTTTCTTTATAAAGGAGAAAAGAGAGGCTTTGATCCGGACTACTTCTCTTCAGCGCAATTTATAAACTTCACTGATATTAAGACTTGGTCATTATGGGAATGGGCATCTGAGTTCGGTAGGAGAGTTGGGGCTTTAAACATACCCATGAGTTATCCTCCCACGAAGGTGAATGGATTTGAGGTCACAGGTTTCCTGACACCAAAGAGCGCTGAAAATTTCACTTATCCTCCGGAACTAAAAGGTGAATTAGAAGGCTATCGGATTGACATTGCTCTTTCCAGTGGTATGGGTTTCGGTGACAGGACATTGAATAAAGAGGCGCTACACAAGGACCTTCTTAATCTACTTGAAGAGAGAACTGAATGGACAATTAAACTTCTCTGTAAATATGACCCGGAGATATTTATGATGAATTTTAAGGAAATGGATAATTTTATGCATTATTTCTGGGATAAAAAGGATCTCCTACTTGATTACTTTAAGAGAGCCGATAAGAGTGTGGAAAGGATATATGAGGAGTTAAAGCCTAATCATATTTTGTTTATATCTGATCATGGATTTACAGATGCCCCAATAAAATACTTCCATATCAATCAATATCTTGAAGATAAAGGATTTTTAAAAAGAGCAGAAAATGTTAAGGGCAGATTTTCAAACTTTATATATAAAACCGGTATAGAGACGGTGAAGAGATTTGGCTTCCTGAAGAATCTTTTCACTGATAGATTTAAGCTGAAGATAGTGAGGGAAAGTATAAAGGAAAAGATCGACTGGGATAAGACAAGGGCTTATGCCAACTGGTATGCAGGCATTTATCTTAACCCTGAATATTATCCGAATGAAGAGAGTAAAAAGGAAGGAGCAGAAGAGGTTAAGGGTCTTCTTATAGATGCTAAGGACCCGGAGAATGGCAAAGCGATATTCCTTGATGCAAAGACAAAATGGGATTTATATAAAGGTGAATACTTTGATGAGATGCCCGATGTGGTATATACAACTACAAAGGATTATAAGCTGAACACTAATCTTCCCGGGAAACTTATCGATAAAAGGATCGACCGCCCTGATTTAGTGGGTCATCATGTGTCTGCCCTGGATGGTATTATTCTTATTCGGGGTGATAGGGTTAAAAAGGGTATAAAATTAGGAGATAGCTCTATTAAAGATGTCTTTCCCACCGCCTGTGCACTTGGAGACATCCCAATCCCGAAAGATGTTGATGGCAGAATTCTGAAAGAAGCATTAATTGAAGGTTCTTACAAGGAAGAATATAAAGATTTACCATATTCTCAGAAAGAGGCACATTATTTATCGGAGGATGAGGATAAATCAATAAAAGAACATCTGAAGGGGTTGGGATATATATAAAAATTATATATGAAAACGTGTGATGGGAGCCTGTAGGTTTACCAGAAAAGATTATTCCGAGGAACATGCGGTTGTATTTACGCGCCGATACGATGAAAGAGAGCGCAAAATAAAAATTGAGAAAGTCCGTGAGCATAGTTCAAATATTAAAGGGAAGCTCGTTTTGGATTTGGGTTGTGGAGTTGGATTCTTCAGTAATCTCTATAGTGAGCTAGGCGCTATAGTTATTGCTGTAGATCATGCAGATTCAATGGTTTCTACTACCAAAAAAAGACATGGAGAAAAATTTCATATTGTCCAAAGTGAGGCAAAATCTCTTCCGTTTAAAAATAATTTGTTTGATGTAGTTCTTGCTCTCGATATCCTTGAGCACTTATATGAGTTAGAAATAGCACTTGAAGAGATTCAACGAGTTACTAAACCTCAGAGTTTTATCCTTATTACAACAGATAAGGTAGGGCTTAGTGTAGGATCCTTACCCAGAAATATGTTGAAAAATTTATACATAAATCTGCCAACTTCTCTGCAAGTCTTTATAAAGCGGGTATTAAAGTGGGCATTACCTTTTGAGAGATATCAAACACCTTTGTGTACGCATGTCAGGGAGTACACACCATCAGAACTTTCCCAATTCATGGGGGATAATGGTTTTTGTCTTGAATTTATGGATACCTTTCCTAACAGGAGATTTTTTGGTCTATGGGGACATCTTATTGAATTTTTGTTCAGGGGATACCTACGGATATACAAATGGGATTCAGCAATATATAAATTTAAGAAGGAAGGCCTCAAAGCTGACTCCTCTGCAGGCAGACTTTTTTAGAATATTCTTCATTTTTCATCCCACTTGGTTGACAAGAGTATAAATATACCTATAATTAGGATATGATAGAGATAAAAAAACCTTCTCTGTCGGTTCTCTCTTCACTCCCTCCTGTTTTGGGTATAAGTAATTTTACTCTTTCAGCTATAAAGACGCTCGCCCAGTGCTTTTCTCTTCAAATACTCGCTTATTATCGATTTTATCCCCCATTTCTCAGGATTAACACTGTTAAGTATGGTAGAGCGTTAACTTCAAGTGAAGATTTCGAAATACTTTACAGTTTAAGCATTATTAATCCATTCTCCTGGGTCAGAACATATAGGAATATTTCATCTCCTGTTGTTTTGATGGAATGGTGGAATGTTGTCCAACTTCCCCATTATATTTTTCTGTCTTATTTATTGAAAAAGAAAAATATAAAAATATTTGCTGAACTTCATAATCCAGTATCGCACGAGGGCATTATTGGAGAAAGGGTTCTTTTCAATATATGGATGAGATTAGTTGATTTGGTAATAGTTCATACTGAGTGCTCAGGAAATGCAGTAGACCATGATTCAATCCATATCATACCGTATGGGGTATATCCTTGCGAGGATATCCCTGCCAAGGAAGCGAGAAAAAAATTTTCAATTCCCAATGAAGCAAAAGTCCTACTGTTTTTTGGGAATTTAAGGCCATACAAAGGGCTTGATTTACTCCTCAAATCCTTTAAGCATATTGCTCGAAATGACAAAAATGTGTGGCTTATCATAGCCGGCAGACCATGGAAAGACTTTGATGATTATTTAAATCTAATAAATTCATTTGGAGAGGATATAAGTTCACGAATAATCTTACGAGACGAATTTATTCCTGAAAGTCAAGTTCCTTTTTATTTTTCTGCTGCTGATCTTTTAGTATTACCTTATAAACAATTTGATTCACAGAGCGGTGTCATAATGCTTACAATAAGCTGTGGATTGCCTTATGTTGTATCCGATGTTAAAGGATTACACGAGTTTGCTTTAGATAGTTCTTCAATCTCCAAAGTTGATTCCCAAGACCTCTCTTTTGTAATTGAAAGAATTCTATCATCACCTTCCAAACTGGAAGAACTTCATTCCGATCTCAAATCTTTGAGAGCAAAATATAGTTGGGTAAATTATGCCAGAAAAATAAAAGAGTTATGGAACATTTCTGTGAATACAAAGGAGGAAGAATGAAAGAAAAATTCTTTAATTTATATGTTTTTTTAGGATATCTAATTTTACCTCTTATATATTTTCGTAAATTCATAACCGGTAAGGTGATGTTGTATGGAAGTGATTGGTTACTTGGTGTTTACTTTAACAAAGTGTGGATGTCGGAATTTATCAAAAATTCTCATTCAATTGCCTACTGGAATCCGTATGTTTTTTCGGGTAACTCGACAGTTGGTTCATTTTTCGGGGATGTTATGACTCCAACCATGTTGGCACGGTTTATAATTCCTACTCATATAGTTCATGTTCTCACCTATGTATTTATAATCTCAATTGCTTCCTTTGGAACCTATTTACTTCTTAAAAATATTGGAATTAAAAGAAATCTGGCAATTCTTGGGGGAATACTTTACGGCTGGACTGGAGTAATAGTATCAACAACAGAAGGGGGACATCTTGGAAGGACAGTAAGTGCTGCCTTATTTCCAATGATTTTCTATCTGATTTTTATGGGCTTGAAGAAAAAAAGAATAAGGTATTTCATCCTAGCGGGTGGAACAGGAGGGCTAACACTCCTTATGGGACATTTCCAGATGGCTTACTACTATGTTCCGACTATACTGGGCTTTGTTATATGGTACCTGATAGCCAAAAGAAAAGAGTACAAAAGGAAGGAAATTATTAAAATATCTTTATTCCTTGTGCTTACCTTCCTTGTGAGTGCAATGATATATTCTTTTTACATATTTCCTGTGAAGATGAATCTCCCATATGGGGCAAGGGGTGCAAGCAGAGGGTATGAATATGCAACTTCCTGGTCAATGCCTCCCGAGGAAACCTTAGGTTTATTCAATCCTTATTTTTCAGGAATTCTGGACAATTACTGGGGTAGGAACTACTTTAAACTTCATACAGAGTTCACAGGTATATTGGTGCTTCTACTCTTTCTTGGTGGGGTGATATTTGAGAGAAAGAGGGGATGGGTGAAATTCTCTATATGGTTATTTGTCCTTTCACTACTTTTTGCCTGGGGAGGGCATACTTTTTTCTATAGAATTTATTATTACTTGATTCCTGGCATACAAAAATTCAGAGCCCCTGCTATGCTATTCTATCAGACTGTTTTTGCCATGGTCATAGCTGGAATGTTTTTTCTGAACAACCTTGAATATGATAGGAAAAAAGTATATTATATTTTTGGATTCTCAGGATTTATACTACTACTTGCTCTTATATTCACGTTGGCGAAATCGGGAATACAGACAAATCTTGCTGAGTTTATCTCCACAAAACTTTATTATAATTACAGTAGATCTATTGTCCAAAGCAAGATTTCTGTGCTTTACAGGAATTACCCTTTGATTATAAAAGGGTTCTATTTTTCGTTTCTTTTTGCATTAATTTATTCAGGGTTCCTACTGGCGGTGTCTAAGAATAAGTTCAAAAAGATATGGTTATTTCTTGCTATCGGTGTGGTCTTTCTCTTTGAAGTCTGGCCCATTGAGAAAAAGTTCTTGAAGGCTGTTCCCCATCCTGATAAATACTATGCATCCGATGGTGTTGTAGATTTTTTAAAAAGGGATAGTTCCAAGTTCCGTATCTTTCCTTTACGGTATGAACATGATAAGGATGGGTTGCTTGCACTCCACGGATTACAAAATGTAGGAGGATATGCTCCAAACCCGCTTAAGGTATATCAAAATTATATAGGGGCAGGGAATTCGGTGATGTTTCAGCCTTCAAGATTAATCCTCAATCCTAAATTGATTGACCTTCTTAATGTAAAATACCTTATCGATAGACCATTACCAGAGGATATTTCAGGATATCCGGAAAGGGTTCAAAATCAGATAAAACAATGGAAGAACTTCATCTTGAGATACAAAGAGATTTATAGAACAAATAAATATATAGTTTTTAAGAACCCTGACCAAGTTCCAAGGATTTATATGGTCCATCTCTTTAATATCCAGAAGGATTACGAATTTGTTTTAGGGAAAATTGGAGAGGATGACTTTTCACCTCTTGATTCCTGCTATCTTGGTGAAAGCCCTTCGTATCAAACGGGTGAGAACATAAAGCATGAGTATTCAATAGATATTACATCTTATAGCCCTAACCAGATTATTCTACAAGTCAACTCAAATGTTCCAGGAATTGTAATATTCTCAGAGAACTATTACCCCCAATGGAAAGCGAGAGTAGATGGTAGGGGAGCTAAAGTATATCGAACCAATTACCTTTTTAGAGGAGTGGAAATTCCAGAAGGAAACCACAAGGTAGAAATGGTATATGATAACACAGAAGAGAAGAAAGGAATAATCTTATCATTTATAGGTTATTTAATATTTCTTTCGGGTTTTTTCTTCCCACAGAGGGAAAGGGTTAAAGAAAGTTACTCTTGAAAAAAAGATAGTATGCCTGACTGACAGCATAAAAGAAGGTTCCTGCAAGTAATGATAACTCTACCCTGATCATCGGGCTCATTTCCAGAAGCACTACGGCTATAATAGCTACAAGCAGAGAACCTATGACAGAGAATAGTGAAACTCTGTATTTTCCTCCGGCAACGAGTATCCTGTTAATCAATCTGGCAAACATATAGAATCCAATCATTAAGGAAAGAAGTATACAGTCCAACCTCTGAACCTCATATGACTTACCATAAAGCAATTTTACGATAGCTGGTCCCCAGAGTAAAAAGACAAGGCTTACAGATATTATGACATAGAGAACAATAAAAGTGCTTTTTCTTATATATCTCTTTATTTGTTCTTTATTTTTTTCACCAAAAGCTCTTGAGATATTAGGGAAGAGACTCATAAACAAAGCAATCAAGATACCTCTCATCAAATTTAAGGGCATGAAAATGGCGTTATAGAGCCCGTTGTAAAAATTGGCATTCTCACCGCCGAGCAGTTTGAGCATCAAGGGGCCCAGCCTTAACAGGAACATTCCGAAAAAATTCAAGAGGCTTATTTCGATAATAAATAACTCTAATCCCTTTATCGGCTTTTGCTTACCGCTTATTGAAAACCAGTTTCTTGAAAAGGTCAAAACAAGTAGAATTAGTAAAGGAATGACAGGACTTAAAGCAATTCCTGCCCCTGTTGATACAGCACTCTTTTCTATCATTAATCCAATGATAATGCCGATGAGAAGAAATATTCGATGAGAAACAAGGAATAAGGAAACAAGGTGGAATTCTCTTCGCCCTTCGACTATTGAAAGAAAAAATCGAAAACTTGATAAGAGTAGCACTCCCAGAATGAATTCGAATAGTAAAATCAAGTTATCGTCAAATAACTTGAGTGATATCGGCTGTGAGAGGGACAATGAGATTAAAAGAAATAAGCCTGCAAGGATTGAAAAGATTAGTGTAGATTTTTTATAAACCGTGTTTAATGCTTCTTCATCTCCAATAGCCTGATAATATGGAATATTTTTCATAAGGGTATCTCTTGCCCCCGAAGATAATACGATCTTGAATGTCATGATGAGCGAATAGAGTAGGCTCAGAAGACCGAATTGCGAAGGGCCAAGAAAACGCGCTGCAATTATCTGAAATAGGAAAATGAAGAACGCAGCTCCATACTGTCCAAGAATGTTGAATATTGTCCCTTTTCTAACTCCCTGTGCCATATTGGAACTATATATGTGTCCCAAAGATTGTCAACCTTGGGACAAAGCCTAAACTTCAATAAATCAGATTAAGTATCCAGCCTACGAAGAATGCGGATACAACCATTATAATAGCTGATTTCAGCATATCCCGGAATCCAAGTTCCCTGGTAAGAACTACAAATGTGGCCACACAGGGGAAGTACATTGTAAGGACTACAGAAGCAGTAATAAGTTGCCCCATCGATAGGCCGAGGGGTGCGAGCATTCCTACGGCAACGTCTTTTCGCAGGAACCCGATGAGAAGTGCAGCGATTGCCGCTGGTGGCAGCCCCAATATCTTTGATAGACCAGGACCAAAGATTCTTGAGAGGAAATCTATAACGCCAAAAGTGTATAAAAGATTAACAAGTAAAACCCCGAGTAAAACAAAGGGCAGGGCTTCTTTTAAGAACCATTGGACCCGCATCCATACCTTTTTAAAAAGAGAGGTGAAATAAGGAAATCTATAGGGAGGTATCTCCGTAAAGATTTCAGGACTCTCTCCGCGCACGAATTTTGCCATTATTTTACCGAGAACGAGCCATACGATAAATAGAGTTCCGAATAACGGAGCAAAACCTCGGAATCCATATTTGCCCAGAAGTCCGAAGATCATGGCAATCTGTGCCATACAGGGCACTGCTATTGCCATAACAGTTGCTGAGATGAAACGTTCTTTTCTTGTTTCCATTATCCGGGTTGCAAGAGCTCCAGGTACATTGCAACCGAGACCAAGCAGCATTGGAATGAAACCCATTCCATGAATACCAATCTGATGCATCAATCTATCAAGTAGGATTGCAAGTCTCGGTAGGTAACCTATGTCTTCAAGAAGAGAAAGAATAAGATAGAAACTGAATATGTATGGAAGCACTGCCCCTATTGGTATATATAATCCGGTGCTTAAGATCCCGAAGGATTGGAAGAAATCAATCTCTCCATTTACTAAATTACCAATCAAAATATTATGCCAGAAGCCGGAATGGGTTAGGAGGGTTGAAATTTTCATCAATACCGGAGCCCAGAGATTGTTAAATAAGGGTTCAAAAACCCACCTGATAAGGCCTTCTCCTATAAAGCGTATAACATAGAAGGAAACAAATAAAACTATGAGAGCGATAGGGAATCCTGCTACGGGATGAGTTGATGCTTCCTCTAATCCCTGCAGGAATGTATGATGGTGATGCTTTACAGTTTGTATCTCTTTTACTATGTTTCCAATTGTATTCCATCTTTGTTCTTTAGGGACATTAAAATCCGAGGGTTTAGCATTGTTTAAATTTTCCTTGAGTTCTTTTATGCCCTTACCGGTAATACCTACGGTGGTAATAACCTTGACATTGAGTAGATCGCTCAATCTATCTACATCTATTGTTATTCCTTTATGTGCAGTCTCGTCCCAGAAATTCAGGACAACAATAGTCGGGAATCCTGCCGAGAGAAGTTCGAGTGTAAGATTCAAATTCCTCTCAAGATTTGTCGAGTCTACTATACTAACTATCACTGTTTCTTTAGGATCGTTTTCCTTTAAAAGGTTTGCCGCCACTTTTTCTGCGGGTGAATCAGGATCAAGTGTATAAGTCCCGGGTGCATCTATCACTTCTACCTTTTTGCGATCCAATCTGATTGAACCTCTAGTAAATTCCACAGTTGTTCCCGGGTAGTTTGAAACGATGACACGAACACTGGTTAAGCGGGTAAATATTGCACTCTTTCCGACATTTGGATTTCCCATGAGGAGAATTTTCTTAATCACTCGATCTCCTCTACTTTAATAGCTGCTGCCATAAAGGGACCAATTGCAAGCCGCATCCTTCCTATTTCCACGACTATAGGCCCTCTGAAGGCTTGCTGGGAGACTTTTCTAATAATAGTTCCCTCTCTAATTCCCATATCCCCCAATCTTTTTTGTATTCTAAGGCCCCTTCTACTCCCCATATGTCTTGGCATTGCATGTCTTGACATTCCGTGTGCTCCTCGTCCCATTCCCATATGTCTCTGGGCTCTCCCTCCTGCCTCAATACTTATTACTTTAAGATTGACATGCTGCTTTGCCTCTACCAGGTTCATCTACTTTTCCTTTCTTTATTCTTTGACTTCATAAAGGAAATTATTCTTTCCAGTGTGTGATTGGATATGTCGTGTTCGATTCTGCAGGCTTCTTCATCTGCGGTTTTTTCATCTACTCCTAACCCATTTATTAAAAAATCCCTTATTGTGTGGTGTTTCCGTAATACCTCCCTGCCAATCTTTCCTCCACTTTCTGTTAATTCAATGTAACCATATTTTTTATGTTTCAGTAATCCTGCTTCAGTGAGGATATTAACGGCATAATTTACACTTGCAAGTGAAACATTTAGCTGTTTTGCTATACTTTTTACCCGTGCTACTTTTTCTTCTTTGCATATCTTATATATTGTTTCTAAATAATCTTCCTTACTCTCAGTTAACTCCATATTATCTCCCATTAAGTTAGACTGCTCTAACAATGTAAGAGACATTTATCTTTTTGTCAAGAGGTAATGACAGTATGTGTTGCAGGGCTTGACAAAACAGATAGATTATATTACTTTTCAGCCTAACGAGACTGGGCAGAAGATAAGAGAGGACAAGCGAAGAAGGAAAATATTCTCTTGCGAAAATGAGGAAGAGAAGGAGGTTTTTGTGTCAGTTAAGGTAAAATTAACTGTGGTAGGAAAGAAGAAACAACGGACATATAGAATAGTGGCTATTGATTCCAGGAACCCCCGTGATGGAGAATACCTGGAGAAACTGGGTTGGTATAATCCGAGGACAAAAGAGCTGAAAATGGATGAAGAAGGAATTATGAGATGGCATGGAAAAGGGGCTATATTGTCAGAAAGAGTCGAGTCGTTACTCAAAAGATGGCGAGCAAATAAAAATAAGGAGGTAGAGAGCGTTGAAGGAACTAATAATATACATAGCTAAATCATTGGTAGATGAACCAGATAAAGTGGAAGTGGAAGAGATTGCAGGTGAGCGTACAGTTGTCTATGAACTCAAGGTTGGCAAGAATGATATTGGTAAGATTATAGGCAAGGCTGGAAAGACAGCCAAAGCGATTAGAACAATTGTTACTGCTTCTTCGATGAAGGTTGGTAAACGAGCAGTACTGGAGATTTTAGAACCCTCCAAATAATAATTTATCGTAAGTGAAATGAGAATAAATGTCCTCTCCATCTTTCCAGATTTATTTACGGTATTTCTGGAAACCGGGATAGTCAGAATAGCGCAGGAAAAAGGTCTTCTTGAGGTAGAGGTTACTGATATCAGGGGTTTTGCGCTGGATTCATATGGAACGGTTGATGATTATCCATATGGAGGGGGTGCCGGGATGATTATGAAGGTTGAGCCAATTGTTTCTGCTTTAGAGAGCCTCGATAACCCAGGAAGCGTTTATTTGCTTACGCCACGGGGAAAGTTGTTCAATCAGGCTCTCGCCAGGGACCTTTCTAACAGGGAAACAATAACTCTAATATCTGGCAGATATAAGGGTGTAGATGAGAGGGTTAGAGATTTTGCCGATGGAGAGATATCCATAGGTGATTATATCCTGAGTGGTGGAGAGATTGCTGCGATGGTAGTTATTGAGGCGGTGGTAAGGCTTCTTCCCGGTGCTGTAAGTGATTCTGCTTCTGTTTTAGGAGATTCCTTTGAGAATGGGTTGTTGGATTGCCCGAATTATACAAGGCCACGGGTCTTTCGAGGGATGGAGGTTCCCTCGGTGTTATTGTCCGGTAACCATGAAGAGATACAGATGTGGAGAGAAAAGGAAGCATTAAAACTCACAAAGAAGTATAGAACAGATCTTTTAGCGTAGGTATGAGATAGCAACAAAGGAGAGAAAAATGGAAAATATAAAAATAATGGGAGAGGAGTATATAAAGGATACCCCTGATTTTTCACCAGGCGATTTAATCCGTGTGATAACAAAGGAAAAAAGAGGGGATAAAACACGTCTGCACCGCTTTGAAGGAAGAGTAATCAGCAAGAGAGGGTCGGGAACCGGTAAGACATTTATGGTCAGAAAAGTAACGCAGGGGATAGGGATTGAGAAGGTATTTCCCTTATATTCTCCAATTATTGATTCAATAAAAATACTCAAGAAAGGTAAGGTTCGTAGAGCCAAACTGTATTACCTTCGGGAAAAGGAAGGGAAGGCGGCCAGAATTAAAGAAAAGAAATGAGAGATATCGAAGGGGAGTGGTGTCCCTCCCGTGCTACCCTTGTATGTGGTATAGATGAGGTCGGAAGGGGTTCACTTGCCGGACCTGTTGCTGCCTGTGCTCTTGTATTACCAAAAGGTTTAATTATTCCTGGGGTTGATGATTCCAAAAAACTCACCCCGAAAAAGCGTTCTGAGCTTTTTCCCTTGATACTGAATTCTTCCATATCGGTAGGAATTGGATTTGTAGATTCGATTATGATAGATAAATGGGGGATAAATTATTCGGTGTTCGAAGCTATGTATCGTGCCCTCTTAAACCTTTCCCTGATACCGGATTGGGTTCTGGTTGATGGGGATCCTATTCCCTGTTTACCTATTTCTCAGACGGCGATAAAGGGTGGGGATGCACTTTCCCATCTTATTGGTGCAGCCTCGATTGTGGCAAAGGTACTCCGAGATAGGGTGATGGAATTTTTTGATATCTTATACCCGCAATATGGATTTGCCAAACATAAGGGGTATGGAACAGCTCTCCATATTAAAAATATAAGGAAATTTGGTCCCAGTCCAATACATAGGAAAACATTCAGGCCAATAAATGAATTTTAAGGATAGAGGCGAAAGGATTGCAGCGAAGCATTTGCAGGGGTTAGGGTATAAAATCCTGGCACATAATTTCATAGGACGCAATTTCGAGATAGATCTTATTGTCAGAAAAAAGGACTTAGTTGTTTTTGTTGAAGTAAAAAGACGGACTTCAGTAAATTTCATGTATCCAGTAGAAGGGGTTGACAGGAAGAAAAGAATTAATATCATAAAAGGGGCAAAATATTACCTTGTAAAGAATGACCTTTATGATAAGGTTGATGTAAGGTTTGATGTAATAAGTATAAGAGGTAATGAAGAGCAACTAGAACATTACAAGGACGCGTTCAGGAATCGTTAAACTGAAAGTAAGGAGGTATGTATGAAGAAATTGTTTGTAGTGCTGTCTATCCTGTTATTTGTGTCAACTGTTTCAGCTCAAGGTTTGAATCTTGAGTCCTTCAGGCAGCAGGCAACCTATATTATAAGAGATGACCTGGACTACGCCATAAACGGGACAGACATTTTTGAGGTTGATGGGGCTCGAATATTCACCAATCTCAGCAACCTTTCAACAGGCACAGAGGAACTTATGGGTTATAACTCTGATAACACCTTTGTTATCGGATATGTTTCTCCAAAGTTCTGGGGACTGAAGAGTGCCCTTTTCTGGGGGACTATGAAAGATCTTGATCCCGATTTTATAGGCATTGATGTGGATGGAGATGGATGGGATGATCTCTGGGGGGATGGATTCCTCTCTGGTGTCTGGCATAGAGAATGGGATGCAAACGGTGATGGCTCCATAGATTTTATTGATTACAGATATGTAGAGGAAGCAGGCGAGGATAGTGACCTTGAAAGTGATATCCTGGTCAATATTGGAAAGGATATGGGAGTGAGCGCTTTTGCACTCACTTACCGCCGAGTGGCAGACAAATACACTGATGATTACTCGGATTCTCTCTACTTCGATAGGGAGGACTATAGTACTGGAGATCTTACCGAATTCTTTAGGGAAGATTCGGTAGGTAGTGGTGTTATTACCTCTCCTTCCAATCAATTCAATCTTGCCTATACCAGTCCATTTATGAGCTGGGACCTAAGGGGGGATCTCTACTTTAATATGTCTAATATTGAGAACAAATGGACATCTAACTATCACTATTTCGAGAACCTTGCACCTCCCCCTGCATCCATAACAGATACCGAATTGGATACTACATATTCCGCTGGAATGGATAAATACTCCAATAATGAAGCAGGAATTGCTTTAAGGTTGAAGAATACCGATCCCATATTAACCTGGGAAGTATCAGGAAGATTTGGTATGAACTTTGGTAGCGGTGATTATGAAATGGGTAAATTTGCTTACTTTGAAGAACAGGGTATGGGCGCAGGTAATGTCTATACCTCTATTATAGATACAACCGATAAGTACACAGCTCCCATATCCGTCTCAGGTATGAACATGGGTTTAGGTGGTAGGATGGAATGGCAGTTAGCAAGCAATGTTCGTTTTGGTCTTGGGGTAGGATTCAATAGTTCAAGGCTCACCCGTGAATATGACCAGGATTACACATACATTGAAAGGATTGAATACGATGATGGTGATTTAGATCCGGCTGACCCTGATGATTTTGTTGACATAAGACAGAGCGGATACAGCTCTATGAGGACATATGAGACTATAGTGGATGCAATCTATGTCCCTGCAGGTATAGAGATAAATGTCGGTAAGAACAAGGATTGGTTTCTCAGGTTTGGCGCTTTAGCAATAAAAGAGAATATCAATACAAAGAATATGGAAGAGATCGACGGGGTACAGAGGGAAGTCCACACCATTACCCGTGGTGATGGTACTACCACAACCACATACGAAGATGTTGAATATGAGTCTACCAAAGAGAATGATTACAGTGAAAACCAGACTGTTGATTTCGCCTATGGTCTGGGTTGGAAACCTTCTGATAACCTGAGTATCGACTTACTCGGGATGTTTGATGTTTCAGGTATTGAACTACTGTCCACAGACTGGTTCCAATCCCTTAAACTTTCAGCAACAGTCTCATACTAAAGGGGGATAAATGAAAAAGATAGTATTGATATTTGCCGTATTAATTCTAATTGTCGCAGGTTGTGCAAAAAAAGATATAAATCCGCTTTCACCTGAAACCACTCTTCTCACAACTGACGAGAATCCACTCCATCTTGAGGGCGTTTCGGGGACACTTGTTACAGATCCGACTTCAGTAGGTGTTCATCCTGATGATGAGACGAGCTGGATATATATCCACTTTGATGATGTAGTGAATACTGCATCCACTGGGATTAAGGTGGAAGAGGCCGATGGTGATGAAGTTGCATATACATATGAATGGTCAACCTCTGGCGGACAGTCAGACCTCTTAATGAAACCAGTTGCTGACCTTGACTACAACACCACCTATATACTTAAACTGTATGCCAGTGATATATCCGATACCAGAGGAAATTTCCTTGATAGCGATATGGACGATATTGGGGGAGAGAGTCCTGATGATGATTACATTCTACTGTTTGCCACTGTGAGGTCTAATGGTTCACCTGGTGACTCTCCATTTGATCTGGAAGATATATATCACCCCTGGATTGGTAGTCCTATGTATTTCCTGATTGGAGATAGCGTAGTCTATGATGTATGGACCGATGTGGATGTGGCTATTAATATCGTTGATTTGACCATTGATGCATCCGATAGTTCTTTTCATATAGTTGGTGTCGATCCGAATACCATTAATGGAACAACTATGATGCTCATTCTGGCAAATAGTGGAGAAGAGGTTACCCTGGATGGGGTTACCTATGAGGATGACACATCTGAGACGAATTTTGGCAGAGTTACTGTAAAACCAGAAGAGAATCTTGAACCTGGAACCGAATATTTCTTACGAATCTTTGGCGCAATTGCCGATGAAGCAGGAAATAAACTGGATGAAGATGATATTATTGAAGCTGAATATTACTTCACTACTCTTGGCAGAAATATAGATAGCACCGAGGTTGCAGATGATATTGAGCCTCCATATGTAGTTAGTTGGAGTGCTCTTAATTCGCACTTTGAGGTGGAATTCTCAGAGGAAATAGATGAAAGTACCATAGCACTGAGCACAGTTTATCTCAGTTATCCAGGATATGGAGATGGTGTTTTGTCAATAAGAAACGAAGGTGGACATACCATAGTCCGTTTCACCAGAGGAGATGGTAATTCTGTTTCTGGATGGGCTTATGCCACAGACGAGCTCAAGGACTTAGCAGGGAATAGAATGGGAGCAACCGCACATCATAATTTCTGATAAAGAACTGATAACTACTGCCCGAAAGGCAAAAGAAAGAGCATATGCCCCCTACTCGAAATTTCGAGTGGGGGCTGCTCTTTTATCTTCCGGAACCATATATCAGGGTTTCAATATAGAGAATGTTTCCTATCCCCTCACGATATGTGCCGAGAGGGTTGCTATGATAAATGCCATACTCGATGGCTCCAAAGATTTCGAGAAGATAGTGATAGCAGCAGATAGTAAGAATTTTCCCTATCCCTGTGGTGCCTGTCTCCAATTCCTCTCTGAATTTACCCGGGATATGGGGATTATTCTTGTAAATGGAGAGGGTAAGATAAAGGAAACAACCTTAAAAAGACTTTTTCCCAATCCCTTTAGTTCTTCTGAATTTAAATAAGTTTCCGTTTCTTTTATATAATTTTGACCCCTCGAACCCTTTTTATGTAAATTTGTGTTATTTTCATGCAATATGGCACATATTATTATTAAAATAAATGTCATGTTACCATTAGCTATTCGGACTTACCATTCGAAAAGACGCGGTCAATTTCCCCAGCGAGGAAATTGCCGCTCGGCTCTCGGGTTCGCTCCCGTGAGATTACAATCTCACGAACCATGCCTGCTCACCCTCCGAGACGCTTTTTTTAACGGTAAGTCCTCATGTTTTGATTCCTTAATTTAATGTTATTTCTATGAGATATTAATCCAAAAATGTGACATCTATTTATGATAATAAAGTATGACATTTATTTATGATAATCACAATAATCACATTTTTATGCAAATTTGTTGACATCATCAAATTCATCCCTATATTAAACACCAATGAATAGAAACAATCTTTACACGACTGGTTCGATATACAAAGGGCTCTGGGTACTTGGATGGCCTGTTATGCTTTCCAATTTCCTCCAGACTGTATATAATCTTGTAGATACGTTCTGGCTTGGGAAAGTGGGGAAGGAGGCAATCGCGGCTCCAACAGTAAGCTGGCCTATGATATTTGTTGTTATTGCTGTATCCATTGGATTTGCTATTGCAGGAACAACACTGGTTTCACAGTATACAGGAGCAGGAAATAAGAGAATGGCTGATTATTCTGCTGCTCAGATTACGCTGATTATGACAATTGCAGGGTTTACTCTGGGTCTTATTGGATTTTTTATTACCCCTTCTCTACTTAACTGGATGAATGTGGCAAAAGAAGTTCATCTAAATGCATCACTTTATATGAAGACAATATTTCTGGGTGTTCCTCTAATGTTTGGTTCCTTTGTTGTATCGTCACTTCTAACCGGTTGGGGTGATACAAGAACACCTTTAAAGATTCTATCAGTAGGTCTATTACTCAATGTCATCCTTGACCCTATTTTGATATTTGGTCTTGGTCCTTTTCCTGTAATGGGAGTATTTGGGGCTGCTATTGCTACAGTGTTTGCAAGGTTGGTATCAACTATATGGGGTTTTTATCTGCTATTTTCAGGAAAAGTAGGTCTCAGGATAAGGTGGTCAGACCTAAAGCCGGACCTCGCATTCACAAAGAAGGTAGCAGGCATAGCCATTCCGGCCTCAACCGGTCAGGTTGGGACTGCGCTTGGATATACCGTGCTAATGAAGTTTGTTGCACATTTTGGAACCGCAGTAATTGGCGGGTATGGAATAGGGAACAGAATTTTGAGCCTTTCCACTATGCCAATTGAGGGGTTCAGTCGGGCAGTTTCCACAATGGTGGGACAAAACCTTGGTGCCAATAATCACAGAAGGAGTGCCAGTGTCATACGGATTGGATATGTGGTTTCTACTCTTATTACTGTTGTAGGGGCAATTGCATTTATAATCTTTAAGGTTCCCCTTGTCCGTATCTTTATTAATGACCCTGAGGTTATCTTAACAGGGAGTCAATTCTTCTTTATAATTGCCTTCTCGCTACCATTTTTGGGTATTCTTATGACCTCATTTGGTATATTCAATGCTGCAGGGCAGACGAAATTCACAATGGGCATTTCCCTCCTTCGTCTCTGGGGACTCCGAATTCCACTTATGTATCTCTTTACAATGAGAATGGGTATGGATTATCAATCCATCTACTGGGTAATGACCTTGAGCACCATCTTCTGTGCCCTCCTTGCGCTTTTATTTATGAAACTCGGGGTATGGAAGAGGAAGATTGTGTAAGGAAATCTTTATTCCTAAATTAGACCTTGAAATCTAAAAATTTTTTCTTATAATTGTGTTTAACGGGGGGGCAGTGAGGAAAATGTGGAAAAAAGAAGAGTTAATCTAGGAAAGTTTTTCAAATTCAAAGAATCTTTAGGCTCAGAGATTTTATCAAATTTTTATATACAAAATACTTCTTGTATAACAACAAAGGGGAGGAATGCCCAAACCTATTCGGATATTGAAATAATTCAAAAATCAAGACCTGACAACGATTGTATATATGGCTTATATGCAAATTAATTTAAATCAATGGGAGGTAAAAAATGAGAAAGGTGAGTTATTTATTTATTCTGATTCCGATCTTATTTGCACTTTCCCTCTTACTTTCTTTTAGTTGTTTTAATAGCCATCGGAATTATTTTCCTCATGTGCAGTTTGCAGACTCAACTTATATTAATCAAGTGGAAGAATATACAATAGGTGAAAAGATCTTTGTATTGGCAAGTGAAAACTCTTGGGCTAGAATGCCTGACACTGTGGAGATCTACATAAATAGTGGAATTGGAGATACAGAAACAATTAGGGTTGGGTGGCCTCCTGAAGTAACATCAATACCATTAAGGAAAGTGCACGGAGGGAGCATAAATACCACAGGAATAACAGAACCTTCAGTACCTTCAGTAAATAATGGTATACTTGAAGTTAATACTTTAAGGGATACGGTTTTAGCTCGTTACACAGTAAAGGGAGAGACTGCAGTAGATACTGCTTTAGTTAGGCCCTAAATGGGAGTTTGTATGTTATTTCTCCTAAGTATATTTATATCATCGAATATTTCACTTAATTCTATTCCTACCATTAAAGGGCAATATTATAAGTATGAAGATTGTGATTTAGTGTTTATTGGAGATAGTATGAGTGATGATTCACTATCATCTTATTCAGCGAATAACAGAGTATCTTCTTTTAAAAATCTATCGGTAGAAATTTTTAGCGGGGTATATTTTACATCTGGAGATACAATACATACCGGTCCCAGGATAACTACACGTTCTAATATATGGAAAATAGGAGGTAATATATCCATTGAACCTATTCCAAGAGTAATTTTATCCCTTACAATTAGTTATGGTAGTACTGAAGCTCTTAGTGGTTTTAGTCTTGATCTCTTTGGACCGCCTAAATTTTCAATTTCTCAATTCGCATTTCAATGCTCCTATAAGGTGCATCCGCAAAAATTCATATACTTTTATTTAGGAAGTGGGATAAGTTTCTATAATACTGAACTTTATCTTGATGGAAATACAATGAATTCTATTTATTTATGTCCGTTAATTACTACAGGTCTAAAGTTAGATAAAGGGAGTCCATGGTTCTTGGGAGTGCAATTTGAATATGTCCCCTTTTATTTTAAAAAATATGGATCCCAAGGAATATCTCTTGAAAATATATTTCCAAGTTTAACTATTAACTTTGGATATAAATTTAATTTAAATTATTAAAGAAGGACCGATGATTCAAAAATTAAGATCTGACCCCCTTGGGCTAGAATATACCTCAATCTTGACTTACTGGAAATTTTAATTATAGTACTCATAATATTTAAGTTTTGGAGAAACTAAACTGTTACGAAGGGGAATATTGAAGGAAAAGAAATACTGGCAGATAAATACAGAAAAATTAGCAAAAGACATTAAAGAAATTACTCTTAAAGCCAAAACAGAAGAAGACCTCAAAATGGGTATGGAACCGCTGCTCCAAAAAGCATTTAAGAAGATGGGCGTTGATATCGACATTGTCAGGTATGAGAAAGCAGCTACAAGTTTCCGGGGGAGGCCTGATGCGGTTTATGGTTATTTAACAATAGAATATAAAGTTCCAGGCAAATTGTCAAAAAAGACGGATGTAAAAATAGCTACGGAACAACTTCAACGCTATTTAGCTGAGCAGGCTATACACTTTGGGCAACAGAAAGAAGATTTTTTAGAGAAAGCGGTCGGTGTTGCAACCGACGGCAAATACATACTTTTCCTAAGGTTTGCAAAAGTTCCTACTGTATTACAAACGCCTATACCTGTAGAAAAGATGCAGGCCAAACTTTTTCCAGAAGTTGAACCCAAAAGCGGTTTCCATGAATTGGGTCCATATCCAATAAGTAAATCAAGTATTAGTAACCTATTGATATTTGTCAGGGCTTCGGCGCGGCGTCCCTTGACTGCTGAAAGCCTTGCCACTGTGTTTGCCCCTACCCGACAGATAGCGCAACAAACTGTGTCTGAGCTGTATTCGATATTGATGAGAGCCCAGAGAAAACAAGCACCTTCCAGAATAAAGACATTCTTTCAGGAGTGGGACAGAATTTTTGGTGTTGTGTATGGGCAGGAACTTGAAAAGGCTGAGAAATCTGCTGAGGAGACAGCGAGATTATATCAAATGCCCGGTGGTGTTAGACTCAAACAATTGCTTTTTGCAATTCATACTTTTTACGCCTTCCTTATGAAGCTTATTTCAATCGAACTTGTTTCATTGCAAGATAGGAGCACAGTAAAGTCTTTTGTCAAAGGACTTATTGCGTTGAACGATGATGAATTAAAGAATAGGTTAACTTATCTGGAGAGTGGAGCAGACTTTAATGACCAGGGAATTGTAAACTTTTTGGAAGCGGATTTCTTCTCCTGGTATCTTGATGGATGGGATTCACATATCGCAGATGTTTTTCGTGGTATTGTAAATGCGCTTTCTGACTTTGAACCAGCGACTCCAATTCTTGA
>Ga0209121_10000131_pt1 | contig 75871 bp, 52 predicted proteins | sample Cruoilmetagenom3_FD_187292 | JGI IMG/M metagenome (GOLD analysis project Ga0209121, IMG submission 187292) | Oil polluted marine microbial communities from Coal Oil Point, Santa Barbara, California, USA - Sample 3 (SPAdes) (version 2) | ecosystem: Environmental > Aquatic > Marine > Oil seeps ...
CATATGCTGAGGGTAAAAAAGTTGATCAAGCCCATAAGCCAGGCGAATGCTGAAATGCCAGAAGGGATAAAGGATGAAAATAAAAAACACGATAAAAAATCGTTTCGGAGTCAATCTTCCTGGCGTCCCATCAGATCTAAACAGGCTGTACCACATTGTCTTCAAGTAAAGCTTCAAATTTAATTTCATATCATTATGGTTTTCGTTTTAGGTATATATTTTCGATTGTTTCGATTTATTCTATTCCCTCTCTATAAGAGAAATATCATAATCTTGCCCGTTGGAAATAAGATGTTAAGGTGAGGTATGCGGCTCGAAATATTCATAGGTTTGGCTTGAGATCTTTGCTTTGTGGATTCACGGCAACAACCTGCTTGTATATTGATTAATCCCTGCTGGTATAATCTAGTGCGTGATGGAATGTTGATCACCGTGAATATATTCATGAATTTAATTTATTAGACGTATCGATTTCACATTTCAGACCTTAAAACGCACAAAACACTGATTCGTGACGTTTGGGTCATTTTATGGTTTGACTTAATTTTGGATAAACAATCTTGTTATGATTAAAAACATAAGAAATTTTTGCATCATCGCCCATGTGGATCATGGCAAATCCACTCTGGCGGATCGTCTGCTTCAGTTAACGGGCACGATTTCTGAGCGTGATATGACCAATCAGGTGCTGGACAGCATGGATTTGGAGCGTGAAAAGGGAGTCACGATCAAAGCCTCGGCAGTGCGGATGCTTTATGATGCGGTTGATGGTGGACAATATGAGTTAAATTTAATTGATACCCCCGGCCATGTTGATTTCAATTACGAGGTGAGTCGGGCTTTAGAAGCCTGTGAAGGGGCGTTGCTGGTGGTGGATGCTGCCCAGGGAATTGAAGCCCAGACCCTGGCAAACCTCTACCTGGCACTGGAAGCAAACCTGACCATTATCCCGGTGATCAATAAGATCGACCTGACCTCAGCCCAAACAGAGGAAGTCACCGAGGATCTGCACAATTTGTTGGGAACACCGAAGGATCAGATTCTCAAAATTTCAGCGAAACAAGGTACCAATGTGGATCAGGTTCTTCAGGCAATTGTTGACTTCTTCCCACCTCCTCAAGGGGAGGATCACGAACCGCTTGAGGCTTTGATTTTCGACTCCCATTATGATCCTTATAAGGGAGTTGTGGCGTATGTGCGCGTGTTCAACGGCATGATCACTCAGGATGACCAATTGGTAATGATGTCCACAGGTGCAAAAACCTCTCCCGTGGAGATCGGTATATTTGCACCAGATATGCAGCCTATCCCTTCGTTACGTTCCGGGGATGTGGGATATATTGCCACCGGTCTGAAGACGGTCTCCGAGTGCCGCGTGGGGGATACCATCACCTTTGCGAAAGATGGCGTCCAGCAGCCGCTGCCGGGCTATCAACACGCCAAGCCGATGGTCTTCGCTGGAGTTTATCCCACGGAAGGTGAGGATTACAGCGATCTGCGTGATGCCTTAGAGAAACTCCAGTTAAATGATGCCTCACTGAGCTTTGAACCAGAAACATCTGAAGCGCTGAATTTCGGTTTTCGCTGCGGTTTTCTGGGCTTGTTCCACATGGAAATTATCCAGGAACGCCTGGAACGCGAATATGATATGGATGTGGTCTTTACTGCCCCTTCAGTTGCATACCGGGTTGAATTGGTGAATGGGGAGACTTTAAGCATATCCTCACCTGCGCAGCTGCCGGATGAAAATACCATCGAACAAATCATGGAACCCTGGATGGAGCTGATCGTTTTCACGCCAACGGATTACTACGGGATTGTGATGGAGCTGGTCACCAGCAAGCGCGGCATCTTCATTTCCCAGGAGTATCCTTCACCCAACCGGGTGCAAATTAGTTATGAAATTCCGCTTTCTGAATTGATTGTTGATTTTTTTGATCAGCTTAAGTCCGGGACCCGGGGCTATGCTTCGATGGATTACAATTTTCTGGCATACCGCGCCGGTCAACTCGTCAAGCTTGAAATCCTGGTGAACGGTGAACCCGTTGATGCATTGACCGCCATTGTACACAAAGAAGACGCCTATCATAAGGGGCAAGCCCTGGTGTCGCGGTTGAAGGGTTTGATTCCACGCCAGCTCTTCACCATTCCTATCCAGGCGTATGCCCAAGGGAGGGTGATTTCACGTGCTAATGTGAAAGCCTTACGGAAGGATGTCCTTTCCAAGTGCTACGGAGGAGACATCACCCGTAAAAAGAAGCTTTTGGAGAAGCAGAAAAAAGGGAAACGCCGCATGAAAATGGTGGGCAATGTGGAAATCCCCCAGGAAGCATTCATGGCAATCCTGCGATTGGATAAGTCGTGACCCAAATAAATCAAAACCGCTCCCCAATCGGGCGGGTTTTACGATGGCTAATACCGTTGGGAATCAGTCTGGGAGCTATCTGGCTGGTACTGCGGCATATCCGATTTTCTGATATTCTCGCAAATTTATCGAAACTCAATTTTAATATCTTCCTCTTGGCTACCCTGGCTTACCTGATCAGTTATGCTTTCCGAGCGCTAAGCTGGTATTTCCTGTTGAAGCGCCGTGTTTCGTATATCGATGTCTTTTTTACAATGGGAGCAGGATATCTTTTAAATAACCTGTTCCCATTTCGACTTGGTGAAATTGGTCGCGCTGTTCTTCTGGACGATCCTCAGGGACCTTCAGCCCTTGAAGTATTGTCCAGTGTGCTGGTTGAACGCGTCTTTGATGTCTTCATGGCTGCAGTTTTTATTCTGACGATGCTGCCGCGCCTGCTGGATGTGAATTTTGATCAGACCTTGATCCTTCTGGGTCTGTTTTTGGCGTCAGGGGGATTGGTGATCCTTTATCTGGCAGCAAGGTTTCAAGTCAGGATCTCAAATTGGTTTAGGCGTTGGGGTGAAAACAACCAGTTTATAAATTCTTGGCTCGCACCGAAGATAACCAAGATATTGTCCGGTTTATCTGTACTGAATAATCCGGTAATGTTTCTTCTGGCTTTCGGAAGTTTAGCCCTGAGTTGGCTGATAGCTTTTGGTGAGAATTACATTGTTTTCCAAAGCCTGTTTCCAAATCCACCGTTTTGGTGGATGATTTTTGTGTTGAGTGCCGGAGCCTTTGGTGCAGCTTTGCCTTCTGCGCCAGCAGGGTTGGGTGTATTTGAAGGGGTGATGGTGGCAGCCTTTGGGCTGTTGGGCGTGGAAGCAGACCTGGCTTTCACCCATGCTATCATCATTCATGTGCTGGCTTTTGTATATGCCAATCTCTTCGGGTTGATCGGTCTCAGGCTGCGCGGCGAGGCTGCAGTGGGGCTTTTTCAACGGGTTATCCAGCGTCCTCCAGACATTGAAACAACTGAGTGAACCGCATGCGGATTTTGATTGTCTTGACTTATTTTCAACCTCATAAATCTGGACTGACGGTCTACGCTGTCAGGCAAGCTCGGGCTCTGGTTGGTTTGGGGCATCAGGTGACGGTGTTGACGTCTCAATATGATCGTTCACTACCGCGAGAGGAATGGGATCAGGGCGTTCGCATCCTCAGGCTTCCTGTGGCTTTCCGGCTGTCAAAAGGGGTCATCATGCCTTCCATGCCGGTCAGGGCTTTCCAGTTAATTGGCGAGTCAGATGTGGTCAACCTGCATGTTCCGCAGGTTGATGCTGCCCTGGTTGCGCTGATTGCCAGGCTGCGAAAAAAACCAGTGGTATTGACGTATCATTGTGATCTGAAGATGCCGGCCGGCCTGATCAATCAATTGGCGGGGAAGGCGGCTCACCTTGCGAACCGTGTTTCAGCAAACGCAGCGGATGTGATCGTTCATAATACCCGTGATTTTGCTGAACATTCCCTCTTTCTCGGGGATTATCTTGATAAACTGAGTGTAATTCAACCGCCCATTGAGGTGACCCTAACAGATCAAGATACGCTCAAGGCTTTTCAGAAGAGGCAAAAAATAGAAGGGGATCAGTGCATTGTTGGCATGGCAGCTCGCCTGGCAGCGGAAAAAGGCGTGGAGTACCTGGTCGATGCAATGCCTGCTGTTCTGAAAGCAGTTCCTGGAACCCGGGTGATCTTTTTAGGGGAATATCAACATGTCTTTGGTGAAGAAGCTTATATGCAAAAATTACTGCCGATGATTGAAAAACTAGGCGATCATTGGACATTCCTTGGAGTTGTTTCAGAAGAGGAAAAAGCTGCTTTCTTCAAGGTTTGTGATGTGCTGGTACTGCCAAGTATCAACAGCACCGAGTCCTTTGGCATGGTGCAGGTTGAAGCGATGGTCAGCGGGACGCGGGTGATAACGACAGATTTGCCAGGTGTGCGCCAGCCGGTTCAATCGACAGGGATGGGGCAGATCGTACCTGTCAGGGATGCAGATGCCCTGGCGAAGGCGATTATTGATGAATTGACCCTGCAAAAAGGCGTGGAAGACGCGATCTTTCGCAAAATTAACGAGTTCTATGCGCCTGAGACAGTTGCCAAGGCTTATGAAGATCTATATCAGGAGCTGTTGTCGTCAAATGGATAGCGTTAAGCTGGATGAAATCCTTTGGCGGCACATCTCCAGTTTGCCGTTTTTTCGAGGGTTTTTACGCGCGGTTGAAGATCGCTTCTATCAGGAAATCGCGCTACCAAGGCCGGTACTTGATCTGGGGTCAGGGGATGGCCATTTTGCGTCTGCTGCCTTTGCAGAGAAACCAGATATAGGCCTCGATCCCTGGCTGGCGCCGACGCTGGAAGCTTCTCAACGAAATGCTTACCGCTTATTGGTCCTGGCAGAAGGTGCCCACATCCCCTGTCCCCGGGGGTGTTTTGGCTCTGTGATGAGCACCTCGGTCCTTGAACACATCTCTGAAATCCAACCTGTTCTCCACGAAATCGCTCGTATCCTGCAGCCAGGTGGACGGTTTGTGTTTTGTGTTCCCAACCATCGTTTCCCGCAGCTGTTGTGGGGACGTAAGGTCTTGACGCGTTTGGGATTGAAGGCAATGGGTGAACAATACGCCTGTCTGTTCAACCGCATCGCCCGTCACACCCACACTGATTCACCTGAAGTTTGGGAACAGCGCCTGAAGCAAGCGGGATTTGAATTGACCGATTGCTGGGATTATTTTCCACCTGAAGCGCTTTATATTCTTGAATGGGGGCATCCACTGGGGTTGCCGTCTTTGATTTCTAAGAAAATATTTGGACGCTGGGTGCTGGTGCCAAAGCGGTGGAACCTGGCTATCCCATGGAAATTAACACGGAAATTCATGAATGACCCCAGGTCTGACCAGGGCGTTTGCACCTTTTTCATCGCTCGGAGCCTGACATGAAATGGATTAGATCGGGTTGGTATTACCTGACGTCAATTTTCAGGATACTGCTTAACTTCAATAACTGGCCCAGGCTGCTGCCTTTATTTTTAAATCCCGCTCATTCTGGAGAACACCACATCAATCTGCGTCACCCCCCGCTCCAAATTCAGGTGCGAGGTGCCATGGACATCTGGTCGGTAAAGGAAACATTTCTGGACTCCTTTTATACACGCTATGGCGTATCCATTCAGAATGGATGGAAGGTGCTTGACATTGGTGCTGGGGTAGGTGATTTTAGTCTGTATGCGGCTTACGGCAATCCGCAAACGGTCGTTTATGCCTATGAGCCTTTCCCGGATTCTTACAAATTAATGATTAAGAATCTGACTATGAATGCCATTGATAATGTCATGGCATTTCAGCAAGCAATTTGGAGCCAAAATGGCCGGTTGGCTTTGGACCTTTCTGCCGGGGAACCTTTACAGATCATGAGTAAGGGACCTGAACTTGCAGGAGAATATCGGGATGCAATCACTGTTCAGGCATATTCATTGGACCAGGTACTTCAAAATCACGAAATTGGCGTCGTAAACCTGTTAAAAATGGATTGTGAAGGCGCTGAGTACGCGATCCTGCTGGGAGCTTCTGGTCAGGTTATAGCCAAGATTGAACGAATTATCATGGAATATCATGATATGGATACCGAACATAACCATCAAGTTTTGGTATCATTCTTGGAGAAGATGGGTTTTAAGGTGTCAACCCAAAAAAATTTTGTCCACGATCACATTGGATATTTGTTTGCAACTCGTTATTGATGTGGTATTTTATTCGGGTTGAATGCCGGATTGTTGATGGAATTAAGAAGATTATATTTAATTTGATATTGAGCTAATTTGTTAAAACCTTTTTCTTTGAGTAGGATAGTTTTTTGAGTTATAAGCAACTAATAACTGTTGGGACTTGAAATTTAGAAAAATGCCTAGGATGAACCAGTCAAAAAATAACCGTCAATCCGAATCAAGCGTATGGGATTATTTCGTTGATAAGTTGAGGTTCTGGGATCGACTCCCGAAAGAACATATCCGATCCGAACCAAATTCTCAGCCAAAGCCTGCGCTTTCATTTCCATGGTTATTGATAGCAGCTGTAGTGCTGGCACTGATTGCCCAGCTTACATTTGAACCATCTCCTGGGAGGACACCCTGGGCAGGTATTTTGCTTTACCTGGGCGCGTTAGCTTGTTGGATTATTGGATCACTGCGAAAAAACTGGCATTTCGTTCCCCATAAAAAAGATTATGAGCAACCGCTGAAAATTCAAGGCAAGCTTGAATTCCTGCTGGTCGGCATCATTCTGTCTGTTCTGGCTTTCTTGCTGTTTGGCAGCGGGATATTTGGCTGGCTGAACACCTTTATTTGGGTTTTATCACTCATTTTCATATTTTTCGCATTTTCGAGAAACCTGGAAAAATGGCCGGCAAGGATCACGCAATGGTTCAAATGTCTGAGGAAAATAAGCTGGCAAATTAAATTCTCGCGCTGGACCCTGGTCGTTCTGGCTGTGATTGCTGTGGTGCTTTTCTACAACTTCTACCATCTTGACTCAGTTCCACCGGAGATGGTCAGCGATCAAGCTGAAAAATTATTGGATATCCATGATATCCTCCAGGGATATACACCAGTGTATTTTCCGCGCAATACAGGCCGAGAAGTTATCCATTTTTACCTGACCGCCGCCTATATGGCTGTTTTCAACCTGGATATTTCTTTTCTTAACCTCAAGATTGTGGCGGTTTTTGCCAATTTACTGACCCTGTTGTTCATCTTCTATCTTGGTAAAGAGTTTGCGAACAAATGGGTTGGATTGAGTGCAGTGCTGTTTGCGGGGATGGCCTACTGGCCGCTGTTATTCACCCGGCTCGCCTTGCGTATCCCATATTATCCTTTGTTTGTGGCACCTGTGCTTTATTATTTGATTCGCGGTTTACGGCGTCAGAATGTCATTGATATTTTACTGACGGGTTTATTCCTGGGGTTGGGTTTGCATGGGTACACACCTTTCAGAATAGTGCCAATCTTTGTTGTCATCGCGTTTATCATTTATCTTGCTCATCCGCCTGCCAGGGGACAGCGTTTAGGGGTGGTTTTTGCCTTTATTTTGATTGTGTTGGTTTCCATGATTGTCTTTATCCCGCTCTTACGTTACTGGATAAGCAATCCTGATCTATTTGTTTACCGAGCATTTTCACGCATTACTGGCATGGAGGCTGGCTTCCAAAACCATCCAATTATCATTTTTTTCAATAACTTTTGGAAAGCCAGCATCATGTTTTTCTGGGATAACGGGGTGATCTGGGCGCATTCCATTCCTAGCCGTCCTGCCCTGGAGGTCGTTTCAGGCGCTTTGTATTTCCTGGGTATTGCCGGATTAATTATCCGCTATATTCGTAAGCGAAATTGGATGGACCTGATAATGCTGGTTGCGATTCCAATGCTGCTGATGCCTTCAATTCTTTCGCTGGCTTATCCTGGAGAAAACCCGTGTTTGAACAGAACTGCTGGCGCAGTCGTCCCTGTTTTTATCGTGATTGGCATGGCATTTGAGACAGTCATCCGAACGTTCCACAAGCGTTTTTCAGGCTGGACTGGCAGGATATTAACCGTCCTGCTGGTCATGATCCTGGTAATCTGGTCAGGCGTTAATAATTTTAATCTGGTGTTCAACCAGTACGACAGTATATATACACTTTCAAGCTGGAATACATCGGAATTGGGGCGAGTGGCAGAGCTCTTCATTGAAACAATCGGCACTCCTGAAACAACTTATGTTGTGGGCTATCCCCACTGGGTCGATTCGCGTTTGGTTGCGATCAATGCAGGGTATACAGGAAGGGATTTTGCCATCATTCCCGATCAGATTCCAGAAACAGCTAAGGATCCGCGTGCCAAGCTGTTCTTTGTGAATTTGAATGATACAGAGAATCTCGAATTGTTGGAAGAAACATATGAGGGGGGTGTCCTCACGCAGTATGATTCAGAGGTGGAAAATAAGGATTTCATGATCTTCCTCGTGCCGCCAACACAAGGAGTTTCACCGTGAGCGACAGACTGAAGCGAATACAATCCGGGAAATCCAGGTTCAGGTGGGCTGAGGTTTTACTGGCAATTGGGCTGGTAATCACTTTAATCGCTGGGGGATATTTGCGATTGGTCGGTGTGAATTGGGATGAGAACCAGCATATGCACCCGGATGAACGCTTTCTCAGCCTGGTGCAGGTGGCGATTACTCCGGTGGAAAACCTATCGGATTATTTCAACACGGGGACTTCCAGCTTGAATCCGGAAAATCGAGGGTATACTTTTTTCGTTTATGGGACTGCGCCGATTTTTCTGATCCGGTACCTGGGGCAAGCTTTGGGACAGACGGATTACCATACCATTACGATCCTGGGACGGTATCTTTCCGCGATATTTGACATATCCACAATTCTTCTCGTCTATGCGATTGGCAGGCGCCTGTATCAAAGATGGGTGGGTTTATTGGGCGCTTTGTTTTACGCCCTGGCGGTTCTGCCGATTCAACTTTCCCATTACATGACTGTTGATACAATCACCAATACCTTCGCCTTCCTGGCAGCTTACGCGGCGGTGTGGGCGCTTACCAGACATCCAAATGAAACTGATAGCGATTCCAGGCCGGAAGCGAATACGGATCTAAATTCTTCTGAACAAGAAAGTCAGCCAGCAACACCTTCAACAATCAAATTTTCTAAGGTTGGCCAAATGCTGATCGAATTGGCGCCTTATCTCCTCTTTGGGCTTGCTTTAGGGGCTGCCGCTGCTTCAAAAATTAACGCTGTGGTTGTGGCTGTGCTTTTGCCTTTAGTAGAAGCTGTTCGTTATTATAGGATGGATCCTGAACAGCGGTCCGAAGCCCTCTTACCCATCCTTCGTAACCTCATTCTGGCAGCCATCCTCAGTTTTATCGTTTTCCGAATTGGTCAACCTTATGCTTTTGATGGACCAGGGTTTTTCAATATCGGTATAAATGATAATTGGTGGCAGAGCTTGCAAAACTTGCGTACCCAGGCATCCGGGGATGTGGATTTCCCTCCTGCCCTGCAGTGGGCTCGCCGACCGATTACTTTTTCCCTGGAAAATCTGGTACTGTGGGGGCTGGGACTGCCTCTAGGCGTCTTCGCCTGGTTGGCGTACATTGGGATGGGATGGCAAATCTTCCGCAAAAAAAACTGGTTCAATCACGTGCCGTTGTGGTGCTTCACGGGATTTTATTTTCTTTGGCAGTCTTTCTCCTGGGTTCGATCGATGCGTTACCAGGTTTTGATCTATCCTTCATTAGCGCTCATTGCTGCCTGGGGATTGGTTCACGTCTGGTCGATACGCAAAGAAATTGGACCGAAGTTTCTGAGGATTAAACCCAAACTGATTAAAATTCTGGGGATCCTGCTTACAGTTGTGATTATTCTCTCGGCTGCCGCCTGGGCATTTGCGTTTTCAAGGATTTATACACGTCCCCACACGCGTGTGTCTGCCAGCCGTTGGATCTATCAGAATATCCCTGGCGCTTTGACATTGGAAATTGAGTCAGGGGATAGCACTTTTCAGCAGCCTCTCCCTTATCGTGCGGGTGATACATTCGGACCTGGTATGGGATACCGCATTCCGTTTTATGCTCCGGCGGATGGCTTCCTCAATTCTGTCAAAATACCCCACATCCTCGATCAAACACAGGTGGAAACCATCAAGCAGGTTGGTTTGTCTATCGTACACGCTGAAGATCCTGACAAAATCCTGGCTTCTGAAGTTGTTGAAAGCGCTTTTTCAGCCTCAGAGGGCCAGGCAAACGGATCTGCCTATGTATTCTATCTTGATCAGCCTATTGCAGTAAACCAGGATGGTTTATATTATCTGCAATTTGATCTGGTCCTTGGTGATTCGCCATTGACACTGACCGGATCGCCTTTATTAAATTTTGCCACCATGGATGGATTGGCCCTGGACCATCCGTTACCGCGGTTTCAGCAAAGCGTCCGTGTGGATGCACCTTATACCATGACTGTCAGGATTGTCAGAAGCGGTTTGATCAAGTCTGTTGAGGTGCCCTATCTGGTCGATCTTTCCGGTGTTGATGGGCTCAAAGATTTGACCATCTTGCTGGAAAATGCCAATCAGACTGAGGTCTCAAGCAAGGGCAGTTTGCGTTCAAATTTCTTACCTGGTGAAGATATCCGGGGAGATTCTTACACCTTCCAGCTGGACACACCTCTGGCTGTTGAACCTGGGCAGTCCCTGCAGGTGACCCTGGCGACATCAACAGAGGGCGTTCGCCTGGTTCCACAAACCCTCTCCCCAGTTCACGAAAGCAGTTGGGATGATGCTATCCCATATCCCGTTGATGATTTCAGCCCTTACAGTGAAAATGGGGGTATCTATCGAGAGGATTTGAATTTTGAGATGTATTGGGCGGATGATGAAGCCAAGCTCGAGAGGTTTGAAACCAATCTCGACCTGGCAGATTACATTTTCATCACTTCAAGCCGTCAGTGGGGAACCACGACACGTGTACCAGAGCGTTACCCTTTGACAACGGCATATTATCGGAACCTTTTAGGGTGTCCGGAGGGTTCCTCAATCGAATGGTGTTATAGTGTGGCAGAATCCGGGATGTTTACAGGCACACTCGGCTTTGAGCTGGTAGAGATATTCCAGTCCAATCCCAGTATCGGATCTGTCGAAATAAACGACCAATATTCGGAAGAAGCCTTCACCGTCTATGATCATCCCAAGGTTCTTATCTTTAAAAAAGCTGAAAACTACGATCCGATCGAAATGCGCGCCGTTCTACGTTCCGTGGATTTGAATAATGTTGTATATTTCACACCTGGGGATGCTGCCAGCTATCGGGGACCCGATCCGCAGGAAGATAGTGAGCCAAGGGATAATTTATTAATTCCTGAAGAACAGCTGAAAATACAACGTGAAAGTGGGACCTGGTCTGACCTGTTTACTCGAGACAGTCTGCTGAATAGATCGCAACCCCTTGCTGCCGCTTTCTTTTACGTGTTTGTCACTCTGCTGGGCATGGTTTGTTACCCCCTGGTTCGTTTAGCGCTTCCAGGACTATCTGACCATGGCTATCCCTTATCAAAATTGGCTGGATTGTTACTGCTAGCGCTTTTGGTATGGCTTTTAGGGTCTTTTGGTGTTCCCTTCTCCAAACTTACGATTACGCTGGTTCTGGTCGGTTTATTCTTGATTTCTATTGTATTGATCTGGCTTCAAAGGAAACTTCTTTGGCAAGAGATCAAAGAAAATTGGCGCTACTACCTGGTTGTTGAAATTCTGGCTTTGCTTGCCTTCCTGTTTTTTCTTCTGGTCAGGATGGGCAACCCGGACCTGTGGCATCCCTGGAAAGGTGGGGAGAAGCCAATGGATTTTTCGTATCTCAACGCGGTCCTGAAAAGCTCATCATTTCCCCCATTTGATCCCTGGTTTTCTGGTGGATATATCAACTATTACTATTATGGCTTTGTGATCGTTGGCGTTCCCATTAAATTGCTGGGGATTGTTCCGGCGGTAGCTTACAATATCGTGCTGCCGATCTGGTACAGCCTTTTGATCCTTGGGGCTTTCTCAGTTGGATGGAATCTCTATCAGGGGATTCCCCGTTCTCGTGCGCTGCGCGTAGACGACAAAAAAGAAACCCGTACCCTGAACATGGCTTTTGGGGTTGGTTTAATCACGGCGATTGGCCTGGCAGTGCTGGGAAACCTGGGGACAGTTCGGTTGATGTTTGAAGGCTGGCAGCAAATCGCGGCTGGCGTTACAGCAATAGAGGGGGCAGGCTTGGGTCAAAAGATGAGCTGGACACTGCAGGGATTTGTGCAATTTTTGAAGGGCACACCGATGCCCTTCTACCCGGGTGATTGGTACTGGTATCCCAGCCGGGTGATCCCTGGTGAGCCAATCACTGAATTTCCATATTTTTCATTTATCTACGGTGACCTGCACGCCCATTTGATCGCCTTTCCAATCACGGTCTTCGCTATCAGCTGGAGCTTGTCCGTCGTTTTGAACAAGGCTCGTTGGGGAGAGCGTGACGGCCGTTTAGGATGGTTGAGTATCATCCTCGGTTTTTTCCTGGGCGGATTGGTGATTGGCGCCCTGCGTCCTACCAATACCTGGGATTTTTACACTTATATCGTATTGGCTTCAATCTCACTTTTTTACAGCATTCTAAGGCATTATCAGCCCAGGTTCAATTTTAGGATTCGCTACGGCAACCAGTTTGAAAAAATTGCCGCAGCTGCCGCAGCCATACTGGCACTGGTTATCACGGCTGTTGTGCTCTATCAACCCTTTGAGTATTGGTATGGCCAGGGATACAGCCAGGTTGAAATCTGGAACGGCAGCCGGACGCCATTGAGTTCTTATTTGACACATTGGGGCTATTTCCTCTTCATCATTGCCAGCTGGATGGCATGGGAGACCTACCACTGGATGAAGACCACACCGCAGTCAGCAATAAAAAGTCTAAAGCCGTTTATATCCAGGATTTATGCGGCCATTGCGCTGTTCCTGGTTCTGTTATTTGTATTTCTGATTATGGGTGTTGTGGTCGCGGTGATCGTCCTCCCATTAGGGGTATGGGCGGTGATATTAATGCTCCGACCGGGTCGCTCGGATGGACGGCGTTTCCTGTTATTCTTGATCGGGACAGCCCTGACCCTGACGCTTGTGGTGGAAGTGATTTATCTGCCTGGGGATATTGGCCGAATGAATACCGTGTTTAAGTTCTATTTACAATCATGGATACTATTTGGCCTTTCAGCTGGCGTGTGTGTGGGATGGCTGATCAAATCTTTCCGTTATTGGAATTTACGATTAGCATCTATCTGGCAAGCCGTACTGTTTACGGTTGTTACAGCAGCTGCCCTCTTCACGATGATGGGAACAGCTGATAAAATTCGGGATCGAATGGCGACGGATGCCCCCAGAACTTTGGATGGGATGGCATTTATGGCTTACGCGTCCTATTATGACCTGGGTGTTAAAATGGATCTGGAAGAGGATTACAGGGCGATTATTTGGATGCAGGAGAACATCCAGGGCTCCCCTGTTATCCTGGAAGGTCAGGCCTATGAATATCGATGGGGCAACCGGTTTACTATTTACACCGGGCTGCCGGGTGTGATCGGGTGGAATTGGCACCAGCGACAGCAGCGTGCGATCTTACGCAGCAATATCGTCCAGGAAAGGGTCGATGCGGTTAATCTTTTTTACATAACAGAAGATATTGGCTATGTAAAGAACTTCATTGAAGCATATGATGTTAGCTATATCATTTATGGTCAGCTAGAACGCATTTTTTACCCGGGCACAGGCCTGGAAAAATTTGAACAATATAACAACGTGTTATGGAAAGAAATTTACAGCCAGGACAATACAATCATTTATGAGGTATTGAAATAGATCTTATTAATGTCGTCAACGCCAGCAGCTATTTTACTTATACTTGAGTAAATTAAGGCATCCGTTCAAGCACATCATAAAGCACCTGATGAAACTTAAAAAGAATTACTTGTGTTATTGGTTTTCATGCTTAATCGCTCGGGTTGCTTCGCAGCTACCGGGCTAATTTCTTTAAAGAAATTGATCAGTTTAAGAAATCTCCCATAGCCCGAGGAATATTTTAGGGTGAAGCAAATGAGGATACCTTTTCCTATCAAATGTAAAAATATAATCTCGATAATTTCAGCCCTAACCATCATGATTTGTCTAGGATTTCAAATACATAAGCCTGGAGAGCCAAGTATAATGAGTTGGATTGGAAGCGCGGCTATAAGATTGACAGCAAATTTTGTGGATTGAAGATACGGGCAATCATCCTGCTTTGCATGTGTGATGACATGCCAACCGTGAAGAAAATACAATGGACTGGCAGTTAAAGTTAACATGATTAATCTGACGAAGAGGAAATCTTTTGACATAATTTTATTGATCGGGGCTCTTGTCCTGGCGCTGGTTTTTCGTTTGATCCGATTGGGACACACGCCGTTGCAGGATTCCGAAGCGGAGATTGCCCTGCAGGCACTGGCTGCAGCAGAAGGATCGGATACGCGTTTTGGATCTCACATGGCGGTTGTCGGGTTAACAGCCTTGGATTTTTTTGTTTTCACGAGCAGCAACTTCCTTGCCCGGTTTTGGACTGCCATATTTGGGGTTTTGATTGTGCTGGTGCCCTTCCTGTTAAGAAAGCAATTAGGAGAGAAGCCAGCGATCATTTTATCATTTGTTTTAGCTATTGCTCCCGACATGGTGGGGCTTTCCCGTCTGATCGGTTCGCCGCTTGTGGGGTTGGTTTGTCTTTTATTGGCGTTGGTTTTTTTCTCGCATAGAAAGCCTATTTTATTTGGTGTTTCGCTGGCATTGGGGTTGATGGGCGGGGCCAGTTTTTGGTTCGGCATCACGATTCTTGGGGTCAGTTTTTTTCTTGCTACGAGCGTATTTCATCTCGTGGAAGATTCTGCTGTTCGGCGGATGAAGCCGAAACAGGATTTTTGGCTGCGGGGAAGCATCGCGTTTGGGATCACACTGGCGGTGGTTGGGACCGGTTTCTTTCTGGCCCCTGCCGGTTTGAGCGGGATTTTTACTGGCCTGACCGATTTCATGCAAGGTTTCGGCGGTTCATATTATTCTCCATACTTCCACATGCCTTTAGTACTGGCTGCTTATGCTGCACCTGCTGTGTTATTTGGAATCTGGGGCAGTCTTCGTAGTGCTTATCTTAAATCAAAACCTGACTTGTTTTTAACCATTTGGTGGCTGGTTGGCCTGGCTTTTATTTTGCTTTACCCAGGGAGCAAACCTGCGGACATGATTTGGATCAGCCTGCCCTTATGGGCACTATCTGCCAGGGTGATTTATTTTAAACTACGGCTGCCTGAGAGGTCCCGCCTGGTCGTTACCGCAACGGTTGTTATGGTGGTTGTCGTTTTAGCTTTTGTATTGTTGACGCTCAGAGCCATATTGGGGCAGTCTATGACCCAACAACAACAGTTAAACAGCCTAATCGCATTGATTGGCGGCTTGTTTTTGATCATTGCACTGGTACTGCTGGTAAATTTTGGCTGGTCAACCGATGTTGCCTTTTCGGGATTCTTAATTGGATTACTCATTGTCTTTCTGGTTAACATGGTCTCTTTGAGTGTGAATACTACCGGGCTGGCTCCTGAACTGTCTCATGAGATTTGGTATCAGGATGGTGCATTAATCACAACGGAATGGTTGGAGCGTTCACTTGGGCGAGTGATCAGCTGGAATGCTCAACGTGGTGAACCTCTGGAGATCCTGGTCGCCAATTACCAAAAGCCGGGAATGGAATGGGTATTGAGAGGCTATGACGAGGTGTATTTTGTATCAACTCTGCCGCCCACTTCACAAGCTGGTATTTTAATCACGGATGAACTCAGCAGCCCGCAGCTCTCGGAAGGCTATCGCGGTCAGGACCTGGTTTGGGAAAGGAAAGCACGATGGGCTGGTTTAACTGCTTTCCAGTATCTTGATTGGCTGGTAACTCGTGAGGCACCGACAACACAAGCTCAGGTCATTTTTTGGGTGAGAACGGACCTGATGCCGGATGAACAATTCTCGCCCTAGATTTTTATGATAAAACAGGAAATGAGATATGGGACTACCGACAACCATTGCCATTGACGGACCTGCTGGATCTGGAAAGTCCACCCTGGGCTCGCTTCTGGCGAAAGAATTGGGGTATTTGTATTTTGATACCGGTGTCATGTATCGTGCGGTGACACTGGCGGTGATTAGGCAAGGGTTGTCCATCTCAGATGAAGATGCCATCAGTAAGCTGGCTCGGACTGTTCGTATAGAAGTGCGTCCACCCAGCCTGAACGACGGCAGGGATATTGATGTCTTGCTGGATGGGCAGGATATTACCTGGGAGATTCGGGGCGATGATGTGAATGCCGGTGTATCCCCGGTTTCAGCATATCGTGTCGTCAGGAAAGAAATGACAGCACAGCAGCAGCGGATTGCCAAAGAAAACCACATCGTGATGGTTGGTCGAGATATTGGAACCGTTGTGCTGCCAGATGCAGACCTGAAAATCTACTTGGATGCATCTGTTGAAGTGCGTGCACATCGCAGGCTTCAGGAGATGCTGGAGCGGGGAGAGCATGCGGAATTTACAGAAGTGCTTGCATCATTGAAACACCGAGATGAGATTGATTCGACTCGGGAAATTGCACCCTTAAAACCCGCTGAAGATGCTAGGGTGATCCAATCTGATTGTTTGGGTATTCAACAGGTTCTTGATAGGGCAAAGGAGATGCTTCAAGATGTGTGATACATTTGTGGCGTTAGGCAATGCAACTCGTGATGGGTCGGTCATTTTTGGCAAGAACAGCGATCGTGAACCCAATGAGGCACATGAATTGGTCTTGATTCCTCATGCGAAACATCAATCCGATGAGACGCTTCACTGTACATATATCGACCTCCCGCAAGTACCCGAAACTAATGCTGTACTCCTTTCCAAACCCTTCTGGATTTGGGGAGCTGAAATGGGAGCCAATGAACATGGTGTGGTGATAGGCAATGAGGCTGTTTTTACGAAAATTACTTATGATAAAACTCCTGGATTGATTGGGATGGATTTCTTGCGTTTAGCTTTGGAAAGAGCCAGCACCGCCGATGAGGCGCTGGATGTGATGATCGACCTTCTTGAAACCTATGGTCAGGGAGGAAACTGCGGATTTGCTCACAAAATGTATTACCACAATGGATTCCTGATTGCCGATCGAGAAAACGCCTGGGTTTTTGAAACAGCAGGGAGGCATTGGGCAGCTGAGAAGGTTCGCGATGTTCGATCCATCTCAAATGTGATCAGCATCCATTCTCATTGGGATCGTGCATCTGAAGATCTGGTTTCATATGCGGTCTCTAAAGGCTGGACGAAGAATGAAGCGGATTTTGATTTCAGCAGATGTTACAGCGACTTGATCTACTCAACTTTTGCGGCAGGTCGTCATCGTTCCTGCCGGTCGGGTGAGTTCCTGAACGATCATAAAGGCGACATGGATGTCTCGCTCGCATTTAAACTCCTGCGCGACCATGGAGAAGAAGCCAATGAGCATTGGAATCCGGGTAAAGGATTGACAGGTGCCGAGGTTTGCATGCATGCCAGCTTTGGCCCCATTCGCGGCAGCCAGACCACCGGTTCGATGGTCTCGAAGCTGACAGAAAAAGGCGATATTCACTGGATGACGGGGACCGCAGCACCATGTACGTCAACATTTAAACCTGTTTGGATGGAAGCGGGCTTGCCTGATCTGGGGCCTTCACCATCTGGCACCTATGATCGGGCGACTGTGTGGTGGCGACATGAAAATCTGCACAGGGAGGTTTTACGTGATTATGCTGCTCGAATGCCAGTCATTCAATCCGAACGAGATGCCGTGGAGTCGGATTTCCTGGATGCTGCGGGTGCTTGTCAAGAGCTTTCTAATGACGAAAAGCGAGCGTTTACACAATCTTGCTTTGCCAGAACCGGTGAATTGGAAGCCGGTTGGTTGAAGAAAATTAATGCACGATCGGTTCAACATCGACGACCGTTGGTACACAAATTTGCCTGGCACCAATTTGATAAGTCTTCCCAACGTCCAACCTGATCCTTAATTGGCGTGAATTATTGGGGAGATTTTTTATTTGATGCTATTGAATGCTATAATGTATTAATCATTACAAACTCATAAAAATGCCTGATTTTCTGTTACCACTCCTGCCAGAATATTCCATTGACGTGCCAAACGATCCTGCTGCCTGGATTGGGTGGGGGATATGGCTTGTTTCACTGCTGGTCGTCTTGTTTAAAGTTCGTGGAACTCAAAAAGGGGTTAATCCCCAACAGCTCCCTTTATTAGCCTTATTCAGCGTTATGGTTCTATTCCTGACCCCGTTCATGGGCTTTTTACCAAGTGCTGTTAATACAGGTCAGGAGGGGATAGCACCCATACAGCATTTCATGGTACTTGCAGCTTTACCCTGGATGTTTGCTGGCGGGATGCTTGGAATTGTGCCCGGCGTTTTTGTGGGGGGAATGTCCGGTCTGCTGCTGTCCTATCTTGATACGCATAATGTCTTTACACCGCTTATCTTCATGACGTGTGCTGTTATTTTCGGATATTTAGAAAGGCAGCGCTATCGTGGTAAGGTATATCAATGGCTGCGTTTTCCTCTGGTGGCTGCAGGCGCCAGTCTTCTCATCCTTCTACCCCTTGTATTTTGCAGCGTGCTGCTGTCAATCGATGGCTCACCAGCCCTTCGGATAGGACAGGCATATGAGCTAATCCTTCCGATTGTGATCAGTTTAAGCGGTATGATCCTGATCGGGGGGGTGATTTCAAGTGTGCTGTGGATTTTTACCCGCCAATCTTGGATCGGTAATAAATCCTTACAGCCTTCACCGGGGGAGAAGAGCTTGAAATTTCAGTGGCTGGTGACAGCAGGTCCGATTTTAACCTGGATGCTGATCGTGATTTTCAGTGCTTCCTGGGGGATGAACGAACAAAACGCTCGCAGGCTCAAGGTACAGCAATTGACAGATACAGTCAACCTGATTGCTGACAGCCTTCCGGGTGTTATTTATTCAAGTGAAAACATGCTGCTTAGTTTTGCAGAAGAAATTAGTCCACATTCTTCTTCGCCTGAGATGGTTGAAAGTATCTTTGCAAGTTCAGATGAAAGGCTGCCGTCTTTTGATCAATTGACCCTGCTTGACCCAGAAGGTGTACCGCTTATCAGCAGTCCGGGGGAATCGGATGGGAACCCGGATCCAGATGATTTTGATATGCAAGCGATTCAAAACGCATTTATGGGTGACACCTTGTCCGTGATCACAACCACGCCTGATTTGGAAAATCAGGTTGTATTTCTCAACTTCTTCGTCAAGATTGTTGATCCTGCTGGTTTATCAAATCAGGTGCTGTGGGGAAAAGTGAATTTTGGAATTAGTTCGAATTACTTTGCTGTTTTTAATATCCTCAGTGATTTCGGCCAGGCGGGTTGCCAGGTACAAATCATTGGGAGGGATGGGTCTATTCTATATCATACAGATCTGAGTCAGATAGGGGAGGCATATGTGGGGACTGTGCCACCGACACCCACTTACACGGAGGTTGTATCTCAAGCGGGACAGGAAATGCTGACCTATTTTTTGCCCATTCAGGATTTGGGGTGGGGGTTGTCGCTTTCAATTCCGGTGCAGGTTGTGTATGAGATCGCTTGGACGCAAACGATTCCTGTCCTGATCTTAGGATCTGGCAGTTTGTTGGTCAGCATGTTGATTGGTTTATTTGGGCTGAATCCCCTCATCAAAACGGTCAATCGAATGAAACGAGCTGCGGCTCAGGTTTTAAATGGGCATGACCCTCAGGAAGATAATCTTTATAAGCCGGTGGGGGAACTAGGACAATTCCATGCTGTGTTCAACACTTTACTAAAGGCACAGCACAAGCAGAGAGGGACTCTCAATCACAATGCAGAGATAGGCGGAGCAGCTGTTGACCCTACTGATTTACAACGCACCCTGGAAAGTTTGATGTCCCAGGCATTAACAAGGGGGGTTTCGTCGGTCCGGGTCGTTCTTTCAAGACCATCCGCCGCGGATGGTGCAATTTCTCAGGATCGTCGCTTTGGATCAGGAGAATATACACAACTATTTGCCCATAATGATGATGTCATCGCAAGGCGAACCTTTCAAGAAGGCTTGTTTGTTTTGAATAACACCCCCCTGGAACAAACGCTTCACATCACAAAAGGTGAGTTGATCCCGAATATGCTGGTAGCCTCCCCATTGACATGGCGAGATCAATGGTTAGGCGCGGTGTGGCTGACCTATCAGGATATGCCATCTTCTGGACATGAAGAAATTGCTTTTATCAAAACATTGGCGGAAAGGTTGTCGCGTGCTGTAGTTGCTGCGCAATCCCTGGAAGACTCCAAAGCACTCAGCTATCAATTGGAAGCTTTACTGAAGCACATGCCCGAGGCGGTGTTGATTACCGATGCAGCGGGTATTGTCCTGTTTGAAAATAAGGCGGCTCTAAACTTGTTTTCTAAGGATAAAAAGCCTTTACGAGGCACGAAACTTGATACATTATTACCTCGTGACGCTGCCAAATTTATTGAAAAAGGTCAGACCAGTCCGATGACAGAAGAAATCCGTTTCCCCGGTGACAAAATATACCGGATTTTTATGGATCAGCTAACTCTTTATAAAGGTTATACAGGTTTGGGGATCATTTTCAGAGACATCACCCAGGATAAATTAAACGAATCCTTGAAAACAGAGTTTGTTGCTACGGTGAGCCATGAATTACGCTCTCCATTAACTATTGTCCATGGATATGCCAAGATACTGCGGCTAACAGGAAATTTGAATGAACAGCAGGATGCCACCATGCGAAAAATCATCGATGGCATTGAAGAAATGAAGCATCTTGTGCAAAACCTTCTTGACATCAGTCGACTTGAAGATGAAACCACACTCGAATTTGAACAAATCAATGCGGTTCATCTTGCAAAAGAAGTTATGAAAAGCCTGGAAGCACAGTCACGACAAAAGAATATCCAGGTGAAATTTTCTTCATCTGATAGCCCTATTTACATTCAGGCAAACTCAACCTATTTGAGGCAAGCTCTAAAAAATCTGTTGGACAATGCCATAAAATTCACAAATTTAGGCGGGAAAGTCTCAGTTAATGTGCGCACACAGGATCAGCATGTGATTTATTCGGTCCAGGACAACGGGATTGGTGTTGCACCTCTGGATCAACACCGGCTGTTTGACAAATTCCAAAGGATCAATCCGCCTTCAGGCATCGATTCTGAAGGCAGCGGTTTGGGATTGGCGATTGTCAGTTCGGTGGCTGAACGTCACCGAGGAAAGGTTTGGGTGGAGAGTCGGTTAGGCGAGGGAAGCACTTTTTATTTGAAAATTCCCACAAGCCAAGTGTTATAAATTTGGAACAAATGGAATACAGGGGCGGCCTTTTTAGGTTGATCTGTATGAGTCATTCAGTACATCAAAAATGACTGGACTTACGAGTATGGCTGTGGTAAAATGCGTACCTTGAAAAATTTGACAAACACATTTGGAATTTGTTATAATTATAGTTTGCGTGTATTGACCAAAAACACCTGAGACACATAGTGCGCTCAAGGTTTTTATCGCGTTAAGACATCTTGCTCGGAACTTGTCCAACTTAATGGAGGATCCTATAGTGGAAACAAAGGGATTACAAGCACTGCGAATTGGACTGGCATCTCCTGAAGTCATTCGCAGCTGGTCATATGGTGAGGTTCTCAAGCCTGAAACCATCAATTATCGGCGGCTTCGTCCTGAAAAGGACGGCTTATTTTGTGAGGCTATTTTTGGCCCAACAAGAGATTACCAGTGTTACTGTGGAAAATATAAAAACCCTCGCTATAAGGGGATTATTTGTGATAAATGTGGTGTTGAAGTCACACGTTCCTCTGTTCGCCGTGAGCGGATGGGGCATATTGCCTTAGCGGCTCCTGTGGCACACATCTGGTACACGCGCCGGATTCCCTCATTCCTGGGGTTGATGCTGAATATTTCTCGCCGGAATCTCGACCGTGTGTTGTATTTTGCCCAGTATATTGTTACCTATGTTGATGAGGATGCCCGTCAAAAAGCCCTCAAACGCCTGGAGGATGAAATCAGCCTTTCTGACCGAGAATTGGGTGAGAAAATCAATGCCCAGATTGCCGAGGTCAAGAAATCCCGTGATACTCAATTAAAAGAGTTGGAAGCTGAGCGAGAAGCACTCAAGGAAAGATATGATGAAAAGATAGGCAACCGGATTGATCCCGTAATCAAGGAAGGCCAACGTCTGGAGAGTGAAATCCAGACACGCATGGGTAAGAAGATCCGAAAAGCAATCGTCTTCAATGTTCTTGACAAAGAAATGACCATTGTTGATACCGGTACTGTGGTAGCCTCTTCCCATCTTGGCGATGTGCAAAAGATCGTGAAAGAGATGATTGATGAGCTTGAATCTGACATCAAGAAAGAACGGGATCTTGAATTAGAACATTTTAAAATCCGGAAAGAAGAAATCAAAGCAGATGCTGAGATGCAGATGGAATCACTCCGCAATGAATTGGAAGATAAGGCGGAAGAAGCCCAAACAGAGTCTGCTCGCTTGCGGGACGAACTTTATGAATTGGAACCATTTACTTTCTTGAGTGAAGCCCGTTACCGGGAACTAAAATCCAGCTGGGGGCAGGTCTTCCGTGCCGACATGGGTGCGGAAGCATTCTATGACATTCTGAAACGGATTGATCTGGATGCCTTGTCTGAAGAGCTGTGGGAAGAAATTAGGACAACACGCAGCAAGCAAAAGCGAAAGAAAGCAACGCGACGGCTGGGTGTGATTGAAGCTTTCCGGCGATCGCGCAATAAACCCGAATGGATTATCCTGACTATTTTACCGGTTATTCCACCTGACCTGCGCCCAATGGTCCAGCTGGATGGCGGTCGATTTGCCACTTCAGATTTAAATGACCTGTATCGGCGTGTGATCAATCGTAATAACCGTCTCAAGCGACTGCTTGAGCTGGGTGCTCCCGATGTGATTGTGCGAAATGAAAAGCGCATGCTTCAGGAGTCGGTTGATTCATTGATTGACAATTCCCAACGCGGAAAAGCACTGTCACGCAGGGGCCGCCGTGAACTGCGCTCTTTGAGTGATATGTTAAAGGGGAAGAAAGGGCGCTTCCGCCGCAACCTCCTTGGCAAGCGTGTTGATTATTCCGGTCGTTCGGTGATTGTCGTAGGACCAAACCTGCAGCTGCATCAATGCGGATTGCCGAAATCGATGGCTCTTGAGCTCTATCGCCCCTTTGTCATCTCTCGACTGGTCAAACAGGAATATGCAGCCAATATTAAAGGCGCACGGCGTTTTATAGAACGTAATCGTCCCGAAGTGTGGGAAGCACTGGAAGAAGTGATTACAGAACGCCCAGTGCTGCTGAACCGTGCACCAACCCTGCACCGTTTGGGGATCCAGGCATTTGAGCCGATCCTGATCGAGGGCAGTGCGATTCAACTGCACCCTCTGGTTACCACAGCTTTCAATGCTGACTTTGATGGCGATCAGATGGCGGTTCATGTTCCGCTTTCACAAAAGGCGGTGACCGAAGCACGTGAGTTGATGCTTGCAACCAAGAACTTACTCAAGCCTGCCAATGGAGAACCGATTATCAGCCCATCCAAAGATATGGTCCTGGGTGTATATTATTTGACCATGGATGTGGATAAGGATCATCGGGGGGACGGCCGCTTATTCTCTGACATTGATGAGGTTCTTATGGCGTATAACCTTGACCAGGTAGATATCCATGCCCATATCAAAATTCAAACCCTGACACATTTTGATGAAAATAATACGCGTTTGGATGAACCAGAAATCCGCGTGATCGATACAACTATTGGACGCGCGATCTTCAATAATGCTTTGACAGAAGGAATGCGTTTCTATAACGGTGTTTTGGATAAGGGTGGGATCAAAGACCTGATTGCAGATATTTATGAAGTTTCCGGCCAGGAGGATACGGTTTATATGGCAGACCGCATCAAGGAGGTTGGTTTTCAATATGCAACGCGCTCTGGTACCACCATCGCTGTCGCGGATATTACTGTCCCACCAAGAAAAGAAGAAATCATCAAGAATGCACGAGATTTGGTTGATGAAATCAGCCGGGATTTCAGGCGCGGACTGCTGACAGAACAGGAACGCGATGAGAAAGTGGTGGAAATCTGGCAGGGGACCACAGACGAAGTCGCAAAGGCTGTTGAGGAATCTCTGGATCCGACTGGTGACCTGGCTACAATGGCGAATTGCGGCGCCAGCAAGGGCGGTTTTAATTCAATTGCCCAGCTGGCTGGGATGCGCGGCTTGATGGCTGATCCTGCCGGTCGGATTATTCCTATGCCGATCCGCTCGAATTTCCGTGAGGGATTAACTGCCCTTGAATATTTCATCTCTACCCATGGTGCCCGTAAAGGCTTAGCAGATACTGCGCTGCGCACTGCAGACGCCGGTTATCTCACTCGTCGTTTGGTTGACGTGGCGCAGGATCTTATTGTCAATGAAGAAGATTGCGGCACGAGCAATGGTGTTTGGATCCATGAGGATGAGGATATTGCCGGCCAAACATTTGCTGAACGTATTTATGGCCGGGTATTAGCAGAACGTGTGATTGATCCACAGACGGGCGAGATCATATTTGAGGCCGGTGATTTGTTGACACATGACAGAGTCAAGAAGATTACAAGCCTTGAGCTTCAAGCTTTAAAAGTTCGTTCGCCACTGACTTGTGAAATGGTTCATGGCATTTGTGCAAAGTGCTATGGCGTTGACCTTGGGCGAGGTGACCTGGTGAAATTGGGCGCGACGGTGGGAATCATCGCTGCGCAATCGATTGGAGAACCAGGAACTCAGCTGACCCTGCGGACCTTCCACACTGGTGGTGTTGCTGCAGGCGGCGACATCACGACAGGTCTTCCACGTGTTGAGGAACTATTCGAAGCACGAAAAACGCCAAAGGGTGAGGCAATGATTTCCCGGATTTCGGGAACAGCGCACATCATCTATTCAGAAAAATACGCTGATCAACGAACCGTTGTGGTAGAACAAAGTGAACTGGTTTCTGATGCCTATGAGATCCCGGAAGATTGGGAAATTGAGGTTGAGGACGCCGGCGAGGTAAAAAGCGGTGATACCCTGGCGACCAAGGATGAGGCGGTGATCAAAGCCCAGCACGCCGGCCGTGTTCGCATCGAAGACGAGAAAGTCATCGTCACCTATGAGGTGAAGGAGTCTGAGGATTATGACATTCCTACAACTTCTCGTTTGATCGTCTCCGAGGGCGATAAGGTTGAGGCGGGTCAACCGCTGACTGAGGGTTCCTTAAATCCACATACGATTTTGCGGATCAAAGGCCGAGACGAATGTCAGTATTATTTGATGAAAGAGATCCAGCAGGTCTATCGTACCCAGGGTCAAAATATCAACGACAAGCACTTTGAGGTTATCATTCACAAGATGCTGGGAAAGGTTCAGATTTTACGTCCTGGTGACTCAAATTATCTGCCTCAAGATCTTGTGAACCGTTTGGAAATTCGCAGGGTCAACGAGCAGCTGGTTCAGGAAGGTAAGCAACCAGCTCGTTATATAGAAGTCTTGTTGGGTATTACAAAGGCTGCTCTTGAAACGGATTCATTCCTGTCAGCCTCCTCATTCCAGCACACGATCAAAGTGCTGTCAGCAGCAGCAGTGGCTTCACGTACGGATCCTTTGTTCGGTTTGAAAGAAAATATCATGATCGGGAAGCTAATCCCGGCTGGGACTGGATTTGAGCCAGGACAATTTTCAGACGAAACACCTGGTGAGGAACCCACCGGAGATGCGTTAGAAGGTCGTGTTCTTGACCTCTTTGAAGAGGAATTCGATGAAATTGAATTGTTCGATGATGACATCGTTGATGAGCTGGATGACGAACTCATCGATCTCGATGAGGATGATGACGAATACGATGACAACTTCGAAGAGGATGAATTGGACGATCAGGATCAGGATGAAGATGAGGACGACGTGGTTCTTGAAGATCTCGATGATGAGGAAGCTGAAGAGTAGTATATACAAGAAATCCAAAAAAATGAATCCCGAGTTAAACACTCGGGATTTTTTATGATATAATGAAACATATGTTCTTGAATGCTGTTATTTTGACGCGCGTGGGGTCAACCCACAGGTTTGAACTGGAGGAATGACTATGGATCTTGGTACGATACGCACCATAAACATCAATGAAGAAATGCAGCAATCTTATCTTGATTACGCCATGAGCGTGATTGTTTCACGCGCGCTTCCAGACGCGCGTGATGGGCTGAAACCGGTCCAACGTCGTATTTTGTATGCCATGTATGATATGGGTTTGCGCCCCAACAGTGCCTATAAAAAATCCGCCAGAATCGTTGGAGAGGTTCTGGGGAAGTATCATCCCCATGGTGATATGGCTGTGTATGATACGATGGCAAGGCTTGCGCAGGACTTTTCTCAACGCTATATGCTTGTAGAAGGTCAGGGTAATTTTGGAAGTGTTGATGGCGATCCACCTGCGGCGATGCGGTATACAGAAGCGCGCCTGACGGAAATATCGATGGATATCATTCAACAGCTGGGAATGGATACGGTCGATTTCATTGAAAACTTTGACGGATCTCTTGAGGAACCCGAAGTTCTGCCTTCCTCTGTCCCTAATTTGTTGATCAATGGGGCTTCCGGGATTGCTGTTGCCATGGCAACTAACATTCCCCCACATAATCTTGGTGAGGTTGTGAATGCTCTCGTGATGATGCTGGAAAACTGGAGCAAAATTGATGATGTCAGCATCGAGGACCTGATGAAATACATTAAGGGTCCAGATTTCCCCACAGGTGGGTTGATCATAACGGATGATCGCACGGAAACTCTGGCGCAAGCCTACGGCAGCGGAAAAGGGCGGGTTCGCATGAGAGCCCGGGTGCGTTTGGAAGAGATGAACCGGGGCCGGCAGCGGATTATTGTGACGGAATTGCCGTATATGACCAATAAGGCGTCTTTGATTGAGAAGATTGCTGAATTCGTGCGCAATGGTGAACTGGATGGTGTCAGCGACCTGCGCGATGAATCAGATCGTCATGGCATGCGGGTTGTAATTGAATTGACGAAGTCCGCTGATCCAGATGAAATCTTAAAAACCCTATATAAGCGGACAACAATGCAGGGTACTTTTGGAATCAATATGCTTGCACTGGTGAAGGGACAACCTTATAAGTTGAGCCTGAAACAAGCCCTTAAAGTATTCATCGATCATCGCCTGGAAGTTGTCAGACGTCGTTTAGCTTTTGAGTTGAAGAAAGCAGAAGAACGTCTGCATATCCTCTCAGCTTATTTGATGGCACTAGAAAATCTCGATGAGGTGATTGATACCATTCGCAGGTCCCGGCGTGTGGAGACAGCGAAGAATAACTTGATGCGCAAGTTTAATTTGGATAGCATCCAGGCACAAGCGATTCTGGATATGCCGCTCAGACGTCTGGCAGCTCTTGAGCAGAAGAAAATCGAAGATGAATATAAAGAGGTAACGAAGCGCATCAAAGAATTGAAGGGCTTGCTGCGTTCGCCAAAGAAAATACGGGGTGTTGTGATTGATGAGTTAAAGGCAGTCAGGGAGAAATATACAGACCCTCGGCGTACACAAATCATCCAAATGGATAAAGGTGAAACGGCTGTGGATTTGGTTACAACCGCAGATGTGATGCCGGAAAAAGAAGTTTGGGTCGCAGTGTCCTCGAAAAATCACATAGCCAGAACTAATCAAGATAAGAGTTTTCGACAATGGGGTTTAAATGCACCTAAGCTGGTGTTGCGTACGACCACCCATCAAACAGTGTATATCGTTGCCGATAATGGCCAGGCTGCAGCTTTGTCCGTGCATGCCATACCCATTGCTGACGATCCAGATAATGGTCCATTGATCTCAGCCATAGCACCTTTCACCTCAGAACATCAATTGAAATCCATTTTCTCAGTTCCGCCGAACCTGACTGAAGAGGATGGGTTTATCATCAGTGTGAGTCGGCAAGGGATGGTCAAACGCTCCTTGCTCAGCGACCTGCCTGGACCATCAGCGCATCTGGTAACAATAGCCAGGATTAATAAGCATGACTCCCTGTGCACTCTGGTATTCACCAAAGGTGAGGAAGATATCCTCCTGGCTTCAAATAACGGCCTGGGTATTCGCTTCAATGAGGAAGATGCACGTCCGATGGGGTTGGTTGCTGCGGGTGTGAACGGTATGAAATTGAAAGGTGATGATGAAGTGGTTGGTGCTGGGGTAGCTTCTCGTCGCGGTGAGGTTCTGCTGGTGACCAGCAAAGGGAGAGCAAAACGGATTGATCTCTCCCTCTTTCCAACTCAGGGGCGCTATGGTCAGGGTGTTATCACCTGGAAGCTCCCAAAAAATGAAAAAATTGTTGGGATGATGATTGGCTTGCTGACTCACAATGGTGTCTTGCATTTCAAAGAAGCCGCCAGCAGGTTGGTCCACGTGACCGATGCACCAAGCTGCAATCGCATGCAGTCCGGTCAAAATGTCATTGATGTTAAGGGTAAGGATCAGATTCTGGAGATGTCCATCCCCCTGGATATGCTGTACGTGCTGGATAAATTAGACTGAGTTATGTGCCTGCGTCCATCTTTTTGGTGAATGCATAATGATACATGATTTTTTTGTTCTTTGCTCCAAAGGTATAATGACCCTGGATGATCTCACCAGCATCGTTTATGGCTTCCCACATAAAATTATGGATATTTCTATGCCTGGATTGACTGATCAAACGAAATAAGTTCTTGGAAAATGCTTTCATTTGAGAGTCAATCCATGTGCGGATGGGTTTTTTCCCCTGTATGGTCGACTCCACACGAATATGGATTGCATTGTCCGCGTACAATTCGAGAACCTTCTCAGGGTCCTTAGAATTCATCGCTTGCAAGTATTCTTCAACCAAACTAGCTTCCTGGATGGGCGCATCGTACTGATAGTCGTGTACCAGGTCCCAAAATTCGGTCATATATCTCCGACAGCCTTCCCAGTACCAGAAATTCACGGCGGACAGGTTCAAAGCTTTTGCCACCTTCATGAATTCGAGCACTTCATCCTGGTGGGGGATCCAGCCGTCTTGTTTGAAAGTTGGTCCAGTCGGGATGATTGGCCTGAAGGGGTGCATACTTTTGAATTCGTTGACGCATCGCTGCAGCTGTAAACCTGCATTATCGTGCGATTGAACCCAATATACCTGGGGCATATTGTAGTCGCACCGCTCAAGGAAATTGACCCAGGGCAGGTTGCGGTGATAGGATGGGTAGCGGTAGGAACTCAGGGCGAGGGGCATGCTGCCCAGATTGTTGCGTAAGATGTTCATATAGCGGCTTGCTGCAGGGGCTTTGTCCAATGATGAATACTGTCCTTCAGCATTGATCACGAATCCCTCGACGCCTAAATCAAGCGCGCGTGATACCGCGATTTCAGCTTCCTGAGTGGGGTGATCGCCATAGACATACTGCCACCCCCAAACAGAGATATTATGCTTCTGCAGTTGCTTGATCACGGGCCGGGCGTAATCAAAACCATTGTCGAGATCGATGTTATACGGAAAAGTACCATCTGCAATCTTGATCAGAACATGGGAGAGGTCTGCCTCTTTTGCCAGCGCGGCAATCCGGTTGGGATTTCCATTTTCACAATATTTCAACTGCCAGATATAGAAACCTTTTCCGGTGAGTGTCATCCTGACTCATTCCTTATTTTTATCGCTCATTGACCCGTCCAGCTCTAATTGCGGGGCGATGGAATTCATGGCTTGGATCACATTGCCCACGTGCTCCCATAGTTCGACGCCCAGTTCTGCTGCGCCTTGTTCCATTTCTGCTCTATTAGCACCAGCGGCAAATGATTTATCTTTCCATTTCTTCTTGACGGACTTTACTTTAAGGTCATAAAGAGCCCGGGAAGGGCGTACAAGGGCGACTGCCGTGATCAGCCCAGTGATTTCATCACAGGCAAACAAGGTTTTTTCCATCAAGGTTTCCCTTGGGATTCCTGTATGGGATGCGTGACTGAGAACTGCTCGGATGATCTCTTCAGGTACGGCGTGTTCTCTCAGGATGGGCTCTCCTGCCATGGGGTGTTCTTCCATGGAAGGGTGAATTTCCCAATCAAAATCATGCAAAAGGCCAGTCACGCCCCATTCTTCTTCGTTTTCGTCAAATTGACGTGCATAAAATCGCATGGCAGCTTCCACAGCCAGCATGTGTTTGACCAGGTTAAGGTTCTTGACATATTTATGGACAATGGCTAAGGCTTCATCTCTGTTCATCATCTGTGTCCTTTTTTGCAATATTGATGCCAATTTTCGTATTGATTGCCAGGGTTAAAGTTAGGCTTATGTTGTTTATGGAACTATGGGTTCTGGTTCACCTAAAATGGGGATTGGCTGACTGATAAAGACATCCCAGTAAGCTTTGACTGTGGCAAGCACTTCACGAAACCACCAGAAGGTATAGTTGCTGCGCCGATAGTACGCCTCATCTGCTGGAACCCCGTATGCGTCAAGATCGAAACTTCGGCAGAGGAACACCGCGCGGGGCAGGTGATATGCTTGTGTAATGACGAGTACCTGGTCGAGGTCAAAAATCGCCTCTGCGCGGAAACAACTATCATAGGTGCGCCTTCCAGCAAAATCCAAGACGATGTCCTCCTCGGGAATTCCCAGGCTGAGCGCGAATTCCTTCATTGCGCCAGGTTCATCATAATATTCAGTGCTGTTGTCACCGCTCATCAGAATTTTTTCGACTTTGCCAAGTTGATACAATTCTGCTGCCGTGCGGACGCGATCACGCAAGACCAGCCCTGGTGTGCCATCACGGTTCAATCCGGCACCCAGCACCAGGGCAACAGGGGCATCAGGACTATCTTCCAGCAGGTATGTACTGGCATTGGCGAAAATCAAGATGCCAACCCTGAGAAGACCGGTCAGAAAGAATACAGCCAGCGTGAAATACAACAATGCGTGGAAAAGGATTTGGATTATTCTTTGAACGGTTCTCATTGTTCCGCTGGTTTTTGGGTGAGCGTTGAAAGGTCCAGCTCGAGAGGTATGATGGCTGAACGCAGGGCGTCATAAAACGAATTGTTTTCTTCTCTCAGTGATGCAACGTCATAGGATAAGGCTGAACTCAGCAGAGACAGGGTAACGGGATCATTGGACAGCTTGAGCATCGATTCTTGAAATAAAAAGCGGATATTCAAGGGAAGCTGTCGTGATGCCGAGAGGTTGGTATTGGGAATAATGCCCCCCGTTTGCCAGATGATCTCGACTTGGGATTGTGCATCTGGAAGATTTTGTTGGATGTCGCTGGAATTCAGGGGATCACCGATGAGGGCGTAACTAACGCCGAAATCGCAAATTTCCTGGATATATAAAGCCCGAATAATGGCATCATAGCTGTAGGCGAAAACAGGATCAAGGGTGGGCGCGCTGGCATTGGCAAGTAAACCAAGGGGGACGAAATATCCTGGGATTGAATCTGGGTGGAGAAAACAGGGACGTGTTCCTGCAAACTGCTGCAATGCCGTAATGTGGTCACTAGTGCTCTGGTTGGTTTGTGCGTCGAAATAAGGGCGAAAACCATGCTGTTGATTAGCCAGGAATTGGACGCCATAACTGTAAACACCGAGGTGATTGGTCATGAGCAGGATATCAACTATGCCCAAGCTCTCCAGGTAAAGGTATTCAAAAGGCGCCAACCACATGAGATGGACATTGCCGTCCACCACGCCCGAGGCAAGGCTTTGAAAGTCGGGATACACGGCATATTCCACGGCGTATTCAGTATCCTCAGACAGTAAGAATGCCAGGTCTTCAGCGGCTTCTATCGCGGTAGAATCCTCTGGAGTGAGAACAAAACCCAGGATGATGGGGTTGCCTACGCTTCCCAATGGGGGCGGTGTGGGCGTCGAGCTTGGGCGTACGGTGGCTGTGCGGGATGGTTCAGACCCAGTGAGGGTTGCTTGTGGGATCGCGCTGGGTGTGAGGGGTTGATCAGACGGCGTACAGGCAGCCAAAAGCGTGCCGAGGACGATCAGGATTGATAAACCTCCAAGGAATACCTTTGATTTATGCAGAACATTCAGATTCATATCATCAAGTCCGTTTTGTCCATGATGGATGGTTATATTTTTCGAGTACGAGTTCTCGCGTTCGTTTTTTCTCGATATTACTTAACGGTTCATGCTGGAAATGAAGATTTAACTTATTTTGAAAAGCATTTTTAAAAGCATCACTGGCTTCCTGCCAGATTGGTGCAGTTCCTATGACATCCTCAACTGTTGCGGCATGGGCAAGGAGTCGCTGTTTTGCCTTTTTCCGCTCTGTTTCATCCGGGAATTTTAATACGTTTACGATGCGGGTCAGGTCACCCTCTAAGGGGAGGGCGCCATGCTGTAAAACGCCACCCTGACGCCTTGCCTGGGCCGAACCAATAAGTTTTAATCCATTGACGGTGATTTCATAGTTCGAGGGAGCTTCGAAACACACGGGATTGGGTTTGCCAGATTCGGCATCAGATTTTTCCTGTGCTTGGGGATTGAGCCCTAAAAGCTGCAAAGCTGCCAGCAGTGCTTTGGACAGGCGCAAGTAACTTTCAAGAATGCCGCCTCTGACCCGCGGTTCGTCTTCAGGAGCAATCACAGCATAAGTCAGTTCATCTGTATGAAGAATTGCCCGGCCGCCAGTCGGCCGGCGGACAATGTCCCAGCCTGCAGCAGACAGGGCTTGCAGATCGACCTCGCGGTAAGGTTGCGCCAATCCCAAGGAAAGGCAGGCGGGCTGCCAGGCATACAATCTCAGGGTGGGCGGCGATTGTCCTGTATAAACTGCTTCCAATATGGCTTCATCCACCGCCATATTCCAGGCACCAGTTGCTGGGGGATGCTCTATGATGCGCCAGGTAGAATGTGTGTAGTGCATAAGCATTAGCCTTTAATCATGTTCCGCTTTATTTTATACCACCTCGAAGCTTGCCTGGAAACACCTTTGCTATCTCGGAAATGTACTGTTGGTTACCTATGACTTTGCAACTTTTCACTGTTTTTATCGTATATTTAAAAGAGAAAGGAGATACTATTCAATGACAGACACAAAGAAATTATACCGAATACCGAGTAAAGGCATGATTGGTGGGGTATGCGTCGGATTAGGAGAATATTTGAATGCCGATCCGACCGTGATCAGGTTGGTCTTTGCCCTGCTGACCCTGGCTGGTTTCTCGGGGGTGCTGATCTACGTGATCATGTGGCTCATCGTCCCAGTTAAACCTGAAGGTCAATTTGCGCCTGAAGCTGCTGAAGAAGAAGAGAAACCTGAGTAATTTCTGGTATCTTGCTCTGGCAGCAGACGCTTTGGCTGTAAAATTTGGTTGAAAATGCCATAATCATAACCAGGTTGATGGACCTAATTATTTAGTTTTCTATCAACATGTGTTTTGTGGCTGAATAGAATAAGGTCTTAGCTCTTCTGGCAGGAGCATGTTTCCGATAATTACGGCGCTATTATTCCAATCGTGCTGCTGGTTCCAAACTGATTAAGGCTGCTTTGGACAAAACCAGCCTCTCAAGAATCCAAACGGGCTGAACCGAGGTGGGTATCAATTCTTGAAAATATAGGTAGGATAGGAATCCTTATCCTGCCTTTCCCCTTTTCCCATGATTTTGATCGAATCCTGGCTGTCACAATGGGTTTGGGACTGGGTCTCTCCTTTGTTGATGATTATTTTGCCTGAATGTGTTATTTTTTTCGGAAAGGTTGCCAAGTTCGTTAACGAAGCCTTTACTTGGGATACCGCTTCCTTTAGCTGTATTTCTTGCTTTATTCCTCTTGTTTGCATCTTATTTGATGGGTTTATGGATGATATTTGCTTTATCCTTCCTTTTTGGCGTGATGCATATCTGGGTGTCTGCAATTTCCCTGTAATTCCAGAGATACTCTCGCAACAATGAAGTGATAGACTCCCCCTTTTATGAACAACCATCTCAATTGGATGGCAAAGATGAATGTAGTATAATCCGCTCTGGAGGTAAAATGCCGACAAATCCGACCAGAGATAGAATAAATCCTGAAAACCTTGATACAACCCCCAAACGACGCCCCAGTTGGATCAAAGTGCGCGCACCCAGCGGAGAAACTTATCAGCACGTGCAGTATCTCATGCGCAGCAAAGCGCTGCATACTGTCTGCGAAGAAGCAGGCTGTCCCAATATTGGAGAATGTTGGGGGAGCGGAACAGCGACTTTTTTGATGCTGGGGGATGTTTGCACACGGACGTGTGGTTTTTGTGACATTAAACATGGGCGGCCTGAAAGTTTGGACTGGCAGGAACCAGAGCGTGTGGCACAGGCTGTCAAGAAAATGAACCTGAATCATGCTGTGATCACCAGCGTCAACCGTGATGAGCGACATGATGGCGGAGCACCGATCTTTGCCATGGTCATCCGGCGCATTCGTCAGTTATTACCCGAGTGTTCTGTGGAAGTCCTTATCCCGGATTTCAAAGGCAGCATTGAAGCGCTTCGGATCGTCATGGCTGCCAGGCCAGAAATCCTCAATCATAACGTCGAAACTGTCCCGAGGTTGTTCAAACAAATTCAACCCCAAGACCGCTATACATGGTCGAAAAAGATCCTCTCATATGCCCGTTACCTCGACCCCGAGGTTCTGACGAAATCGGGCATCATGGTCGGCTTAGGTGAATATTTCACAGAAGTTAAGGAGACCATGCGAGACTTGCGGGAGTGGGGCGTCGATATCCTCACTATTGGACAGTATTTACAGCCCAGCCGTAAACATCTTCCAATACGCCGATACTATGAACCAGAGGAATTCGAAGCGCTGAAGACATTCGGCATGGAATTAGGGTTCAAGTGGGTCGAAAGTGCTCCGCTGGTCAGGTCATCCTACCACGCTGGTGAACAGGTTCGTGCCCTATCCATCGTGCATCAAAAACTTCATCAGAATTAAAAAATTTCTTGTTTGCCAAACCTCAATCTATCATCGAGCCATCGCATCTATCGTTAGGGTATTGTTTGCCTATTGTGGAGTAATTTGCCGACGGAGCCTTTCAGGTAGTCAAAACATAGAGCAAACAACATAGACGTTTTATCTGACTCGTTTGATGACCTGGCACTGGAAGTTCATGTTTGTGTGTTGTTCTTAGGCTGATAAATTTTCGAGTAGAATTGAGGCACCGACCCCAGCCAACGGGTCAGTTTTGTCGAAAGGAAGCTCATGCGCAGACCAATCAAATTCATGACCTTTGTGATTATCCTGGGAATGATGTTAAGTGTTTTATCTGCTTGTGAACCACAGGGGGATCCAGATAAGCTTTATATCAACCTGACCTGGCATCAACATCAGCCGTTGTATTATAAAGACAGTGATGGCGTGTACACGAGGCCCTGGGTGAGAGTTCATGCCACCAAGGATTACCTGGATATGGCTCAGAAGGTCACTGCTTATAATGATCTTCATATCACCTTCAACTTGACACCTTCATTGATTCGCCAGTTAAATGACCTTTCCACAGGTGCAAAAGATATTTATTGGGTTCTGGGAGAGAAACCTGTATCCGAATTGTCGGATCAGGACAAGCGCTTTATCCTGGAACGGTTTTTTGATGTCAACTGGACAAACATACTTGCGAAGTATCCACGTTATCAGGCTTTACTGGATAAACGTGGGGGAACCGATACTGCGAGTATTGAGGCAGCAATGGCTTCATTCACCGATCAGGATTTCTTCGATTTGCAGGTGTGGTTTAACCTTGCCTGGTTTGATCCAGCGTATTTGGCTGAAGAACCACTGGCGAACCTGATAGAAAAGGGCGAAGAATTTACACAGGAAGACAAAGACGTCCTCTTCGGCCACGTCTTATCGATCATCCAGGAAGTAATTCCCTTTCATGCCAAACTGCAAAAAAGAGGTCAGATTGAGGTGACAACCACCCCTTATGCACATCCGATCCTCCCTTTGATTTATGATAACCAGCTGGCTCTGGTTGGGAATCCCAGCGCAGAGATGCCTGCTGCGTCTTTTGCCTATTCCCAGGATGCTGAGCGTCACCTGGCCTTGAGTGTAGAAATGTACGAGGAAAACTTCGGCCGGTCTGTTCGTGGACTGTGGCCGGGGGAAGGTGCAGTTGCGCAAGCTGTTGTCCCGATGATCGCAGAAGCGGGATATTCCTTCATGCAAACTGGTGAACCTGTTCTGGCGAAGTCGTTGGGGATAGAGTCATTCACGAGGGATTCTCAGGGGTTCGTCCAGGAAGCTGACGATTTGTATCGGCCATATTATGTCAGCGATTCTGCTGGTAATCAGGTTGCTATTTTCTTCAGGGATTGGACGCTGTCAGATAATATTGGTTTTGTTTACACTGGGATGAGCGGCGAAGCAGGCGCTGCGGATCTGGTGGGGCATTTAGAAGCGATTCACGCTGATTTTATCGCCAATGAAGTGCCGGGGCCACATATTGTCAGTGTCATTCTCGATGGTGAGAATGCATGGGAGTATTATCCCAATGATGGCAATGATTTTCTGAATGCGCTCTACCAACAATTATCTGAAAGTGAAGTACTTAAAACGGCTACACCATCTGAGTACTTGTCCTTGTTTCCTGAACAACGGGCGTTGGGTGAACTCTTCCCGGGTGCCTGGTTCAGCCCTAATTACGATACCTGGATCGGTGAACCGGAAGAAGCCCTTGCCTGGGATTATTTAGCTCAAGTACGTGAGGATTTGGCATTATTTGATGCTGAAAACAGCGAGATTTCTCAGGAATCATTGCTAGAAGCTTATGATTTTATGTATCTCGCAGAAGGCTCAGATTGGTTCTGGTGGTATGGGGACGACCAGGATTCGGGGCAGGACAGCTATTTTGATGAAGGATTCAGGGCGTTATTGGCGGGTGTCTATGAAGCATTGGATGAAGAAGTCCCGCAATTTATTCAGGTGCCGATCATTCAAGCGCAGCCAGTCGAAGCCACGCGCCCCCTTTCAAGCACTTCAACGCCACAGGTTGATGGGGAAGCGGATCCTGCCTGGGATACGGCTGCATTTTACGATTTAACTGGTCAAACGCTTGCTAATCGCCTGTATGCCACCATGGATAAGGAAAATCTTTATCTCCGGTTGGACCTTGATGGATCGCTGGTCGGGGATCGAGTTGGTTTTTATCTGGGCATGCCAAACAGCGATGTTGGACAATATGCCTTCGCCCATGACTCAGAGGTCATGCTGGGTTTCAATGCAAATAAACTGGTTGAGTGGGCAGGTGGTGCTGCAATTGATGTGTATAATGCTGGTGAAGCAGGATGGGAATTGTTCGATCTCGGCGCTGGGCGTGCCATGCTGGGGGAGCAGGTGATGGAATTTTCCATCCCGCTGCGTCTCCTTGCGGATTTTTCTGCTGGCGACAGAATCACCTTGGGCTTGGTGATTAAATCCGGCGCAGTGAGACTGCCAGCTGATGGACCAGCCCAAATCACAGTCCCGGATCTGGGGGAAACCGTCATGATATTTAGTGTGCAGGATCCAGAGGGGGATGACAACGGGCCAGGAACTTACCTTTATCCGGAGGATGCTGTTTTCAAGGATTCAGTCTTTGATGCCAGTTATTTTGCTGTTGGATATGATGATGAAGACCTTGTGCTGACCTTTGGATTCAGTGCTCCGATTGAGAACCCTTGGGGTTCTCCAATCGGTTTATCACTCCAAACCCTTGATGTCTATATCGACACGGACCCTGGTTCTGGAACTGGAGCACGTTTGCTCCTGCCCGGTAGAAATGCTGCTCTGGTCGAGGATCACGGTTGGGAATACGCAATTTGGGGGGAGGGCTGGACTCCTCAGGTTATTCAGGCTGATCCTGACACCTTCAGTCCCAAGGTTTACTCTGAAGCCTCCAGTGCTATGAAAATGATCGTCGATGCTGCCAGGAATGAAATCATTATCCGTGTCCCACTCAGTTTTCTTGGTGAGGGGAATCCTGAAGATTGGGCTTTTGCAGCTATGGTGCTCGGTCAGGAAGGATACCCTTCGGAAGGTGTTTGGCGTGTCAGGGATATTGCCGAGGAACCTGCTCAATATGCCTTTGGCGGCAGCCCGGGTGATGTGAATCATACCAGGATCATCGATCTGATCCTCCCCGAGGATGCGGAAAATAGTCAGGCACAGCTGCTTCTGTCTTATCCCAGCAGCCAGGAAGCCATTGATATTCTTGGCCCGGAGGATTTCGCTCAAATTCCGATGTTGACTCCTGTAAACAAATGAAAACGCCTTTCTTAAGGCAGCGAAATCGATACTTCTCACCAGCGGAAGGGAAGCTCAAGATGAAAGAAGATAAAATAAAGATCAAAATTGAAGAAAAAGAGCGCGAAACGGTTGAGGTCATCATGGCTGATGGGACCGTGATGACCGGACCACGGTATTCGCCTGTAGAAGATTTTATGAAGGTCTACCAGGATCCCGAAAAGCCATTGATCGTGGGGGCGATTGTGAACAACAGTCTGAGGGAATTGACTTTTCCAATCCCTGCTGATGCGAAGGTTTCACCGATTGACATGTCTCAATCGGATGGAGCCCGGATTTATCGACGGTCTCTAACTTTCCTTTTGGAGGTGGCTTTTCTGGAACTGTTCCCCGACTGGTCCCTGACCATCGATCACTCCGTATCTTCCGGGGCGTACTACTGCCATGTTCCTGAGCAAGAGCCTTTCAAGCAGGACAACCTTGATCAATTGGAAGATCGCATGCGTGCCCTCGTGGCTGCTGATGAACCAATGGTTCGTGAAAAGGTCGCGCTGGAAGACGCAAAGGCTTTTTTCCGCAGGCATGGTCAGGAAGACAAATTACGTTTGCTTAACTATCGTCAGGGAAAAGACCTGGTTCTGTATACCCTTCATGGCAAGCGTGATTATCATCACGGCTATATGATGCCATCCACAGGTTACATCAAGTGGTTTGATCTCAAGCTGGTCGGTTCTGGATTTGTGTTGAGGTTTCCAAGGCGGCATGCCCCAAACCGACTTTCACCAATGCCGAGCTATCCTCAGTTACTGGCAACCTTTCGACAATACGGCGAGTGGTTAGAGACCCTGGGAATCCAGAGTGTAGGTGCTTTGAATGACGCCATCCAGGATGGGCGGATCAATGAAGTGATCCTCGTTTCAGAGGCTTTACACACCCAGCAGATCTCACGGATAGCGAACGCGATCCATGACCAAAAAGAGAAGGTGCGTGCCATTTTGATTGCCGGCCCGAGTTCATCAGGAAAAACAACTTTTTCAAAGCGGCTGACTATTCAATTGTTGACCGAAGGCATTTCACCTTTCGCATTGGAGATGGATAACTATTTTGTTAATCGTGAGGATACGCCAAAAGATGAAGACGGTAATTACGATTTTGAAAGTATTGACGCCTTAAACCGACAATTATTAAATGAGCATGTCCGGCAATTGACAGAAGGCAGACGTGTTCAGCTCAGGCACTTTGATTTCCAAAATGGGGTGAATTTACCGGGGGATGAAGTTCAACTTGCTCCAGGCCAAATGATTATCCTGGAAGGGATCCACGGTTTGAATCCGAAGCTGTTGGAAGGCTTTCCACCCGAACAAACCTACCGTATCTATGTTTCCTGTTTAACCCAGCTTAACCTGGATCGTCATAACCGTATATCAACTACCGATACCCGGGAATTGCGGCGTATTCTCAGGGATGCACGCGATAGGGGCTATACGGCACAGCAAACCATCTTTCATTGGGAGAGCGTTCGGCGCGGCGAGAAAGAACATATCTTTCCCTTTCAGGAGCACGCGGATATTATGTTCAATTCCGCCCTGGCGTATGAACTGACTGTTCTTAAACCTCTGGTAGAACCCCTGCTCAGGCAGGTTCCTTATGGCTCACTGGAATATATCGAAGCTAAAAGGTTATTTAAATTCTTGCAGTGGTTCTTACCCATCGATACGAGCCTGATACCTGATAATTCAATTTTACGAGAATTTATTGGTGGATCGATCCTTCAAGATTTTAAAATTTGGCAGAATAAGTCAGAAATAAATTATTAGAATCAAAAAACGTGGGGTCCATTTGAAGTCAAACCCCACGTTTTCCCAACTGGTTCAATGTAAATTCGCTTTAATTACCTTAGCAAGTCGTTTGATGCCCTCTCTGATCAATTCTGGTTTGGAATTTGAGAAATTCAAACGCATGGTGTTTGTGCCGCCGCCCAGAGGGTGAAAAGGACTGCCCGGAACAAAGGCCACTTTTGCTTCCACAGCCTCATTAAATATTTCTCCCGTGTTAATTTCCTTTGGCAGTGTCACCCATAGGAACAAACCACCCTTTGGCTCCGTCCAATGAACGCCTTCTGGCATATGTTTTTCCAGGCTCTGTATCATGACATCCCGGCGTTCTTTATATGTTTTACGTATTGTCTGGATATGGGTTTTCATCCAGGGGTTATTAGCGACTTGATAAGCCAGGTATTGGGTTAAGGTTGATGTGTGCAGGTCGCAGCCTTGTTTGGCCTGTACCATTTTCTTAATGACTTCAGTAGGAGCCACCACCCAGGCCAGCCTTAATCCGGGTGCTAAAATCTTGGAGAAAGTGCTGGTGTATATCACATTACCGCTGTAAACAGGGACCTCTTTGGCCCGCATTTCATCGTCCAGAACGACTACAGGTGGGATATGTTCACCTTCATACCGTAATTGTCCATAGGGATCATCCTCGACAATGGGCACGCCGTAAGAGTCTGCCATTTCCACCAGCTGTTTCCTTCGCTCTCGAGACAGCGTTACCCCGGTTGGGTTCTGGAAATTTGGCAGGACGTAAATGAATTTCAAACCTATACGCAGTCGTGATTCGAGCAATTCCGTTTGCATCCCGTTCTCGTCAAAGGGGATGGTGACATACTTAACCCCATAGGCATTCCACGCTTGAATGGCTCCGAGGTAAGTGGGGGACTCGACCAGCACACGATCACCACGGTTAATAAAAATCCTTCCAAGCAGATCAAGTGCCTGTTGAGATCCTGACGTGATCATCACATTGTCAGATGATATGCGAATGCCATATTTCGTTGCGTTTCTGGCGATCATTTCACGCAAAGGCTGGTAACCCTCTGTTGTGCCGTATTGGAGTGCGTAGTCTCCCATCTCAGTTAATACGATATCTGCAGCCTCTTTGAATTTTTCAATTGGAAAGACTTCTGGGGCTGGAAGCCCTCCAGCAAATGAGATCACGTCTGGTAAGGATGTGAGTTTGAGTAATTCTCGGATAGCAGAACTCGAAATGTTATCGGTTCTGAGGGCGTAACGCTCGTCCCATAACGTATGCATTAAGTTACTCTCCTTATCTGGGGAATCGACTAATGACGGTGACCCGGGCTGGTAAAGTGACCCGGTCGCCTGTGTTTAAATCAGCCGGCGCTTTGCCAGCTTTTTTTGGTGAGCCTTGATAAATGAATAGTTTTGTCCCTTCTGCTGTATATTTATTCTCAACAAATGCCTGCCCTGTAAGGGAACCTTCAGTATTGATTGCACAGCTGGTTACTGTGCCAATGACCTTGCCCCGTTCATCCACAACAGGATCGCCAAGATGTGCCATGCGGGTACGTTTTTCATCAAAGGTGAAGCGGATCACCTCGCCGTTCCTTTTTTCTTCTTGCTGTTGATAAGCATTGCGTCCAATGAACCACGGTTTGTAGGTCTTAACGAATTTTCTGAAACCTGCCTGCCCAACACCAAGGTTGAGTACGCCTCCCATTTCATGCCCATAAAGCGGCAGTCCGGCTTCCGTTCTCAGGGAGTCCCTTGCTCCTAATCCACATGGCTTGATTCCGAATTCCTCGCCTGATTTAAGCAAAACCTCCCATAAACTGACAGCATCATCAGGGTGTACAAATAATTCAAATCCCATACGTTCACCGGTATATCCTGTCCGAGAAACCACCAAATCTATCCCAGCCAGCGTTCCTTCGCAGAGTTCTGCCCATCCCAATCCCTGAATTGCTTGTTGGACTTCGGGCGAACTTTCCAATTGGAGAAGAATATCACGCGATTTTGGACCCTGAAGAGCGATATCTACACGCTGTTCAGGTCCTGCTTGAGTATCACGCAGGTTTTTCAGGACAACCTTTCGCCCAAAGGCAGTTGCCCAGGGGGTTTCTTTATCCACGCACACGGAACCCTGGCGAACAGCGTTCAGCCATGCCCAATCCTTTTCATCATTGGCTGCATTGACAACCACCAGGAATTTTCCAGGAGCACGACGATAGACCAGCAAATCATCGATGACATTGGCGTCCTGATCCAGAAATTGCGTGTAGCAGGATTGTCCAACTAATAGGGTGCTGATGTCATTCGTACAGACACTATCCAGAAAGACGCCGGCGTCGGGTCCTTCTGCCTGATAGACACCCATATGTGTGACATCAAATAACCCTGCTGATTGGCGAACTGCCAGATGTTCTTCAAGCACTGAGGAGTACCAGACTGGCATATCCCAACCGGCAAACGCGACCATTTTTGCTCCTGACTGGATATGCGTTTCGTGTAAGGGGGTTTGTTTAAGCTCTGTGGAGTCTTCCAAATCCCATGTAAAGGCTGGCAGAGTGTCCCCGGCACGGTGATCCATCTGCATGCCGATAAAGTAAGGTTTTTTGTCAGAAAAAAGATCTCCCTCAATTGATTCGGGTGGATCAAAACTGGTTGTTTCGATACGCATGGGCCCAGGAAGGCGCATGGTGAGATCCTCATCAAATTTGATATAGGCATCAGACAGGTCCCGCAGCCAGGCTCCAACAAGTCCTGCTTTCTCTCCGGGAACAGACAGGATAAAGGCATATGGGTTATCGCAATACAGAGCGCCTTCCACATCACCTGCGGGGGTGTGGAGCAGGGTGGGTTGGCTTTCACCTTCTCTTAAAGCCTCCAGGTCACTGGCAAGGGCATAGTTTAGGAAAAGGCGAATTTGATCACCTGAGAGCTTGAAGTGGGCAAATGGAGCATCAAGGTTGTCTGCGATATCAAAGAAGTGGGGGTATCCATGTTTTTCTTGGAAAGCTATCAGGTTTTCTGCTTTATCCACCAGTGCTTTGACAGCTAATTTAGCATTTTCTAGAGCATTGAAATCCACCTTTGCCCGTCTTTTCGGTGACCGTCTCCCAGGCATATTATAGGGTGTGGTTTTTTCAAACAGGTCGGCAATGACGTCAGCGACCCATTGGAGATCACTTTCTTTAAAGCCCCGCTGGGTCAATATGGTTGTTCCGAAGCGGACGCCTGTGGAAGAAAACGCGGACCGGTCGCCGGGGATGGTGTTGCTGTTGGCGACAATGCCAGCGGCATCTAAAATACGGGCACCCATGTCACCCGACAGGTAAGCGCCATCTTCGGATTTGACGGACTTGCAATCAATCAGAACGATGTGTGTATCCGTCCCGCCGTAAGGAACCCGGAGTCCTCTCTCTTTAAGTTGCTCAGCAAAGGCAGCAGCATTCAAGATAATCTGCTGTTGAAGCTGCTTGAATTCATCGGTCTGCGCATTCTTAAAGGCAACAGCTATCCCTGCGATGTTGTTCATATGGGGACCACCTTGTTCCCCGGGGAAGATGGCTTTATCAATCTTTCTTGCCAGAATGGCATTATCTGTGATGATACAGGCACCGCGCGGACCGATCATTGTCTTGTGGGTGGTAAAGGTGGTAATGTGTGCATACCCGATCGGCGAAGGCACCAGGCCAGCAGCAATTAAACCCGCAATGTGCGAGACATCTGCCAGCAGTTTTGCGCCAACCTGATCCGCAATTTCTCTGAATTTTTGCCAATCCGGCACCCAGGGGTAACTGGTATACCCTGCAATGATGATCTTCGGCCTGGTTGCCTGAGCTTTGGCAAGGATGGCATCATAATCCAAGCGCTCTGTTTCCGCATCCACCGTGTAATGCTGGGCGTCATAAATTTTGCCTGACCGGTTGACGGATGACCCATGGGTCAGGTGGCCGCCGTGTAAAAGGCTCATGCCCAGGATGGTATCACCGGGCGAGAGCAGGGCAGTATAAACCGCGTTATTAGCAGGAGCGCCTGAGAGCGCCTGGACGTTCACATAGAGATCATTCGCGCTGATACTATTGGCAGCAAAGCTCTCAGCACAGCGTCGGCGAGCCAGGGCTTCTAATACATCCACATATTCAACACCCTTGTAATAACGCGGATCACTGTATCGGCGGTAGGTGCCAATCATATTCGTATAGTCGAGGATTTCGTCTTCACTGAACCACCGCGTTTCCGGTCGGGGATATCCCTCGGCATAGATATTGGTGAATGAAGACCCCAGGGCTTCACGGATTCCTGCTGGAGCAATACTTTCACTGGGGATCATGATCAATCGTCGGTTCTGCCGCTCGTTTTCCAGCTCAATTAAATTAAAAAGCCCTGGGTCAAGTAATGCCAGGTCTTTGTTGTTTAGATCTGCGTGCATTTATCCTCTCCTAAGATTAGAGATATTGGTAAGATGCCATATCGCTGTATGGTTTGACATAATTTTATTCCTGCTGGTTTTATCGGTCAAGGCAGGATGAATTCTAGTTTGCGTTCTGACCTAACCAGGATATCATTTTTTCTATAACCTCTTCTTTCCCAAAGTCATTATGGATTTCATGATAGTATTCTTTCCACAGAACGAGTTCGACCTGATCCCCCGCGTTTTCTGCAAAGGTTTGGCTGGCTTGGTAAGATGACAGCCGATCGCCAGTTCCATGCATCAGCAGCATTGGCAAGACCCAGTCTGATGCATGTTCCAGGGCAAAACGACCGGACTTAAATAATTCCATCACCAATTTCGCTGAGATTTGATCATGAACCAAAACATCGTCTCGATAAGCCTGAACGATGGCTTGATCTCTGGACAATGCTTCCACGTCCAGTGTGTTGCTCATTGTCAATGAGGGGAACAGCTTCTCCATCACTTTCCCAATCAATAATTTGAATTTAGGAGGTTCATATGCCAGTTTCAACGCCGGCGCCGTAGCAATCACGCCATTTAGTTCTGCCTGAATTTGCAGCCCGAATTTTATCACAATATTTCCGCCAAGGCTGTGTCCATACAGGAAACGCGCAGGTGGTTTACCAAAGCGCGAGCTTGCTTCGTCCATCAATCGTTTAATGTCATCATAATAAACTTCAAAACCCGGAGCATGGCCGCGTTTACCTTCTGAAAGCCCGTGCCCTCTTAAGTCTAAACCTACCAGTGAATAACCCGCAGCAGCCAGCGCTTTTCCGAGGTGGTCATATCTGCCAGTATGTTCACCAATGCCGTGCACAAGAAAAACCATTCCTTTGGAGGCGGGTTCTGATGAGATCCAGCATCTGGCAAATAATTTCAGTCCATCTGCACTTGTGAATTCAAAGGTTGTGTGAGTCATATTTCTCCCTCAAATTTTATTATCCTCTAGTGAACAATCCTTCCAAACTAAAGTAAGATAATTATACAACAGATATGGTATTGATTATGGCCTTCATTGATCAAGAGATTTTACCTCAGAGTTATTCGTTGTGGTGCTGTATTATGTCTTGTATCTTCCAATATTACTCATTAGCAGAGGCGGCCAAAGCCCAGGGCGTTGTCGTAGTGATCGATGTATTGCGGGCTTTCACAACGGCTGCCTTTGCTTTTCGTGCAGGGGTGAAGCGTATCCTCCCTGTTTCAGGAATAGAGGAAGCTTTTCTCCTGAAACAGCGGTTTCCCAAAGTCCTGATCATGGGTGAAGACCATGGGCTTCAAGTCCCTGGATTTGATTATGGTAATTCTCCTGCTGATATTGCCAGGGCAGAGATTGTTGGAAAAACATTGATTCAACGCACAACGGCAGGGACCCAGGGTATTATCCGAGCAGAAAATGCCAGCAAGCTGATTGCAGCTTCCTTTGTGTGCGCTGATGCTACAGCAAATTATCTTCAGTCTACTCGTGCCAATGTTATATCATTTATTATTACTGGAACCTCGTATGGTCGAGATGGCGATGAAGACCTTGCGTGTGCTGAATATATTACGGCACTCGTTCGCCAAGAGCACATAGAGCCGGATGCGTATTTGGCCCGAGTCGGTTCATCCTCAGCAGGACATGTTTTCCTTGATGAACATCAACTATTTATGCACCCGGATGATCTCAGGCTTTGTCTGCAGGTGAATGAATTTAAGTTCTATATGCCCATTATTAAAGATGGCGATTTGCTTGTGATGCAACAGGAATTTGGGGTGATTTAACTTCTTTTGACAGTTCTTGCTGGTGTGTGATAAATTTAATCATCTCAGTAACAGTGCTAACAGCAGGCTGGGACTTAAATTATTTGATTGAAGGTATAAACCATTGATTGAAAAAAACGACGAAAAAGCGTTTATTGACTCTGCAAAGACAGATCCAGCGTCCTTTGGCATACTTTATGAGCGCTACGTTGATAAAATCTACAATTATATTTATTATCGCACAGGGAACACAAAGGATGCGGAAGACCTGACCGGAAAAGTGTTTTTCAAAGCTATGAGTCATATTAAAGGGTACCGGCATATGGGATTGCCATTTTCAGCCTGGCTTTACCGCATCGCACATAACCTTGTGGCAAATTACCATCGAGATCGTTCTCGGAAACAGGAGATTTCCCTGGATAAAATTCCAGGTGTGCAATTAGGGAAAGGTGAAGTGCTTCCCGAGGCCCGTGTTACACATCAAGAAGAGGTGGATATACTTTTATCATACATCGGGGATCTTGCTGAAAACCGCCAGGAATTACTCATCCTCAAATTCATCGATCAATTATCAAACGCTGAAATCGGGAAAATCATGCGGAAAAGTGAGGGCGCGATCAAAAGTCTTTACCATCGCACGCTCCTGGAATTGCGTGAAAAAATGAATGTACAATGATGAATCAATCATGGCGAATCGGTTTTTATAATACTTGGTTCGATGTTTGGAGTTTGTTTTACGATATAAGTGTGTTTTTATCATGTGGCTTGGGCAGTATCTATTCAATCACAATGCGGATCAAATTTACATAGAGAAAAAGTGACACTTTCTGGGGATTTGGTGTTATTAATATTGAGAAGCTACCTATTGGTAAAGAAAGGAAAGAATCAAGCGTGTCCAAAAACGAATCAACGGATCTGTCTTTACTCTCCGTAGAAAAATCACTGAAAAACTATCTTGGACCAGTTGATCCTGATGAGGGATTTATTCATGAGCTGCGGCAAGATTTAGAAGGCTCTCCTTTGTGGAACAAACAAGAACGTACTGCCTTATCACTTTTGACAATTGCTGCTGGTTTGCTGGTAGGCACCGGTATATTTTTCATTGGACGCTATTTTATGCGTGAACATTGCGAGACTTAAAAAATCATCGCTATGGCTTAGATTTCCAGCCTCTTCGATTTTTCACGCAATTCATTTGAGACGGTTCAATTAGAATGTTCCGTAATAAAAAATACTGGTTGAACCACATCGGTTCCCGTCATCATCAGTTTTGGAAAAAATTCTGCTTTAAAATATTTATCAATATCAATCGAGCCATCAGGTACCTGGTTTTCATCCAGCGCGATCAACTCGCTTTTTATATCGCCACGCTAAAGCGTTCCATTCACAGATATTTTCATGATTTCCACATCGCTTTTAAATTCTATGAACTAAAAAACGATATAATCAGTAGTTCGATTGCTCAAGCTTGAAAAATTTTTCTTGAGGGTGGGACTAACACATGTTTTACCCTGGGAATTTTGTTCCCAAAAAAGATAAAAGAAGCTCCCTGATATTGCTGGTTTTGGATTAGATAACGGTGTATAGGGATCCAGAAATGCTTACCGAACTCTATCTGGTTCCAGAATATCACAAACCCAGGTGCTGATTTGCCAGTATTGAAAATCCTCGCTGTTATTCACCTGAACAGCACCCACGACACCGTAAATCAGAGAGGCAGGGATCATCATCAAGATCACAAAACCGATTATGACGAATATCAGCGGCAGGATCAAAAACCACAGGGCACCACCTAAAGCGATCAACGAGCTTCCCACCAGGCCAGCACCCAGCCAGGTGATGGCCTGGAAAATAAACGCCTGCATGGCATGGTATGCCACGAAGCGTGAGCGACCTTTATACACAAAATAGATAATAATGGATGTAACACCACCCAAAAAACCGGAGAAAAGGTTCAGAAGGATGCTCAGGTGAGACAGCATAGCCCAGTTTCGCTCTTCGACCGTGATTGGCGTTATCCTATGTCGGCTATCCCTGAGCTGAGAAGGTTTGTCAGCGAGTATTTCTGTTTCCCTATTCCATTGGGAATGACTGTCATCTGTCATGATTATCCTTTTATGTGGTATCCAAGGTTTTATTATTTCTGTTTATTACCGCTTTCCTATTACCCTATACGCAAAACCATCTTCAGGGTTGCAAAAAGCCTGCCCACAAGTCGGACAGGCTTCGATATATATCAATTTGAAATGCCTGCTTAGCCTGACCAGCCCTGCTTTTTAACGAAATCTGATATCACTGGAATTTCTACAAACTCGCCGTTATACGCCTTAATACCCCACAGGATGCTGAGTACTAAACCTGCAGCACCAATGATTAATGCAACAGGAGCTAAAATCACCGTTGCTGAAAGGATTGACTCTACCAGGAACAAAACAATACCCCATGCTAAAGCTTGCGGATAATGAGTTTTGAGGTATGGCCGGTCTTTTTTATCTTCTATCAGCATCAAGATCACTGGGATAAGGGGTGTGAATATATAGGAAAGAAGTGCCCAGGTTTTATCCTCGCTGGTGATGTTGGGATCTGTTACTTTTTCTTCAGTCATTATAAACCTCCAATTTAATATTGAGTAATTTTATCTATTTTAACATATTACACTATTATACCCAATAGAAGATGAAAACATATCAGGTGATATCAGATATCCTATTAAGGATGTGTTAAAATGGTCACTATGAATATTCGAATTGTGTTTATGGGATCGCCAGAGTTTGCACTTCCAACGCTCAGGGCACTGGATGCAAATTTCGATGTTGTCGGGGTGGTTACCCAACCTGATCGCCCTGCAGGCCGAGGTCGGAAGTTGCAGCCGCCGGATGTTAAAATCATGGCACAAACCCTGGGACTGCCGGTAATCCAGCCGGTTTCTTTGAAAGAACCCGATGCTGTCAGCCAGCTCCACACCTGGACGCCGGATGTGATCGTTGTAGCTGCCTTTGGACAAATCTTGCGCGAAAATGTGCTTGAACTGCCTCCCTATGGATGCCTCAATGTGCATGCTTCATTGCTGCCTCGCTGGCGGGGTGCTGCACCAGTGCAAGCAGCAATCCTTCATGATGATGTGACCGGTGTTACGATAATGAAAATGGATAAAGGGTTGGATACCGGTCCCATCCTAAGTCAGCAAAGGTTGTCCATCAGCGAAGACAGCACTGCTGGTAAACTTTCAGATCAGTTAGCCCAGATGGGGGCTGAGTTGATGGTCGATACCCTGCCAAAATTTCTCACTGGCAATACCAAACCACAAAAACAGGCTCAAGACAAAGCCACTTATGCACCGCGCTTGAAGAAATCTGATGGTGAGCTTGATTTTAATCAGTCTGCCACATATTTAGCTCGCATGGTTCGGGCGTACCACCCCTGGCCTGGAACCTATCAATTTTACAATGGCACGCGAATGAAAGTCTATCAGGCATATGCTGTCAAAGCTGAGAGGGCGGTTCCCGGGAAACGGTATATTTTTTCGGAAAAGCCGGCATGGGGGACGGTTCAAGGCTTGCTGGTATTGGATAGGGTTCAGCTGGCAGGAAAGACGCCTGTGTCTGGAGAAGAATTTTTACATGGCGCCAGAGATTGGATCTAACTACAGGAAAATTGGTGATGAAAAAATTTGTGATGGCCATTGATCAGGGAACAACCAGTACTCGGGCAATGATTTTCGATCATCATGGCGTTGTGATCGGATGCAAGCAGAAAGAGCATGAGCAATTTTATCCAAAGCCGGGATGGGTTGAACATGACCCTTTGGAAATTTGGTCGGCCACACAATTTGTCGTGCAAGGTGTTTTAAATGATGAGAATATTTCCTTGGACGAGCTGGCGGCGGTTGGAATCACTAGTCAGCGTGAGACAATCCTTGTTTGGGATCGAAAGACTGGAAAGCCTTATTATCCCGCGATTGTCTGGCAGGACACACGCACGGATACGATATGCAATCAGCTGGCAAAGCAAGGTGGACAGGATCGTTTTAGGGATGTGACCGGCTTACCGCTGGCAACTTATTTCTCCGGGCCAAAAATCAAATGGATGCTGGAAAATGTGGAAGGATTACGTGCATCTGCAGAAGCGGGAGATGCGCTTTTTGGAACGATTGACACCTGGTTGATTTGGAATCTTACCGGCGGACCAGAAGGCGGTCTGCATCTTACTGACGTCACCAATATCTCCAGAACATTGTTGATGGATTTACAAACCCTGGATTGGGATGATGGGATGCTGTCCCTTCTGGAGATTCCAAGAAGAATGCTGCCTGAGATCAGATCATCATCCGAAGAATACAGCCAGGTGAAGGGTATGTTATCCGGCGTTCCCGTTGCAGGGGTTTTGGGTGATCAGCAGGCTGCCTTATTTGGCCAGACCTGTTTTCAGCCAGGTGAAGCCAAGAATACGTACGGCACCGGTTGTTTCATGTTGATGAACACCGGAAATAAACTGGTACCAAGTAACTCAGGGTTATTAACCACCATTGGCTATAAAATCGCGGATCAGGATGTCGTCTACGCCCTGGAGGGGTCGATCGCCATTACTGGTGCCCTGGTACAGTGGCTGCGTGACAATCTCTGCATGATAGATACAGCAGCAGAGATCGAAGAATTAGCCGATAAGGTTGAAGACACCGGGGGCATATATTTTGTACCGGCATTTTCAGGTCTTTTTGCCCCCTACTGGCGCAGCGATGCGCGCGGTGCTATCGTTGGGCTGACTCGCTATATCAATCGCAGCTATATTGCCAGGGCTGTGCTGGAGGCTACGGCTTATCAAACCCGTGAAGTGCTGGATGCTATGGAAAAGAACTCCAGCGTCAAACTGCAAGCGCTTAAAGTCGACGGCGGGATGGTGGTCAATGAACTCCTCATGCAGTTTCAGGCGGATATATTGAATGTACCTGTCATCCGACCGGTTGTGGCTGAAACGACCAGTCTTAGTTCAGCTTATGCGGCTGGTCTTGCCGTTGGGTTATGGAAAGATATGGATGCTCTTCGCCAAAATTGGCAAAAGGAGACACAATGGGATCCAAACATGAAGGATGCAACCCGCCAGCGGTTATATGCGGGTTGGAAAAAAGCCGTCACGCGTACATTCGATTGGGTGGAGTAAACACTATATGAATTATTTTACGTTAATCTTTCTCCGACATGCGGAATCGGTTGGTAACGCAGAGGGTTATTATCAAGGCCAGCAGGATTTTCCTCTCACCAAACGCGGTCGCAACCAGGTCAGGCGCTTGATTTCACGCTGGCAGGCGGACGCCACGTGCATTGATACAGTCATTACCAGTCCATTGGAAAGAGCTATGAGCACTGCCCAGATGATCTGTGAGGCTTTTGGTTATCCCGTAGAAGTGGATGAGAATTGGCGGGAAAGGGATATGGGTTTATTGACAGGTGTCAGACGCACGGAAGCAGAGAAGGTCTATCCCAAGCCTGAATTTTACACACCCTTTGACCATATGGCTGAGACAGGTGAGGGCAATTGGGAGCTTTATTTACGGGCGGGTTCGGCGCTGCAAGCCATTCTGGGGCGCCCTCCAGCCCGCTATCTGATTGTGTCCCATGGCGGCATCCTGAACCAGGCACTGCATGTCGTTTTTGGCATGACACCGCAAGCCAGCGGCCAGGGAGTCCATTTCCGATTTGTGAATACGGCATTTTCGACGGTCTATTACGCTCCTTCCCAGCACAAGTGGGTGGTTTGGGGGTTGAATGATTTCACGCACCTGGCTGTGAAGGATTTCGATTTGGATGAAGAGGAGGAATCCTGAGAATTTTAAAAATATCAAGCCTGGTTTATATTTGTTGAGAATCACAAAGACCGCCTTTTGAAGCGAACGGTTTATATCATTTGGCGGATTTGAAAGGCGGTTTAGGAGCCCTGAGTGCGACCGGATGAAAATACGAATTAAAGGTTCTTTAAGGAAGAAAAAAATACAGAGCAAAATCCTGGAATTTTGCTCTGTTATGATTTGATCAGCCAAATTAAAAATGATTGTTGTGAGATTTTGAGGCGAGGCTGTCAATTGTTGCAGCGATGACTATCCCCGCTGACATACCAATCCATGCGCTGATGATGAGATTTTCAGGAAAGAAGATCAAGCCCAGAGCTGCCCATACGATTAAACCAAATACAATCCCCAATCCAATACTGGATCTGCTTTTTCCTTCCTTTTATTTTTCTAATGGATACCCTTATCTCAGATTTTCAAAAAACAGCTTATCAAAACATGAAGAAATTTTCAAACATGCCCTCTGTAACGCTCTACGTCTGATCTGGCACCAGACGCGGATTGATTAATTGGCAACTCTGGAAAATATCAGTCTGAAAGCCTGTTCTGAAAAGCCTGGCTGGTTTTCGCTGCCATGATGAAGTCGTTATTATGCAGCCCGCCGATATTATGCGTCCACCATTCGACCGTTACCCTTCCCCAGGTGAGTTCGATCACGGGGTGATGTCCCTGTTCTTCAGCTAATTCACCGATCTTGTTGGTGAATGATAATGCTTCAGTAAAGTTCTCAAATTTGAAGCTCCGTTTCAGATGGTGGGCGTTTTCCACATCCACCACGTCCCACTCAGGCACTTTCTGCTGAGAGGCTTTAATTTCGTCTTCTGACATGGGTGGGATATTGCTTTCACAGGGAATGCATTTTTGTTTGGTCAGTGGTTTCATTTATTACTTTCGTCTTTTTTTCTTCTATATTAACAGGTACCAGATTGACACTTGAATGTAAAACTCCTCCGAATAAGCCGGGAAATTCGCTTTAGGAATTCGAGCAACGTCAGGTTGGATTGGTGAATCGAGATGGAGATGTTGGATTTGATGGCTAATCTACTTAAAGGCTTTGAAGCGCTTATTTCCTCGCTTCAATCTTCGCTGAAAAAGCGCCGCTTCCACTCATAGAGCAGGTTTAATGCTTCAATTGGTGTCAGGCTGTTGATGTCCAGTTCTTGGAATGCCTCAAGCAGGGCATTATTTTCGGGGAAAAGAGCTAACTGCTGCCTGGAGATCTCTTTGCTTTCCAAAGTCGTGCCGGAGGTTTTTTCCAATTGTTGAAGCATCTCATTAGCTCGCTGAACGACTGGTTTGGGCAGCCCAGCGATCTGGGCGACGTGGATTCCATAAGAGCGGTCCGCGCCGCCAGGAATGATTTTGTGCAGGAAGACCACATTCCCATCAGACTCTGAGACAGCAACATTGTAATTGCGGACGCCGGGCAGGAGATCTGCGAGTTCAGTTAATTCATGGTAGTGTGTGGCAAATAATGTGTAGGCTTTCAGATTGGGATGGTTGTGAAGATATTCGATCATTGCCCAGGCGATGGAAACGCCGTCATAGGTGCTGGTGCCTCGACCAATTTCATCAAGGATCAGCAGGCTGCGCGAGCTGGCATTGTGGAGGATATTGGCTGCTTCGATCATCTCTACCATAAACGTGGACTGCCCAGCATGAATCTCATCCTGCGCACCGATGCGGGTGAAGATGCGATCTACGACGCCAATTTTTGCTGATTCCGCCGGGATAAAGGAGCCCATTTGGGCCATTAGAACAATCAAAGCGACCTGCCGTAAGAATGTGGATTTACCGCTCATGTTGGGACCGGTGATAATGCGTATAATCTCATCTTCTTCAAACTCGGCATCGTTGGGGACAAATCGTTCTGACGTGAGCAGCTTTTCCACGACTGGATGACGACCGTTGGTGATCTCCAGTTGTTTATGTTCCACGACCTCAGGTCGGTGGTAGCCGTTCAGGGCAGCTGCTTCCGCCAGTGACAGGGTGGCATCCAGTTCTGCCAGCCCCCTGGCTGTTTGAAGCAATTCATGCGCACCTTCTGCTAATTCAGCGCATACCTGATGAAATACGCGGGATTCAATCTCATGAATCTGTTCCTCGGCATTCAGTACCAGGGTTTCGTATTCTTTGAGTTCGGGAGTGATATACCTTTCAGCGTTGACCAGGGTTTGCTTCCGAATATATTCTTCAGGAACGAGGTCGGTGTTGGATTTTGTTACTTCGATGTAATAGCCGTAAACCTTGTTGTAGCTGACTTTTAAGGACTTGATGCCAGTACGCTTCTTCTCAGCTTTCTCTAAATTAGCGATCCACTCACGGGCATGCCGGGAGGACTCCAGCACATTGTCCAGCTCTGCTGAAAAGCCCTTGCGGATGATACCAATATTTGCCAGGGTTGCTGGCGGATCCTCCTGAAGGGCAGCGTTCAAAAGTGCCAGTTGAACCTGACAGCTCCTGATCTTATTGGATGTATCAGTGGTGGAGGGCGTATCCTCTGAAATCAACGCTTTTAAAGCTGGTAATCTTGAAAGATTTTCCCGCAGTGCAACCAGGTCCCTGGGGATGGCATGACCCGAAACAACGCGGTTTGCCAGCCTTTCCAGATCATCAAACTTGCTGAGTGTCTCCATGAGTTCCGCACGCAGCAGCCCCTGACGGTAAAAATATTCAACAGCGTCCTGGCGTTTACTGATCTGCAACACATCCAGCAGCGGCTTGCTGACCCATTGATGCAGCAGCCGTCCGCCCATGGGTGTTTCTGTCAAATCGAGGATGCCTAATAAGGATCCTTGCGTTTTTCCGGTGCGAATTGTTTCAGTAAGCTCCAAGTTCCGCCTGGTTTCAGCGTCCAGCACCATAAATTCATCCAGGGTATAGGTGCTCAGTGCATTAAGCAGTTTCAGGGATTGACGCTGTGTGTCTTCGAGATAAGCCAGGATCGCTCCGGCAGCTCGTACAGCCATGGGTTTGCCGCGCAGCCCAAAGCCATCCAGGGTTGTGACATCGAAATGCTCCTGGAGGATCTGGGTGCACCGCCCCAGTTCGTAATGCCAGCTTTCATAAAGGGTGAGATACCCCGGCAGATTCTCGGGTTTGGGAAGGGTATCCGGCCAAAGGACCTCTGACGGTTGCAATCGGAACAGCTCCGCACGTACCAGATTTTGAATGTCCTTGCCTTTCATTTCCGTTGCTGCAAATTCCCCGGTTGATATATCCACATAGGCGACGCCGGCGCGATTATCCTGGAAGAAAATGGCTGTTAAATAATTGTTTTTTTGCTGCTGCAGCATACCCGGTTCAACCACGGTGCCGGGCGTCACCACACGCACGACCTCCCTGGGAACCAACCCGTTTTCTGGTTCATCTGAGACCTGTTCGCAAATGGCGACATGAAAGCCTTTGTCGATGAGCCTTGATAAATAATTTTCTGCGGCATGGTGCGGGATGCCAGCCATGGGGACGCGCACACCTTTTGACACAGGGCGAGAGGTCAGCACGATGTCTAACTCTCGCGAGGTGATCTTTGCGTCCTCGTCAAAAGTTTCGTAAAAATCACCCAGACGAAAGAAAACAATCGCGTTGGGATGCTGCTTTTTGATGTCGAGGTATTGCTTGCGTAATGGTGTTAATTTTGACATAACATCGAAATCCGAAGTTATCGAACTATATCTTCATTAATTCTATTTGTCTATTTTATGTTTTTTCTCATCAAGCATATTCTTAAGTATATTGGGAACTTGATCCAAGGCTTCTCTTAATTTATCTTTATCTTTCCCTCCAGCTTGTGCAAGTCTGGCGGATCCCCCACCACCACCCCCAATAATCTTTGCTATTGATTTAGCAATTTTACCTGCATGTAAACCTTTATCTACAAGATCTTCTGTAATTGCAGTAACTATTATCGGATTTTTATTAGAGTCTGTAGATCCTAAGACAATACAGCCGGATGTGTAATTATCTTGGAAAATGTCTGTGCTCTCTCTTAACGCACCTATATCTACATTTGGAAATATTTCAGTTAAATATTGAATATCGTATTCTGGAACATAAGATAATTGATTTTGTTCTTTAATTTTAATCTTGACAAGTTTTCCTTCTAAACTCTTTATTCTCTTTTTAGAAATACTTATTTCTTCCTCCATACTTTGAATCTTGGGCAGCAGTTCGGAGGGTGCGGTTCCTAGGAAGGTGTTGGCCTGGTCAAGAAAATTCATTCTTTCCCGTGCATACTGATAGGCACGCCACCCGGTAACCGCCTCGATGCGGCGTACACCTGCGGCGACACTGCCTTCAAAGGTGATCAAAAAGAGACCGATGTCGCCTGTTTCGTCCACATGCGTTCCCCCACACAATTCATACGACAGGTCTTCCTGGTCTCCGATGCTGATGGTGCGCACAACGGCTCCGTATTTTTCCCCAAATAAGGCCATCGCGCCTTCCTCCATGGCCTGCTCCAGAGATTTTTCAGCAATCTGCAGCGGGTAATTTGCCAGGATGGCTTGATTGACATGTGCCTCGACAGCCAGAATTTCTTGCCGGGTCATGGCTTGTGGGTGGGTGAAGTCGAACCGTAATCGATCGGGTGCGACCAGCGAACCTGCCTGACGGGCATGATCCCCCAGGATATCCTGTAAGGCGGCATGCAGCAGGTGCGTGGCGGTGTGATTGCGCATGATTTGGTGCCTGCGATCTTGATCAACCTGGACCAGTGCCCGGTCACCCACTTTGGGCTGCCCCTCGAGAACCTCTCCGATATGTACAATCACACCAGCAGCGGGTTTTTGCATCTCTGTTATTTTTATGGTCCATTTGTTTCCATTCACGCTGACGATTTGACCCGTATCGGATACCTGACCGCCGGCTTCCACATAGAACCATGTTCTTGGCAGCAGAACAGCCACCTGTTCCCCGACTCCAACCTTGTCGACAGCCTTGCCGTCCCTGACCAGTGCCAATATCTCGGTCGGTTCGTGAATGGGCTGATAGGGGGAATAAGCAACGCCGGTGGCTCTTAATTCCCCGGATTGTTGTAGTTTCGCCAGTAAATCAGCATAGATTTGCACGTCCTCGCCGCCCATTTCACCGAAAATCTCCCCGGCTCCGGAAGCAAGGCGGTGCGCTTCCATGGCTTCCTGGAAGCCTTCAGTATCCACATCCAGACCCTGTTCCTGGGCAACGTCACGGGTGATTTCGAGGGGAAGACCAAGGGTGGCGTACAGATCAAAGGCAAGTGCGCCGTCTAAAATGGTTTTGCCACCTATTCTGAGGTCGCTGAGGATCTCATCGAGATGATCGAGACCCGCCGCAACGGTCTTCTTGAATTGCTTTTCCTCCCGGGTGAGACTGTCCATGATCGCTGCAGCATTGCGTTTGAGTTCAGGATAAAAATCGCCATAATTCTCAATCACGATACGCGCAACATTTGCCATGAATGGTTCATTCAGGTCCAGTTTCATCCCAAACCTGGCAGACCGCCGAATCAACATCCGGCAGACATAGTTCCTGCCAATGTTGCCGGGCACCACGCCATCTGCGATCAAAAAAGTGGTTGCCCGGGTGTGGTCGGCGATCACACGGTAGGGGGTCAGGTTGGCTTCACGTTCAGCATCGCTGTCCCCTGTCAGGGATTGGATGTATTTTATAAGGGGCATAAACAGGTCCGTTTTGTAATTGGACGGCACGTCCTGCAAGATGGACACGATCCTCTCAAAACCCATGCCGGTATCCACATGGGTTTTTTCTAACGGAACAAGTTCATTTTCTGATAATCGGTTGTATTGAATAAAGACGTTATTCCAAATTTCCAGAAACCTGTCGCAATCTCCGTTGACCTGGCAAACATGGTGGGGATCATCGGATTTCTGGCAGTATTCCGGGCCGCGATCGAAATGGATTTCGCTATCAGGACCGCAAGGCCCTGTATCGGCCATTTCCCAAAAATTCTCTTTGCGCCCGAAGGCTAACAAATGATCAGGATCAAAACCCGCTTGCTGTAGCCAGACACCAGCAGCCTGGCGATCTTCGGGGATTTCGCCCAGCTCATCTTTGAAATATGTCGCCCAGAGCCGCTCCTTGGGGAGCTTCCAAACATCGGTCAGCAGCTGCCAGGCCCATGTGATGGTTTCTTTCTTGTAGTAATCACCAAAAGACCAGTTCCCCAGCATTTCAAAGAACGTATGATGGGTGTTGTCTCTGCCGACCTGTTCCAGATCATTGTGTTTCCCCGAAACGCGCAAGCATTTCTGCGAATTGACGGCCCGGGAGTAGGGGCGCTGGTCTGTGCCTAGAAAAACGTCTTTGAACTGGACCATGCCTGCGTTCGTAAACAATAAGGTCGAATCGCCTCCAGGGACAAGGGAGGAGGAGGGGACGAAGGTGTGGCCGTACTCGACGAAAAAATCGATGAATTGCTGACGAATCTCCGCGCCAGATAGTTTTTCTTGCATAGGGTCTCCTCTGCGGTGGATCATAACCTGAACGAATGAATTATACGATATTTGATGCTTAGATGGCGAATGGAACCTTGATTTTCCCATTTCAGAGATGTCAGAAATCCGTTTTGGTGCCTTGCTGTCCGGTCATGGGTTTAGATTAACCCAACAACTATTTACAAAGATGAGTTTGCATTGTGGGAAGTTATTGCGGATAGCACTGGCTAACAAGGTGGAAGATGAAACCGATGCGAGCGGGTTTCCAGGTTGATATGGGTTTGAATCACAGCTGTTACAGATAATGGGGGTGGGTGCAGGCCACTAACCTGTGGCCATGGCACAGGGCTAATGGACACGCCAATCGAAGATCACATGGATTCAGAAGGGTGGAGGGGAATCAGATTGCTCTCAAGATTCCCGGGTTTGCTGTATCTGTACTGTTGGTCGGGGCGTCTGTCATTGCGTTAAGGTTGCTGAAGAATGGCATGCGGTTTACATGATTTTCTCAGCCCATTCTTTGGCACGCGCCAGTTCACCATCAACCAGAGGACCTTCGGTGTCTTTGACGCCAAAGCCTGTGCTTTTGAGCGCAAGATTTGCACCGGCTTTTGAAAGAACCTTGGCAATTTTGACATCAGCATAGCCAAACAGGTTGATCATCAACCGTAAAATGCCCGGAATGTCCTGGTTTTTCTGGATGCGTGTATCAAAAGCAGCAGCTTTGACTCCCTGCAATTGGTCGGCGGTCAAGCGTTTAATGAAGTTCATAATTGCCGGAGATGGCCGGAATGCGCGGGTGGGTGAACCGACAATCAGGATCTGAACGCCGTCAAGATCCGTTTGCTCCAGGTCATATACCTTTTTCACAGCGGCGTCTTCCAATATCTCTCCGATTGCTTGAGCAATTTTCTCGGTGTTGCCAAAATATGAATCATAAACAATTAACCGCTCTGTCATCTATAAATCCTTTCATGTTTTATTGATTGCTATTCGTCATTGATTATATGCGAGATTATCCAATGCACGTTAGCATGGTGGTCATACTGTGATCCTCAAAGGTTTTGTTTTGATTTTCAATCGGAAAGGTTAATCCAGATCCTGCCTCCCGGACAAAGCGCGCAGGAGTGTATTTTGATCGGCATACTCAAGGTCCCCTCCCACCGGCAGGCCCAAAGCCAGGCGGGTTATTCGCAATTCCAGATCAACAAGTTTGTCGTGCAGGTACATGGCCGTCGCATCCCCTTCCATGCTGGGGTTGGTGGCAAGGATGATCTCTTTGAAGTCCTTTTCCTTGAGCCGTTGATACAATTCTTTAATGCGTAAGTCATCCGGTCCGATGCCCTCAATGGGTGAGAGGGTGCCATGCAGGACGTGATAAACGCCGTTATATCCACCAGTCTTTTCAATGGCAAGCACATCCAGCGGCTCTTCCACAATGCATAAGGTGGTTTGGTCACGTTCTTCGCTGGCACAGATTTCGCAAATTTTTGAGTCCTTGCGGGTGATGTTGAAGCATATTTCGCACAAGCCCGTTTCATTTTTAATGCCGATTAATGCCTGTGAAAGGCTTTGTGAGAGTTCTTCAGGCGCGTGTAATAAGTAGAAAGTTAACCGCGAGGCTGTTTTGGGGCCAATCCCCGGCAGCCGTGAAAGGGCGTCTATGAGGTTCTGAACAGGTTCGGGCAAGGCTTGCATGGGGACCTAAATTCCTAATCCCATCCCACCAAGCAGGTTGGTGAAAGGGCCCATCTTTTCTGCTGCCAGTTGGCGGGATTTCTCCAAGGCAGCATTGATTCCGCTGGTGATCAGGTCTTGAAGCATTTCGACATCAGCGTCTTCCAGTAATTCCGGAGAAATTTTCACCGTCTGGCAAACCTGGTCTCCGGTCATGGTGACGCTGATCACGCCGCCGCCGACGGTTGATTCGACTGTTTCCGAAGCCAATTCATCCTGTGCCTGCTCCATTTGCTGCTGCATTTGCTGAATCTGAGCCATCATACCGCCGCTCCCTTTGCTTGAACGGGGTCGATTGTAACCTTTTGCCATTTTTATTCCTTTCGTCGTGCTGCCTTTATTTTTCTTCTTGTGTGCTGCTGATTCTACCACCCAGGTCGCGGGTTGCTGTGCTGACCATCCCATCATGCTCTATCTCAATATCTGCCGGGAGGGATCCTGTCTGGGTAGACGTGACCAGGCATTGAACCCGTACAGGCTGTCCAAGAAATTCTTCGATGATATCCATGGTCAAATTGAGATTACCCTCTTTTTCCATCATGCCCTTGAGGATGTCTGACGAGAATCCCAAAATAAGCGTGCCTTGCTTGAGCCCGGCTAATTTTGAGGTATTCAATAAACCTTCTGTCCTCCGGTTATGCTTACCCACCGCGGTTTTAATTGAATCCCACGCTTTTTGAATCTCTTGCAAGCTGATCTCCCCGGTAGATGGTTGAGAGGGGGGAAGTGTTTCCTGGACAGGTTCCTCTGGTTCGTCTTGTGGCTTATCTTCCTTTTTAATGGCAGGCGGCTCGCTGGTACTGTGCTTTTCGGTATCCTTCTCAACTTTCACATGGGATGTTTTCTGCCTGGTTTTAGTTTTGGATGGTTGCTCGCGTTTCACTGCTGAAACAGGGGTTTTCTGCTTTCCGGGTCGTTTTTCCGGTGATGGCTGTGAGGCAAGTTTTTGTATCACTGGCTTGTGATCAGCGTTTAAATCGGATAGATAGGATGTAAATGCCAGTTCCAGGCCGAGTCCCGGATGCCAGTTTGCTTGCTCTGCGGTTGTGGCTCGATTGAAAGACTTGATTGCCTGCAGGAGGTTGTCCATGGAGATTTGGCCCGCATGCTGGTGGAGTTTTTCACGGATTGTTTCAGCAACCTCAACCTGAGCCTGATTACCCATTTTGAAGAGCAGTACGTTTCGAAGGTAGGTTACCAATTGGCGCGCCAGCTGACGGGGATCGGTTCCGCTGTCCAGGGATTTATTGATCAGGGTCAGGCCTTGCGCGCTGTCTTTGTCAAGCAGTGCATCTACAATTTCCATGACACTCAGACTGGTAGCGGTCCCCATAATATTTTGTGCCATCTCCAGTGTGATCGGTTCTGATGTGGTGGTGAGTTGATCCAGCAGGGAAATTGCGTCCCGCAGGCTTCCGGTTGCCTGGCGTGCAATTACAGTGAATACTGCGTCCTCGACTATGATGTTCTCTTCTGCACTTTTTACTTTCAGGTGCCTGACGATGTCGTTGACGGGGATGCGGCGAAATTCATGCTGCTGACATCGGGAGAGCACTGTCGCCGGAATTTTGTGTATTTCGGTGGTTGCCAGGATAAAAATGGCATGCGGCGGTGGTTCCTCCAATGTTTTGAGCAGCGCATTAAATGCGGCTGTTGACAGCATATGGACTTCATCAATAATATAGACTTTATATTTTCCCTGCGAGGGAGAAAAATTGATTTTTTCCCGCAGATCACGAACGTCTTCAACGCTGGTGTTAGAAGCGGCATCGATCTCGATCAGGTCCATGAAACGTCCGGCGTTTAGCGATAGGCAGTGTTCACATTGATTGCAGGGACGTTTTTCCAGGTCAGGCTCCAGGCAGTTGACCGCTTTTGCTAACAGCCTGGCTGTAGTTGTTTTTCCTGTGCCGCGCGGTCCAGCAAACAGATAGGCATGACCTACCCGGTCATGGATGACGGCGTTGCGTAAAGTTTGGATGACATGATCCTGTGCGGTGACCTCATCCCAATCCTTGGGTCGCCATTTTCGATAGAGTGCTTTTGCCATAACTTATATCATTTTCAGGGTATTGAATAGGTTGAGATTATTTCGCCATTGGCATCTGTGAGTACCGCTGTCTCACCTGACTGCCAGACAGCATTGTCAGACTGCCAATACAATTCTATCACCGAGTTATTTCCCGTTTTTGAGAGAACTTTAATTGCCCCTTCACTGTTCAGGATCAGAGCCGGGAAGATAAACAGGTTGTCTTGATCATCCTTTAGCTGCCATCCCGTCATATCGACAGGTCCCGGGCTTTCGTTCATGATTTCCACATATTCAACTTCGAGATTGCCGATTCCTACAATCGTGTGAATGATGACCTCTGGATTCTCCACAACAAAAGCGATCGCTGGTTCAGCGTCGGATGCTTGAACATCATCTGGAATAGCTTTTTGCGCATTCTCGGGAAGTTGGGCAGCAGGTGAAGGGAATCCCACCGGTTCTGGCTGGTTCCTGTCCCAGATCCATAAGACAGCCAGCGTCGTCACTGCGGAGATAATCATATTAATCACGATGTAGATCAGGATGCGAGCAGATTTTTTCATCGGGACACCCTTCCAGTTCTTAGAATGATAGCACACCTGGTCAGAATTGGGCAAAAACGATCAACCAGTCGAATCTGATTCGACTAGTTATTCCAATGATTTAAAATTAGAGATGATCCCTTTGGGTCAGGCTTACTTCAGGAACAGGCAGGGAAGGATTAACAAATCGATAACACGCTCTTCCAATGCCTTTAAACGCTGTATGATATGATTTAATTGGTTTAGAAAATCTGATTTCTCTCCTTTCATTTTCTCTTGAACCACATTAAAGGTGAGGTTATATATGCAGAGCAGGCGTTTGGTGAGGCGCCTGCTTTGCGCGTAAAGTCTTCTGACTCAGGGCTCTTCAAACGCCAGTTGCTTGATGTGTTCAATATGATCCCGCTGGTGCCATAAGGTGCGCCGCAGGATCTTGCGATAGGACCAGATCTCCCCATCGATGCCTTCAACGCGCACCTGATCCACAAATCCCGGGAAGATTTGCTCTATCTCAACGGCGGTTTGAGTGAGACGCGCTTAAACATGATCATCAAGGTCTTTACGTGACAAATCAGTAAGCTCTAGGCGTGAAAGGTACCATAATTCTGCGTTGGCGACGTGTTTGGCGATACCGAGTATGTTCCAGCGCTGTCCCGGCCGATCCCTGGTCAGCGTTTCTTCATCAAGTGTGCTCAATCCAGCCAGTAATTCATCCCGCTGCCAGTGGAATATTTTTAAACCCTGTGTGATCTCTTCCCCGGTCAGGGGACGCCAGTCATCAATGAACCAGGCGTTGATTTCATGTCCGGCACCCATTGGTGCTGGACGGTAGTCCTCACCCATACGGAAGGTTGTAAAATGTTCAACGGTCCGCATTTCCAGATCGTCAAAATCAACCCATGGCTCGGTTGTGTGGTCCTTGATCCAGATTTCAAACTGAAGCAAAGCTTTCGGGAGCCGTAGAAGAGCTTCAGTCACGTCTGCGCCATAGGCAAAACACCCGGGATAATCCAGCGCCCAGGCTAAGGTACGGCCTTCGATATTGTCCTCCACGCCTATTCGAATATGCATTTCATCTCCTCGCTCAAACCTGCTCCATGGGGCACCGAACCAGGTTTGTTGATCTTTGGGTAAATTAATGCGGACATTGGAAGAATCGACTTATCTATTTGCTCGATTATGCTTTGTTCGAGATATCCCCTTACGTTTTGCGATGTGCATTAAACTGCTATCCATGGGTTAATCAGTGAATACGGGAATGTGACCCAATGAAATGATATCGGCCCACTTTGCGCGTTCACCTTCTGTCAATATGGCTGCCTCAGCTGCCACTTCTCCTCCTGCTTTGGTCAGGATCATCCGCATCGCCTGAAGTGTCGATCCGGTGCTGATGACGTCATCAATGATGATCACATTTTTATCCATGATCAGGCTCTTATCTTTTTCATCCAGATAGAGGGTTTGAGGTTCACCTGTGGTGATGGAGAGCGTCTCTGATTGGATGGCGTCTCCCATATAAGGCTTGTATGCTTTGCGCAGAATCACATAGGGTTTCCCGGTGGCGACAGACAGGGCATGCGCCAGGGGAATACTTTTAGCTTCTGCGGTTACCAGGGTGTGGAAGGTGACCCCTTCCAGTTTTTTTGCCAGGGCTTCCGCGCACACCTCAACGAGTTCGGTATCTCCCAGAATGTTGAGGATGGCAATTCTCAATCCGGGTTTTACTTCAAATAAAGCCAGGTCCCGATGGATGCCGGCGATCTCAATCGGATACGTTTCGCGTTGTTGTCCCATAATACTCTTCCTTAATTATGTAAAATTGATTTGTACGTGAATTATAGTTGATAATAACTTCGTTTGAATCTTCATTGGAAAGTTAGTACTCTGAAGGATGATGCTGCTTTAAACATGAAGTGTGCCAGGGACGCCAACCCTGGCACACTCAAAAAGGAGGAGAAGAAGAGAATTTGTCTTTGTAATTAAATCTTACAATCAAATGGCTTTTGATACTTGACGATAAACCTACGATTACCCTACGCTTGGTAAGCAATTTCATTTGAATTAGCAGAAAGTGATGGTTTAAAAATCAATTCTGTATGAAGTGGTGTAATATTAATCAAAGTGCTTTGATGAAAGAAACGATGAGATTATTGGAAAATGATATGTATGGTGAATTGGTGCAAACGCCGCTGGGACCGATCAGCTTCATGGTGGGACCCAGGGGTGTCCAGCGGCTTGTCTTTGCTCCTCTGACAAGTTTCAAGGAAACCTTGCCTTATCAAGGCAATCAGCCCTCCTGGGAGGGATTTCACACCATCAAAAAAATCATAAAGGAATTGAACGAATACCTTGAAGGCAGGCGAGAGAATTTTAGTATTATGGTGGATTGGTTGGAGATGAGCGATTTTCAGCGGCGAGTGCTGCAGGTAACCTGTACGGTCCCCTATGGGGAACTGCTGACCTATGGCGACATCGCCCGGCAGATGGGACAGCCAGGGGCGGCGCGTGCTGTCGGTCGGGCTCTCGGTGCCAATCCCCTTCCGATCATTATTCCCTGTCACCGGGTGATTGGCTCGAATCATGGTTTGCACGGCTATCTGGGAGGTCTTGCCAGAAAGACTTTCTTACTGGCTCTGGAGGGTCATCGAATTGAAAATCACCGTGTGATTTATGCTGATGTGGAATGAGATGTGATGAACGATTTACCTGATACTGGAAAGAGCCGCTTTAAGTCAGGCTATGTTGCCCTGGTCGGAAAGCCGAATGTTGGTAAATCCACCCTGCTGAATGAATTTATTGGTCAAACCATTGCAGCAGTGTCCATAAAGCCACAGACAACGCGCAGACGCCAATTGGGTATTTTGACCACACCAGAGGCTCAAATTATCTTTGTGGACACACCCGGTTTGCATTCCGGAGAGTATCGATTGAGTGATTTCATTAACCAGGAAGCCAGTTATGCCCTGATGGATGCAGATCTGCTGCTGTTTATCGTGGATGGAAGCCAATACCCGGACGCGGAAGACCGACAGCTGGCCGAGGAAGTGTTGGAGAAAGCGGGGACGGGCAAGCGCTTGCTGGTTGTGAACAAAATTGACCTGGTCGACCAGGATACCCATTCGCAACACACACAGGCTTATCAAGCCCTGTTGGACTTTGATGATCAAGTTCAAATTTCTGCTGTGACCAAATCTGGCTGTGAAAAGCTTTTATCAAGAATTATCATACTCCTCCCGGAAGGCCCCCGGTTTTATCCGGATACGCAAATCACAGCCACCTATGAACGGGAAATCGCAGAAGACCTGATCCGCGCCGCAGCCTTACAGTATTTACGCGATGAGGTCCCATATGCAATTTTCGTTCGGGTAGATGATTATCACAAGGAAGGGGATGACAAACGCTATGTGCATGCCACACTTTTCGTCGAAAGGGAGTCACAGAAGGGGATTGTGATTGGCAAACGGGGCAGTATGATCAAAAGAATCAGCACAACGGCAAGGCAAAAAATTGAAGAAATGAGCGGAGAATCAGTATTTCTGGATTTGTCAGTAAAAGTGGAAAAAAATTGGCGCAACAATCCAGATTTTCTGGATCGGTATGGGTTATCTCATGATAGATGAGTACTTCGGAAATCTCTTGTTAACCGCTATTGTTCTGGCGGGTTTTTTTGTGGATTGGCTTGCGGTGGGCTTGAACTGGCAGAAGCTTAAGCCGATCACTAAACCGCTGCCCATGATCTTGCTGATATTGTGGACCATTTTGCTGGCTCCCAATCATGGCGATTGGTCCCTGGTATTGCTCATGGCTGCACAAATTTTTGGATTGATCGGGGACATTTTTTTGTTATTTCCTGAGAAAGGGTTCTTATTTGGACTGGCCGCCTTCCTTGTGGGACATTTTTTCTATATTGGGATTCTGCTGGTCACCTTGATTCACCAATTTCAGGACGGTGTTGAAATTGTCCGCGTGCCGATCAAAGTGCTGCTCTACCTCCTGACAAGTGGGATTATCCTTGCCTTCTTCTATTGGGTATTTAAACCCCTGAGAGACCCTGACAAGGTCCGACCAGCCATGTGGGCTGCGATCCAGGTGTATGGATGGGTGTTGGCTGAACTGGTCGCTTTGACGGTGTTTTTTACGCTGCTATCACAGACACAGACTTTATATCAGTATTCCCTTCCAATTGGCGCTTTTCTCTTTTTCATTTCGGATTCGCTACTGGCTTATAATAAATTCATACACCCCTTCTATGACGCTCACCTATGGATTCATATGACCTATCACCTGGCCCAATTCAGCCTGGCAGTCGGATTCCTGTCAATGATTTGATCTGTGAAAGCCCTGGCATGGATCGTTGTTGGGTTTATTAATTAAATTTGTAATATCTTTAGATATTCGACTCATCATTCTTAACGTAAAAATTGGCATGTCCTTATTTCGATCAGGTGATACTTCTTAGAATATCCTGGAGGTCACAATGGTTGGAAAGCGTTCTCCTTTCTGCGTAATCCGTGTTGTTTTGTGGTTGGGGATTGTCTTGAGCGCATGTTCATCCGGTTCTGGACCGTTGTCTGAGGATGGTGGTCCCATCGGCAAAGACGTGACGCATACCGGTCAGACGCCTGAGGTGACTGCGGAAACTGAATTCCACTTGTCGCCCATTCAAGATTTACAATGCAGCCGTGTTGTCGCCCCGTATGGCGCTGATGCTAACCCTGGCAGTGAAGATTTGCCCTGGGGGAGTTTTCAATATGCGGCGGATAGGGCACAACCTGGCGATACGGTTTGCTTTCGAGATGGTGTTTACCAAACGGAGGATATCCACCTGACGACATCAGGGCAGGGGGGCGGCGTCATCACCTTTGCCGCTTTTCCAAATGAACGTCCAATTTTGGATGGAGGCGGTTCGGCGCATGAACTGCTGGTTTTTAACCAGGGAGTCAGCCATATCAGGATTAGCGGCTTTCAGCTCAGCGGATTTCAAATTTGGGGCGTGTTGCTTTCGGGCGAAAATCACCACATTTACCTGGATCATCTTGAAATTACGGGGGGTGAAGCCTCCATCCGCATGACCTATTCCGATTCAGCAGAAGTACCGCCGCTGGAGGGGACAGTGGATCATATCCTTATCGAGGACAGCCTGATCCACGGCAGTCAATATTCAGCTGTTGACTGCACTCCCGGACCCTGTGACAATGTGACCATAAGGCGAGTGGAGATCTTCAACACAGGCATGGTCGGTGAGGCTTTTTTTGGTTCTGATGGGATTGAGTTCGCTCGTGGAGAACGGGTTCTGGTTGAAGATTGCTACGTGCACGACAACGGCGGGGATGGGATTGATCTTGGGTCACGCGACCGGGAAGGACACAGCACGGGGATCATCGTTCGTAACAACCGTGTTGGGCGCAACCGCTTAAATGGGATCAAACTTTGGGCCGGTGGACGCATCGAAAATAACCTTCTTTGGGGGCAGGGAGACAGCGCCATCTGGTCTGGCTCCTTTGACTGTACAATTGAGATCATTCATAATAAGGTGGCATTTAATATGTGGGATGCTCAATATGCCAATCGCAACTGGGCTGTGGTCGTCGGTTATCCTGAAGAGATCCCCAAACCTGCGGTGCAGCTGACAATGGTGAATAATATTTTCGCCTTTAATGCCGATCTGATCGATGGCGGGCCGACAGGTGTGTATCTTGGGCCGGGGGTGTCATTTGTAGAAGGTCACAACATTTATTTCAGCAATCCTGAGGAGGAAATAACACTCGGAACGGGTGATGGGATCGGTTTTTCGCGCGAGGACATCCGCAGCGGCCGCTGGGGGGTGGAAACGGGTCAGGGGGAGGGGAATGTGGTGGAAAATCCATTTTTTACAAGCGGCTGGCCCAATGTTGATTTGCATCTTTTACCCGGCAGCCCTGCCCTTGATGCTGGCTCTTTTTCATACGGGGCGCTGCATGATATTGACGGTAAAATGCGTGATACCTTTCCAAATATGGGCGCTTATGAAGAATGAAATTTAGACGGAAATTTTCTTCCCAGGCCGACGAATTACTAGATCATTCTCTTAATTCGAGTTGTATTAGAGATTTTCCAAATGACTGAAGGCTTTCATGTCATAATTACCCTATGATCAAATCCTCAAGATACTGCCAAATATTTATACAAAATACCGGATACATATTAATTGTGATTGGAGTGGTTAGCCTGCTGTCCTCCTGCGGTTTACTGCCGGATGATTCAGCTTCGGAGGGACTCTCGGGATATGATCCAGCGATTATTGAAACAAGCCTGGCGTACCAGGGTTTGGAACGTGATGTGCTGTTGTATGTGCCTTTTCCACTGCCAGAAAACGGTGTGCCTCTGGTGATCATGCTGCACAGTGAAGGCAGTACACCTGAAGGGGTTATGTGGAAGACCACGGAAGGGCGCTGGAACGAAATTGCCTTCCGGGAGAAATTGGTTGTAGCGTATCCTCGCGGATATGGCGGCTATTGGAATGATTGCCTGATAAGTCCAGGTGGACATTATTCGGAACAAGATGATGTGGGCTTTATCCTGGAGTTGATCTCATGGCTGAGCGAGCAGTATCCGATTGATACTGACCGTGTTTTCGCGGCTGGACATTCTAACGGAGGCATGATGGCGCTGCGTCTGGCTCAGGAAGCCCCTCGCTCATTTGCTGGCGTTTTTGCCAACAACGCCTTATTACCTGTTGAATCGGAATGCACTGTGCCCACCGATAAGATCCCGCTGATGCTGCTGGTGGGGACTGCAGACCCGATCATGCCCTACAGCGGCGGCCAGCCAGGATTGGAAGGGAGCGCATCCAGTCCGGTGATGTCTGCAACCGCAACCGTGGACACATGGCTGCGTTATTTGGGGCTGCCAGATGAGGTGCGGGTGACAGAGCTGCCCGATCGCGTCGATGACGATCACTCCACGGTGAGCCGCATGATCTATGCTGATGGCGAAACCAGTTTATGGTTTTACCGGGTGAACGATGGGGGGCATGCCTGGCCAGGGAAAGAACCCTTCTCGAGGCTCGAGCAGCAGACCAATGGGTATAAAAACCAGGATATCCAGGCGGCTGACGAAGCCTGGAAATTCTTCCAGCAATCAATTGGAAAATAAATATTTGGATATTGACAAAATAGAACAAGTGTTCTATAATAGAACCTACAAGCATTTCTCAGATTCGGAGGTTCTCATGAATGTTACTCAGTCTATCCAATCATCCTTTTCAAAATCCCTGATAGCTTTAAAAGAGCGGAAAGGGATTGCCTATATCCTGATTTTCATCCTGGCACTGGTTGCCTTCGAAGCTTTTAACTTCAGCACCACCGAGTATGCCCTATCGGATTTGTTGGGGGAGCTGCGTTTTATCGGGATACGCTGGTCAACCCTGCTGGCGGTCGCATTTTGTGGAATTGACTTTGCAGGCATCGCCCGTTTGTTCACGCCGCAAACCGGCAAGGATGAGCCTCGCTCGGTGTGGTACGTGTTCGGCGCCTGGATACTGGCGGCCACGATGAATGCTATCCTGACCTGGTGGGGGGTGGTCATGGCGATGCAAACCCATCCCGTGTTGAGCGCTGGCGTGGTGGATGCGGGCTTTGTCAGCAAAAGTGTACCGATATTTATTGCACTGATGGTGTGGGTGATCCGCATTTTTTTGATCGGCACCTTTTCCAGGAAGGGAGACCGGATGCTGCAAGAAGCCATGTCACCCACGGATGACAAACTCTCCCGGCGCGAACTTCGCCAGGCACAGAGCCGTGCGGCACATCCCAAACCGGCCAGTGCCTCGCTCAAGATGGGCTTCAAGCCATCTTCAACTGCAAAATCCCTTCGCAGTCAGAAAGCCTTCCGACCTGACCCAACCTACATTCCCATGCAGGAAGAAGCGGCTTTCCACTCATTCAAGTCATCGAAATCCGGACAGCGACGGGGCTGAAAAATCATTTTTATTGACAATTGCAGAATCCCATAGTAAGATATCGGTCACGTGCAATCGTGACCTGGCGAAGTAGCTCAATGGTAGAGCAGTGGACTCATAAGCCATTGGTTGGCGGTTCAAATCCGCCCTTCGCCATTAGCTAAAATCTCCCGTAAATTGGGGGATTTTTAACCTTAGTTTCAAACTTTTAGTGCAACAACATTGTTAAAGACCTCATCAGGTTTATAGAAGTTCAAAGCTTTGCGAGGTCGATTATTTAATTTCCTTTGAACTTCTTTGATTTCTTTTACTGATACTTGAGTAAAATCTGTTCCTTTCGCGAAGCATGCCTTTGGCAGGAAAATACTGTCGTATTAGGCCATTGGTATTTTCGTTTGTTCCACGTTCCCAAGGTGAACCTGGATGAGCAAAGAAAACCTGTATGCCTGTGTCGATGGTAAATTGATCATGCTGGCTCATTTCTTTGCCCTGATCATAAGTCAATGTTTTCCTCAGCTCTTCCGGAACGGTTTTGAATGCTTCTGCATAGGCTTCCCTAACGCTGAGAGCATCTTTCTGATCACCTAAGGGCACGAGTATTGTATAGCGGGTGGTGCGCTCCACCAGCGTTCCAAGCGCACTTCGCTTGTATTTTCCCAAGATCAGGTCGCCTTCCCAATGTCCGGGTACCGTACGATCAGCCACTTCTGTTGGTCGTTCTTCGATTGACAGCATATTGGCAATTTTGCCTCGATTTTCTTCCGGTTTCCCCGCTTTTCGCAGCCTCAGATACTTATGTTCTTGCCGTAGAGCCTTTATCAACGTTTGTTTTAGTTCTCCTCTTGGAAGAACATAGATGTATTGATCGCGAAGCATGCCTGCGGCTAGATCGCTTCGTGTGATATTTGCATGGCCATATTCCAAGAATACTCTATTTTGAGCCGTTCGGATATTTCTTTTGGAGACCATTCTCCTTGTAAATTTTCCAAGACATATCGCCGCAACTCTTCCTGTTTCGTTATCTTACTTTTCTCTTTTCTCCTCGATGCGGCGGCTGCTGTTGCTCGACGGCTCGCTGAAAACGCTCGGTAGCCTGTCTTCCCACTGTTCCGTTTAATTTCTCGGGCTACCGTGCTTGGTGATCGATTGATCCCCCTGGCTATTTCACGGATGGATCTCTTTCGGGCCAGTCCCCTACTGATGCTCTCTCGTTCTTCGTTTCCTTATCTTTTGTACTTGTTCTTTTGCATACGAATGATTTTATTACTTCATCCGTTGCACTAAATTCTTGATTCCAGCCCTTAAGAGATTTGATTTTAAGGTTAATAATCATATGATCATCATTTTTGGATTTAAAGCTATGTGAAGTATGCGAGTAATGGTGTTTACAGGAGGTCTATCGGGACTCAAATCAGCTTGAACTCACACTGAGCAAAATTCTTTATTATCGGCATCAATTTCCTGGATTTGTTTGAGATTTTCCAGTCGTGTTGAGAGAATAGAAATGGCAGCCCTCTTTTCTAGCTCATTCAGTTGGGGCAGGGATGTTCATTGCTCGCGATTTACACAAAATTGGTGGTTGAAATTTTATTTTATTCTGTTAGTGTATTGAACATTCAATGATTCATCGGAAATCAAGTCATTTATCATCTAAATTAAATTTATAACCGAAAATTTTTATGAAATGTGTGACATTTCTCAAATTTATCTGTTCAATTGGAAAACTTACTTCTACCTGTCTGGATATGATATGCTCTGACCTGCTCGTCTTAATCCTTGATGCAATACACTGGGGAAAGTTTTTGGAGTATAAATATTTAGATGTAACTATTCAGAAATATAGGAGGACTCCATGAAGAAATTAGTGGCAATCACGGGGGCGAGTTCGGGGATTGGCGCAGCGACGGCCAGGTTGTTCAGTGAACAGGGGTATCCGCTGCTGTTGATGGCGCGGCGAGTGGAACGTATGGAGGCCTTGGATCTGCCAAACTGCATGTGCAAGCAGGTTGATGTTACGGATTTTCAGGTGGTGAAGGATGCGATTGAAAACGCGGAGAAGAAATTTGGTCCAGTAGATTGTCTGGTGAACAATGCAGGGCTGATGTACCTGGGGCATCCTTGGGAGCAGGACCTGAATGAGTGGCGTGATATGGTGGACGTGAACATCCTGGGGGTGATGAACAGCATACAGAGCGTCGTAAATGAGATGATTATCCGTAAATCTGGGACGATTTTTAATGTCGGGTCCTTAGCCGGGATAAAGACATTTCAGAAACACGCGGCTTACTGTGCGACGAAATTCGCTGTACACGCGCTTTCGGAGACGATCCGCGAGGAAGTTGCTCAATTTAATGTCAGGGTGATCACTATCGCGCCAGGTCCGGTGGAGACAGAGTTGATCACGCATACTACCAAACCGGAGCATCAACAGGGATGGTGGGATGGATTGAATGGGATCCTGCAATCAGAGGATGCGGCACGTGTGATCTTATTCGCGTATCAACAGCCGCAAGAAGTGTGTTTACGGGAAATTGTAATTACTCCTACTGGATCTTCAGCCTGATAGCCATGCGGTTATTATTCAAAATGGCGTTTGACTTGATCAACTAGGAATGTGACTGCAATCACAGCAGCAAAGATGATAAGAACAATGGGGATGCTGTTCATCAGTTCCGGTTGGATAAGCATGATGACTGCAAGAGCCAGCATGATTAATCCGCTGAGGAGTTTCAGGAAGCGGCCTTGCTGAGTATTTAGCTTTATCGAGCGCATCGTAATGACAACCGAGAAGAATATCCCCAGTTCATCGAGCATGTAGGTCAAAAGATAAAGAAGGAGAAGGAAGATATACTTTGCACCCTCAACTTGCTGAGACGTAAGTAAGTTGACCCAGATGATGGGAAACCCGGCGGTACAGGAGAATTCCAACAGGGAGACACCGGCAGACAGGACAACTGTACCGAGGACTAATGCGATAATAGATTTTTCCGAGGATATAAGATGTCGCATACGCTGGTAGAGACTGGGCTTGACCTGATCTGAGATTGTGAGTGAAGGTCCTTTTTTAAAAGAAAAATAATCCTTGATGTTAATAGCAGCAAATATGAGGGCGGTAATGCTCAAAAGGATCTGGATAATAGCGTGAAATTCTAGAATAGAGAGCACAGTAAACAGACCAGAGATAAAAAGAGCGTAGGTAAGGGAGGAAATCGTTATGAAAGTCAAACCTACGAGGAGGATTCTCGGGCGTGATTGCATGTAAAGGGCAAGTGAGAGCAGGATTGTCAGTACCCAGAGTGAGCATGGGTTGAAGCCATCAACGAAACCAATAATAAGCGTACTGATGATGAGCGGCATCGCAGTTAATGAGATCTCACCAAAGATTGGTAATTCTAAGCTTGCGGATGTCGGCTGATTTGTATTGCTGGCTATCGGGATGGAGGAATTTGAGTGCAATATTGCAGAAATATCCGGACAGCTTTCAGATAGGCAGGTATTGAGCGCAGACATGATCTCCTGCTGATAACTTTTTTGAAAGCCAACCCAGATTCGCTCGCCAATGATGATGGTTGGCATGCCCTGAGCAGAGCGATCGAGATGAGCCAATATATCCCTATAGAACAAACGGGCATCGGGATCAAGATAGACATCAAAACCACGAATTTCAAGCGTTGGATAGATCTCTTGGAGCTCCTGCAAATAGGCAGAGGCGTTTTCACAGTAGCTGCATCCATGGGCATAGAAAAAATAGATGACGAGAGGTTGGTGAGAGGGTTGCTCGTTTATGCCAGTGATAAGCTCATATTCAGGAGAAAAGGGGTTAATAAACACAAGTATGATGATAAATGCTGTGATCACCTTGAACAAATGCATTGCTTCCCTTCTCTACCGTGAAACCTCAAAATTAAATTTATTTTCTAATCAACTAATTATAATCAAAAAATCGTGTGTAATTTGACAATACGATAATAAATGATTATTATTACGAATAAACACTAACAATAGATAATAAATCTGGCTTGAGAGGCGATTATTGTGAGAAAATTCCAATCTTTTGTACTGGCAAACAACCCAATACCAAAAAAACAATTAGCATGGCCGTTATACGGCACAGGCGTAGATCATTTGGGTAAAGATGGCAAACCAATCTTGGTGCAGGTGCCAGCATACACTGAGGATGAAATACTGATGCGGGTGGATGCGGTCAGTATGTGTTATACGGATGTAAAAGAGATTGTACAGGGTGAAAGCCACCCGAGGTTAACAGGTCGGAATTTGAGGGAGGATCCGATCATTCCAGGGCATGAGCTCTCCATGACAGTTGTTGGCGTGGGCAAGAATCTGAAGGATGAATATAAGGTGGGTGATCGCTTTACAATGCAGCCGGATGTGTGGGTCAACGGAAAAAGCAGGCCATTTTGTTTTGATCTGGATGGGGGGTATCGGCAGTATGCCAAGGTTGGCAAGGAAATCCTGGAAGGGGATGCCGGGAATTACTTGATTCCGATCACAAAAGATATGATCTACGCCGCGGCTGCGATCACGGAGCCTTGGGCGTGCGTTGAGGCTGCATACCGAGCAAATTATCGAAATGTTGTCCGAAAAGGCGGTGTGATGTGGATTGTGGGTAATGATATGTCTCGCAGGGGGTATTTACCCGAAAGTCTTTTTGAGCGATCAGGTCCAGACTCTATCCTCCTGACCAATGTGCCTTCTGATTTAAAGCTGAAAATTGGTTCGATCTGTCAATCCCGGGGAATCCATGTTGATGATATAGGCTTTGAAAATGCAATCGATTCCGAAGTGTTGTATGATGATATCCTCGCCCTGGATTGCAGTTCGCAGACCGTCACACGTGCAAGTAAAAAGATAGCCAAAGGCGGAATGCTGGTGATGTTTGGCGAGAATGAATCGGCGAAGATTGAAATTGACCTGGGCCGCCTGCACTATGATGATATCTATTTTGCTGGGACAGACTCGCTGGAC
>Ga0209121_10000132_pt1 | contig 74638 bp, 75 predicted proteins | sample Cruoilmetagenom3_FD_187292 | JGI IMG/M metagenome (GOLD analysis project Ga0209121, IMG submission 187292) | Oil polluted marine microbial communities from Coal Oil Point, Santa Barbara, California, USA - Sample 3 (SPAdes) (version 2) | ecosystem: Environmental > Aquatic > Marine > Oil seeps ...
AGTCAGCCTGATGCTGAAAATACCGGTCTGCCGGAAGATACCCGGCGGCGCGGGCGGCAGTTGTCCATTCCGGCTCAAGCGGCGTGTCGCCGATAATCAGCACCTGATTGCCGGGCAGGCGGTTTTCACGGATAAACCCCCCGACCTGCTGACGCATCCGCGACCAGCTGTCGGTAAACTGCGGGGCAAGGGCGGTCGCGTCCAGAACCGGGTTGGCCTGCAACACCGCTGGCGGTTCGTTCGGCGCGTGGACCAACGACAGCTTTCTGGCCGATTTCACCGCCTCAAGCGCGCGGGTTTCGGCGTCTGGCATTCTGGCTCCGTTGCCGATGATGCGCAGGGCGTTGGAGGAAAACAGCAGCCCCAGAATATCCTGCCCCGAGGTCCGCCGGATGCTGGCATAGGTCTTGTAGTCCATCCCGAGTTCTTCCGCCCGGCGCATCCGCATCCGTACGATCAGCAGGGGGATGGTGTTGGGCATCAGCCTTTGCTGGGCCCGCCGCCACATATAGGTGCGATAGCCATGGCCCGACTCAAGCGTCGGGCCGTTGTTATGCCCGATCCCGGTCATCACCCGGCCTCGGCCAAACGCGCCACGTAGCGCGCCAGTGTGTCGATCTCAAGGTTCACCCGGTCGCCCACCTTCACGTCGCCCCAGGTGGTGACCTCTTTGGTGTGGGGGATGAAGTTGATGCCAAAATCGCGCCCCGCCACATCGTTCACCGTCAGCGATGTGCCATTCAGCGCCACCGATCCCTTGGGGGCGATGAACCGGGCCAGATCGTCCGGCGCGCGCAGGGTCACACGAGTGCTGTCGCCCTCGTCAACCATGCCCACCACCTCGGCCACGCCATCCACATGGCCCGACACGATATGCCCGCCCAGTTCGTCCCCGACCCTGAGCGCGCGTTCAAGGTTCACCCGATGGCCCACGGTCCAGCCGCTCAGGTTGGTTTTTGACACGGTCTCGGCGCTGATCTGCACGTCATACCAGTCCGCGCCAAGGGCGATTACCGTCAGGCACACCCCGTCGCTGGCAATCGAGGCCCCGATGTCGATACGCCCGGTGTCATAGCCCGTGGCAATGCGCGCACGCAGATCGCCGGCCTGTTGCAGTTCCTTCACGGTGCCGATATCGGTGATGATGCCAGTAAACATGTGCGTCCCCTTTGACATCTTCCCTAATCTTGGTTTCTCAAGGGGGCAAGCCCCCGGCTTTGTTCCCGGCCTTGTTCCCGGCCCTTGCTCCCCGCCTTGCGCCCATTCCCGGCACCGGCCATAGTTTGGTCATACAAAACCGCTAGGACAGCCGGCATGCCATTGTGGCGACAAGGTGCGACCATGACCCCCCCTGCCCAGACCTCGCGGGTATTTCTGTTTCTTCAGGGCCCGCACGGGCCGTTCTTTCACGTGCTTGGGCGTATGCTGCACACCGCCGGGGCGCAGGTCTGGCGGATCGGGTTCAATGCCGGCGACCGGGCGTTTTGGTTCCATACTGACAGCTATCTGCCGTATCAGGGCCCGCCGGGCGACTGGCTCGAGGAAATCGGTCGAATTCTGGATGACCGCCGGGTCACCGACATCGTTGTTTATGGCGATACGCGCCCGAACCACGCCCATGCGATTGATGCGGCGCAGGCGCGCGGGATAAGGGTGCATGTGTTCGAAGAGGGCTATATGCGCCCCTATTGGGTGACCTATGAACGCGGTGGATCGAACGGCAATTCGCGGCTGATGGACATGGACATCGCCGACATGCAAAGCGCCCTGGCCCTGTCGGACATGGAATCGCCCCTGCCTCCGGCGCATTGGGGCGACATGCGCCAGCATGTGTTTTACGGTGCGCTGTATCATTGGTTCGTGATGTTCCGAAACCGTGACTATCGCAATTTTCGGCCCCATCGCGACCTGCCCGTGACCAAGGAATTCCAGCTTTACCTGCAACGCCTTTTGCTGATGCCGCTCCACGCCATTGAGCGGCGCAGCGCCACCTGGCGTATCCGCAATGGCGGGTTTCCCTATCATCTGGCGCTGTTGCAGCTTGAGCATGACAGCAGTTTCCAGAAACACTCGCCGTTCTCGACCATGACCGAATTCCTCAGCGAAATCATCGAAGGCTTTGCCAGCGGTGCGCCGCGTCACCATCACCTTGTGGTCAAGGCGCATCCGCTCGAGGACGGCCGCGTACCGGTCAAGCGAGAGGTCCGCCGCCTGGCCGCCCAGCATGGTATCGCGCAGCGGGTGCATTACGTGCGTGGCGGCAAGCTGGCACAGCTTCTCAACGAGGCGCGCAGCGCCGTAACCGTCAATTCCACCGCCGGGCAACAGGTGCTGTGGCGGGGCATCCCGATCAAGGTTTTCGGCCGCGCGGTCTATGCCAAGCCGGAATTCGTCTCGGACCAGCCGTTGCGCGACTTCTTCGCCGGGGCCAGCCGGCCCGACAATCGCGCCTACAAGGATTACCGGCGCTTCCTGCTGGAAACCAGCCAGGTGCCGGGCGGCTTTTATTCCTCGCGCGGGCGGCGTCAGTTGCTGCGTCATGTGGTCGACATGATGCTGTCGCGCGAAGACCCCTATGATGCCCTCAAATCAGGCACAGCGGCACCACGGCAACAGTTGCGGGTCGTGACATAGACCCATTCCACCCAGGCACTGGATTTTCACGCTGGATTCCCTTAGGTTGAGAAAAAAAGCCTGAGGCAGAACAATAACAGGTCGAGGAGACCGAGCAGTGAAATCCGTTTCCCACCGGTGGGCAAAGCCTGCCGTGAATACCGCCTTGGCGCTGGCGTTGCTCAGCATCCTGGCCGCGTGTACCTTGCCGCGGGTTGGCCCGAACAAGCGTGAAATCTTTGCCGGGTCGGTGCAACAAGAGGGTGACGCCTTTGTCGTGTCGGTCAATGACCGGGTCACGCGGGCGACAGCCGTTGTGCCGGCGCTGGGCTTTTCCGGTTCGTTCCAGAACGCCGCGACATTGACATCTGACACCATTCGCCCCGGCGACGTGCTGGGTCTGACGATCTGGGAAAACGTCGATGACGGGTTGCTGGCGGGCGAGGCGCAGAATTCCACCCTCCTCGAAGAGGTGCAGGTCGACAGCGCCGGGTTCATCTTTGTGCCTTACGCCGGTCGGTTGCGGGCCTCGGGCAACACACCCGAACAGCTGCGTGAAACCATCACATCCCGGCTCGAAGAACAAACACCGGACCCGCAGGTCCAGGTGCGTCGGCTGGCCGGGGACGGCTCGACCGTCAGCCTGGTCGGCGGGGTTGGCGTGCAGGGCGTTTATCCGATTGAACGTCCGACCCGCACCCTGTCGGCAATGCTGGCCAAGGCCGGTGGCGTCATCATCGAACCCGAGATTGCTCAGGTGACGGTGATCCGCGGCAAGGCTCAGGGCAAGATCTGGTTCCAGGATCTGTTCGACCATCCCGAACTTGACATCGCCCTGCGCGGTGGCGACCGTATTCTGGTGGAAGAGGACCGCCGGTCCTTTACCGCCCTCGGGGCCACCAGCCAGCAGGCCCGCGTGCCGTTCGAAACCCAGGACATGTCCGCACTCGAAGCGATTGCCCAGGTCGGCGGTCTGGTTTCGCTCGCGTCCGATCCGACCGGCGTGTTCATCTTCCGCAACGAACCGGCCGAGATTGCCGGTCAGGTGCTGGGACGCACCGACCTGCAAGGCGCGCAGCGCATGGTTTACGTGCTGAACCTGACCGAACCCAACGGGTTGTTCATCGCCCGCGATTTCGTGATCCGCGACGATGACACGCTTTATGTGACCGAGGCACCCTATGCCCAATGGACCAAGACGATATCGCTGGTTGCCGGCGGTCTGACGCCGTTTGCCAATGTCGCGAGCCTGACCAACTAGGTCGTGCAGAACCAACCGACGGATATACCAACCGGGCGTGAAAGCGTCCGGTTGTTTGTTTATAACGGCGGCTTTGTCACCCAGCGGCGGCTGCGCCGGATGCTGACGCTGGCGGGATACCGGCTGCGGCTGGGCCTGCCGGGGCCGGATGACATGGTGGCGGTCTGGGGCAACAGCCCGACCGCGCATCGCGGGCTGGCCATTGCCGCGCGGCGCGATGTTCCGGTGCTGCGGGTCGAGGACGCGTTCCTGCGCTCGCTGCATCCGGGCCGCAAGGGCGAGCCGCCGGCCGGGCTGTTTCTTGACCGCGCGGGCGTGCATTTCGACGCCAATGCCCCAAGTGAACTTGAGACGATGCTGGCCACCGCGCGGCTGGACGATACCGCCCTGCTGGACCGGTCCCGTGATGCCATGGCGCGCCTGCGCGAGGCGCATCTGAGCAAGTATTCCGGTTTTGACCCGGCCCGGCCGGTGCCGGAACCGGGTTATGTTCTGGTGGTGGATCAGACCCTTGGTGATGCCTCGGTCACGGCCTCGGGCGGCAACCGTGCGGCGTTTCTGGAAATGCTGGTCTTTGCCCAGGAGGAACACCCCGGTGCGCGGGTGGTCATCAAGACCCATCCCGAAACCCAGGCCGGTTTGCGGAGCGGTTATTTCAGTGCCAGCGATGCCAGCAACCGTGTCAGCCTGCTGAGCGATCCGGTCAGCCCCTGGGCGCTGCTGGAAGGGGCGGTGGCGGTCTATACCTATTCATCGCAACTTGGCTTTGAGGCGATCATCGCCGGGCATAAACCACGGGTTTTCGGTCAGCCGTTCTACGCCGGCTGGGGCCTGACGCAGGATGAACACCCGGTGCCAAGGCGCGAACGCCGGCTGACCCGCGCGCAGTTGTTTGGCGCGGCGATGATCGAATATCCGCTCTGGTATGACCCGTTTCACGACCGGCTGTGCGAGCTGGAAACCGTTTTGGACAATCTTGAGGCCAGCGCGCGGGCCTGGCGGCAGGACCATCTGGGCTGGGTGGCCAGCGGCATGCGCCTTTGGAAACGCGCGCCCCTGAACCGGATGTTCGGCCAGCAACGGCGGATGATCTTCAGCGAGGATACGTCCCCAACCTTTCATCCCGAGCGCCCCCGGATGGTCTGGGCCGGACGGGCCGGGCCCGCGCATGACGGCGCGGTGCGCATCGAGGATGGTTTCCTGCGCTCGCGCGGGCTTGGGGCGCAACTGGTGGCACCGCTGTCGCTGGTGACGGACGATCTGGGGATCTACTACGATCCGACCCGGCCCAGCCGTCTGGAACAGTTGATCGTTTTGCGCGCACGGCTGACACAGGGTCAGCGCCTGCGGGCACAGCGGCTGGTGACGGTGCTGACCGGCGCGGGGCTTAGCAAATACAACCTTGGCGGGGCGATGCCCGATCTGCCGCCGGGGCGGCGCATTCTGGTGCCGGGGCAGGTCGAGGATGATGCCTCGATCCGTACCGGGGCAGGGCAGGTGCGCAGCAATCTGGACCTGCTGCGTGCCGCGCGCACGGGCCATCCGGATGGGTTCATCATCTATAAACCGCACCCGGACGTAGAGGCCGGCCTGCGCACCGGCGCGGTGGATGACGCGCTAACGCTGGCCGATCTGGTGGCCACGCAGACCGACCCGGCGGCATTGCTGGATGAGGTGGACGAGGTCTGGACCATGACCTCGCTGATGGGATTCGAGGCGTTGCTGCGTGGCGTAAAAGTGACCACATTGGGCGCGCCATTCTACGCCGGCTGGGGGCTGACCGATGACCGGGGCGACATTCCCGAACGGCGCAGTGCCCGGCCCGGTCTGGAAGGGCTGGTCCATGCAACGCTGATTGATTATCCGCGCTATTTCGACCCGGTGACAGGTCAGCCATGCCCGGTCGAAATGGCGGTCGAACGACTGGCGACAGGCGCTGTGGGGCATCCGGGGCTGACCAATCGCAGCCTGTCCAAGCTACAGGGGCTGCTGTCCACCTATGCGCATCTGTGGCGATAGACCGGTTTTTGTACGGCCATGTGACGTCGCGGGTCTGGAAATTGCCCCGAACGTGGTCTATCTGCCCCCTGACACGGCAAGCAAAAGGCGATGCAAATGAGCTTTGAAACCCCCGGCCCGGTTGAATCCTCTCTCCGGGATGCGATCAGCCCGATCGAAGCGATCATCGACGATGCCCGCAAGGGCCGGATGTTCATCCTTGTCGATCACGAAGACCGTGAAAACGAAGGCGATCTGGTCATCCCGGCCGAATTTGCCGACGCCGCTGCGATCAACTTCATGGCCACCCACGGGCGGGGTCTGATCTGCCTGCCGATGACTTCTGAACGGGTCGATCAACTGGGCCTGCCGATGATGGCCGTCAACAACTCGTCGCGCCACGAAACCCCGTTCACCGTGTCGATCGAGGCGCGCGAAGGCGTGACCACCGGCATTTCCGCCCCCGATCGCGCCCTGACCGTTGCCACTGCGATCAACGAACAGAACACCATGGCGCAACTGGCGACACCGGGCCACATCTTCCCGCTGCGGGCGCGCCGGGGCGGCGTTCTGGTGCGCGCTGGCCATACCGAAGCGGCGGTGGATATTTCCCGCCTTGCCGGGCTGAAACCCGCCGGGGTGATCTGCGAGATCATGAACGAGGACGGCACCATGGCCCGGTTGGGCGAACTGGTGGAATTCGCTGCCACACATGATCTTAAGATCGGCACCATATCCGATCTGATCGCCTATCGCGCGCGTCACGACAATCTGGTGGTCGAAACCTCGCGTGAAACCGTAACCTCGGAATTTGGCGGTGACTGGGACATGCGCATTTTCACCGACCAGACCCACGGGGTCGAACATGTGGTGCTGATCAAGGGTGACATCACCACGCCGGAACCGGTGCTGACCCGCACCCACGCGCTGCATGAGGCATCCGACCTGCTGGGCCTTGGTCCGAAATCCGCCGCCATGCTGCCGCGCGCGATGGAGCTGATCGCCGCCGAGGGGCGCGGGCTGGTCTGTCTGTTCCGCGAGCCGCGCCATTCGCTTTATGCCAGCGAGGATGAAGGCCCCCGGACCGTCAAACAAACCGGTCTTGGCGCGCAGATCCTGTCGCGGCTGGGCCTGCAGGAACTGGTGCTGCTGACGGATGCGCCGCGCACCCGCTATGTGGGGCTGGACGCCTTCGGGCTATCGATCACCGGGACCCGCCCGATCCTGACGGAGGGCTGAACCATGGCCAAGACCGAAACCCACTATACCCTGCCGCGCGCCAGCTTTGACACGCCGGTCAAGGTGCTGATCGTCGTGGCACCGTATTATCGTGACATCGCCGATCACATGATCGCCGGTGCCAAAGCCGAAATCGAGGCAACCGGGGCCACCTGGGATCTGGTCGAAGTGCCCGGCGCGCTGGAAGTGCCAACGGCCATATCTATCGCTGACCGGCGGTCGAATTTTGACGCCTTTGTCGCGCTGGGCTGTGTGATCCGGGGCGAGACGACCCATTACGATACGGTCTGCAACGACAGCAGCCGGGCGTTGCAGATGATGGGCCTGCAAGGCCTGTGCATCGGCAACGGCATCCTGACCGTCGAGACCCGCGCGCAGGCCGAAGTGCGCGCCGATCCGGATGAGATGAACAAGGGCGGCGGCGCGGCGGCTGCGGCCTTGCATCTGCTGGCGCTGGCCCGTAAGTGGGGCGGCCAAAGCAAGGGGATCGGCTTCAAACCGCTCTCGGAAACCATCCGGCTTGCTGGCGACAACGACGGAAACCCCACCGCATGACCACATCCGAACCGCAGATGAAACAACTGTCCGGCAACGTGAAACGCAAGATGAAATCGGCGGCACGGCTTTATGGCGTGCAGGCGCTGTTTCAGATGGAGCAAACGGCGCAAACATCCGATCAGGTTGTGGCCGAGTTTCTCGAACACCGGTTTGGCGCGACCTATGACGGCGATGAAATGATGGACGGTGATATTTCGTTGTTTCAGCGTTTGATCCGGGATGCGGTGAACTATCAGGCCCCGATCGACCAGCTGACCGACCGTGCTTTGGTGGCCAAATGGCCGATCGCGCGGATCGACCCCACCCTGCGCAACCTGTTTCGCGCCGCTGGGGCCGAACTGACCCAATCCGGCACGCCGCCCAGGGTCGTGATCACCGAGTATGTTGACATTGCCGGCGCGTTTTTCCCCGAGGGCAAAGAGGCGAGCTTCGTCAACGCCGTGCTGGACCACATGGCCCGCGAGGCCAGGCCTGAGGCGTTTTAACTCAGGCGAAATGGCCGCTTGGGCATGGAAAATGGCGGATTTTGCACTAAGTTTCAGATGCAGGAGGAATTTGTCATGCCCAAACTGATCAAACTCTACATTCGTCATGTGGCCATCGGCTTTGCCATTGCCGCCGCCTTTGTCGCCATGCTGTTGTGGTTCAATGTAATGAACCTGTGGCACCTGATCTCGACCTCTGATGTTGGTCTGATGGCGGTTGTGGTTCTGTGGTTCGCCCATGGCATCGTTTTTGCCGGCGTGCAGTTTGGGCTGGCTGTCATGGCCCTGGCCGAACCTGGCGATGGCAGTAAACCTGGCGATGGCAGTAGCGGCGGCAAGCGCCAGCGGGTTGCGCTGAAACCTGCCCCGGTTCCGGTGCGCGACGAGCGCAGCGATCTTCGGGGGTAAGACGCCCTTACCCTGACATGGGCAAGATTAGTAAAAGTGTGGCGGGACCACCAATCAACCGTGTGGTTTTGATTCCCGGGAACCTGTATGTACAGGTGGGTGCCAGATAAACGGACCAGGGCCCGAACAGAGCCAGCTCCCAAAGGAAAATTTAAGGCCTCTGGAATGCTGCCATTCACGCGCAGGGCAGAACCCGCCACACGTCCCACATAAGACGCAATGGCGGGCCAGACAAGGGGTGGCTCAACTCTTGGTGTCGTGAATGGCCTCGCGCATCTGGCCGATATGCCCGTCCCAGCCCTTGTCCAGTGCCAGAACCATGCCAAAACCGCTGGCCCCCTGTGGCAATCCGCTGTGTTCCAGCGACAGGCGTGTGCCGCCTTCAACCGGGTCCAACCACCATTTGACCAAGCTGACAGCCGCGCCCATGGGTTTGATCGTAAAGGTATATTCCAGATACTCTGGTTCGCGTAACACCTGAACCTTGCCCCAGATCAGCTTGTCACCACTATCCGAGCCGCACAATTCCAGCGGCGCGCCCTGGGCCAGCGGGGCAGGGGGCTTGTGAAACCACTGGCCCAGCTTTTCCGGATCGGTCAGCCAGGGCCAGACCTGCTGTGGCGTGGCGTCGAGGTAAATGGATTTTCGAATGATCGTTTCGGTCATGTCATGTCCTTTTCAATGGCGGATTTGAGGGCGACCAGCTTGTCGTCCCAGAAGGCGTCGAAATATTCCAGCCAGTTCAGCACCGGGGCCAGCCCGGCAGGGTTGAGGTGATTGATGCGTTCGCGCCCGCGCGCCTCGACGGTGATAAGCCCGCCATCCGACAGCACCGTCAGGTGCTTTTTCACCGCCGCGCGGGTCATGTCGAATTGGTCCGTCAACTGGCCAATCGACATGTCGGATTGCGCCAGCAGCCGGACAATGTCGCGTCGGGTCGGGTCGGCCAATGCCCGGAAACAGGTTTGTGTGGCTCGTGTCATGGGGTCTCCTGAGTTGTGATACCATTTGGTGTTGTAATGTATGAGATACCAAATAGTATCATGTCAACCGAAAATCCGACCTTGCCATTTGTTCACGAATTGTTCACACTGATCCTTGTGATGTCAGATCTGCAACCCGGACAAAAGCTCGCGCGTGGCGTATCGCGTCACCTTCGCGGGCATGGCTTTGTTTCTATTGATGAATTCGTGCCATCGCGGGGGTTGCGCGTGGACGTTATGGGGCTGGGCCCAAAAGGCGAAATCTGGGTGATCGAGTGCAAATCCAGCCGCGCCGATTTTCAGACCGACAGCAAATGGCAGGGTTATCTTGAGTGGTGCGACCGTTACTTTTGGGCCGTTGATACGGATTTTCCGACCGATCTTTTGCCGCAAGGCACGGGGCTGATCATCGCCGATGCCTATGACGCCGAGGTCATCCGCATGGCCCCCGAGGACAAGCTGGCCCCGGCGCGGCGCAAGGTACTGATCCAGAAATTCGCCACCCACGCGGCAAGGCGGTTGCAGTCATATCGCGACCCCGGCGTTGCCGGGCTGTCCGCATTAGGCAAAGACCGCCTGCAAGGTGATGATTAAGCATTGCTAATCTGACGGCGGCTGACTTTATTGCCCATTGCCCCTGATCACTAACGATGCGCCCGCAAACCTGAAGTCAGCGCCGTGTGCCTACCGCTTTTTCTGACCCTTCTGGGCCACAACCCGTGCCTGCGCCGCCGCCGAGCGGATTTCCTCGGCTATTTCTTCGGCTTCTTCCGGGTCGAAATCCATCGGCACTTCGACGCCCTGACTTTCAATGAAAATCCGCACCATGCCCGTATCGGTCGGCCCGATCTGCATGTTGGCTTCGATATCGCGTTCGGTGTTGATGCTCAAGGCTATCCCCTTATCCGTATGCGTAAACTGCGCTTGTTTGCCAGCCCGCCGCCACTTGAATATCAAGCAAGCGGGGGGCATGATACCCCATGACCGAAGCGAATTTGCGCAAATTCACCGCCACCGACGCCGCCTGGCTGGTGGAACAACATGGCAGGCTTTATGCCCGTGATGAAGGGTTCGATGACAGTTTTGCACGGCTGGTGGCGGGTATTCTTGACGATTTCATCGCCACCTATGACCCGGTGTGCGAACAGGGCTGGATCGCCGAGCGTGACGGGCAAAGGCTGGGCAGCATATTTTGTGTCAGGGCGGGGGATGAAACGGCCAAGCTGAGGCTGTTCCTGCTGACACCCGATGCACGTGGTCAGGGGCTGGGCAAGCGGTTGTTACGGGCCTGCATGGATTTCGCCAAGGCGGCGGGATTTCGTGAAATGGTTTTGTGGACCCATGAAAGCCACCGGGTGGCCTGTGCGCTTTATGCCAGTTTCGGCTGGCAGCTTGTTGACAGCAAACCTGTGCAGTCCTTTGGCGTCGATTTGGTTGAACAAAGCTGGCGGGTTGACCTTTAGGCCCCTTGCAATCACTCGGTACGTTCTCTAAATCGCATATCAATGCCGCCTTAGCTCAGTTGGTTAGAGCGCCTGATTGTGGATCAGGAGGTCCCTGGTTCAATTCCAGGAGGTGGTACCACCTTCAAACCCTATGGGCGCAACCTTTGCCAATGTGCTTAGTGCAACAATAACGCCTGTGCCACTGCCGGGGCTGGCTATCGGTTGGTTATTGACTCAAGGACGGTTTGCCCCAAACACTGACTGAGCGATCAGTTAGGGGCGATTCTGTCGGACTGAAAGGGGACCCTGTTGCGTGAAGATCTGTCCGCAGGCGTTCTGGAAAGGGCGGTCAACCCCGGTGCGGCGTTGCGCTTTGATGCCATTCTTGACGCTTCTGAACGGGTGTTTGCCTCGTCCGGTTACAATGGGGCGACAATGCGCGAGATTGCCGATAAGGCAGGGGTGGCGCAGGGGCTGATCCACTATCATTTCAACAACAAGCAAACGCTGTTTGAAAAAACGGTCGCGCGCCGGTCGGTGGCGATCAACGAGAGGCGCGCAGTAATCCTGAAGCAGTTGCTCGCCAACCAGCAGGCACCTGACCTGGAAGAGATTGTCGAGGCGCTGTTCCGCCCGACTATCGAGACCGGTCTTGATCTGGCCCGCGACGGCGGTGCCTTTGCCCGCATTCTGGTAAGCATCGCAAATTCGGCCGACCCGCGCGACACAATCCTGACCGACAAGTATTACGACCCGATCGCCCGGAAATTCATTGCCGCCCTGCTTGAGGTTGAACCGGGGCTGAGCCGCGCAAACGCGGTCTGGGCCTATATGTTCGCCATCGGCGTTGGCATGACGATGATGGCCAAAACCGGCCGCCCGGCAAGGTTGTCGGATGGCGAATGCGACGACGGCAATGCCGATGAAATGCTGGGGCGCATCGTGCCCTTCATCTGCGGGGGTATTCGCGCATTGGTTTGAACTGACTTGAAGTACATCTTGTAACGGGAGGAAAAGATGAAACATTACCTGATAGCCACCGCACTGGCCGCGGCAACTCTGGCGGGCGGCACCACGGCAATGGCTGAAGAGCTGAACGTGACCGTCGTCGCCGGGCATCCACCGGTATTTCGCTGGGTAAAACACGTCAATCAAACCTTTATTCCGGCGGTCAACGCCGCCCTTGAAGGCAGCGGCACAACCGTCACCTGGTCCGAGCAATATGGCGGTTCTCTGGCCAAGGTCGGAGAGGAACTTGAGGCCATCGAAGAGGGGCTGGCGGAAATCGGCCTTGTCTCAAGCCTGTTTGATCCGGGCAAGCTGGCCCCGCAGAACGTCACCTATTTCACCCCGTTTGTTCATTCCGATGCAACCCTGGTGGGTGAATGGATGGACCAGTTGCAGATCACCAACGAAGCGATGAAAGAGGCCTGGGCCGACAACGGGCTGGAATATCTGGGCGGGGCGATTGGCATCGACGATTACCTGCTGATGACCAACTTTCCGGTCAATTCGGTTGACGATCTGAAAGGGCACAAGATCGGCGCGCCCGGCCCGGCGGTGAACTGGCTCAAGGGCACCGGCGCGGTAGGCGTGTCGGGCAACCTGACCACCTATTACAACGAGATCAAGACAGGCGTTTATGACGGGGTGATCGTCTTCGCCAGCGCCGCCCTGCCGGGCAAGCTGCACGAGGTGGCCCCCTATATCACCAAGGTCGGCTTTGGCGCGCAATATGCCGGCGGGCTGGCCGCCAACAAGGATTGGTTCGACGGCTTGTCACCCGAGGTTCAAAAGGCGCTGAAAGAGGCGGCCATTGCCGACCGGGTGGCCTATCACGAGGATCTGGATGCCTCGGTGACCAAGTTCATCGGCATCATGCAGTCGCAAGGGGCCACCGTGACCGAGGTCGATCAGGTATTCCGCGACCAATGGGCCGCCGGCATGGACAACGTGGCGACGATCTGGGCGCAAAAACTTGATGGCGCGGGCCTGGACGGCAGTGGCGTGCTGAAGACCTATATGGACACGATGCGCGCTGCCGGCGCGACCCCGGTGCGCAACTGGGATCAGGAATGACCACGGCGCAACCGACCCCGGAGCTGATCCGGGGTCTCTGACCACGCCGCGGCCCCGGACAACTCCCGGGGCCGCGCATTCCCTTATTCGCAGACAGGCAGGTCATGAGCGGACTTTCATCTTCAGACCCCGGCGGCGCGGGCGTTCATCCGGACTGGTTCGTAGCCATCCGGCGCGTCGCCAACGCCGTGACGGCAGGGCTGAACGTGATCGGCACCTTGCTGATCGTGCTGATCATGCTGCTGGTCAACTTTGATGTGATCGGACGCACCCTGTTCAGCGCCCCGGTGTCGGGCGTGCCGGAAATGGTGTCGATGTCGATCGTCGCCATCGTCTTTCTGCAAATCGCCCAGACCTTCGCCAAAGGCCGCCTGACCCGGTCCGAGGCGGTTCTGGGCATGCTTGCCAATCGCGCGCCAAAGGTGGCGACGTTCATGGAACTGGTGTTCTCCCTCGCTGCAATCGCGCTGATCTGGCAGTTGTTTGCCGCTTCGGCACCGCTGTTTCGCAAATCCTGGGTCCGCAACACCTTTGAGGGCACGATCGGCGATTTCACCGCCCCCGTCTGGCCCGTCAAGCTGATCATCCTGATCGGATGCGCCGCCTTGCTGGTGCAGCTTGTGCTGTTCGCCGCTGACGCGCTGTTTCGCCTGACCCACAAAGGCGCGCGCCCATGACCCCGTTCGAGATTGGTCTGACCTCATTCGGGGCGATGGTGGTGATGGTTTACCTTGGCCTGTGGGTGCCGTTTGCGCTGATGCTGTCGTCCTACGTTGGCGTTTGGATGATCAAGGGCTCGCCGATGCTGGCTGGCAAGCTGCTGGCGCTGGCAGCCTCCGAGACGATCTCAAGCTATTTCTTCGGGGTTGTGCCGCTGTTCGTGCTGATGGGTTATGTCGTGTCGGTCACCGGCATGGGGCGCGATGCGTTCGACGTGGCCAACCACCTGTTCCGCCGCCTGTCCGGGGGCCTTGGGATCGGCACGGTCGGGGCCAACGCGATCTTTGCGGCGATCACCGGCATTTCCATCGCCAGTGCCGCCGTTTTCACCCGCATTGCGGTGCCGGAAATGATGCGCCACGGCTATTCGGCGCGCTTTTCGGTCGGGGTGGTGGCCGGCAGTTCGGTGCTGGGCATGCTGATCCCGCCCAGCCTGTTGCTGATCCTTTACGGGTTGCTGACTGAACAATCGGTGGGCGACCTGTTCATCGCCGGGGTCATTCCCGGCCTGTTGCTGGCGCTGCTGTTCGGCCTTGGCATCTGGTTGACCGCGCGGATCCGCCCCGGTCTGCTGGGCGACGGCATAGACGGGCAGGGGGTGCCCCTGACCAGCGGCGAAGTGGCGCGCAAGGGCCTGCCCATCGCCACGCTGATCGGGCTGGTTCTGGGCGGTATCTATGGCGGATTTTTCACCCCGATCGAGGCCGGTGCCGTGGGCTGCGCCGGGGCCATCGTCATCGGCCTGGCGCGCCGGTCGCTGTCGTTAAAGGACTTTTGGCAGGTGCTGAACGATACCGGGCTTGTCACCGCTTCGATCTGTTTCCTGATCATCGCCGCGCAGATGTATTCGCGGATGCTGGCCCTGTCGGGTGTTCCGGCCGGGTTTGGCGCGTTCGTCGCCACCGCCGATATTGGCTACTGGGGGGTGATCCTGTCTTATGTGGCGCTGGTGGTGGTGATGGGTACGGTGCTGGACTCGTCATCCATCATGCTGATCCTCGTGCCGCTGATGCTGCCGGTTCTGGCCAGCATGCAGGTCGATCTGATCTGGTTCGGCATCATCACCATCATCGCCGTCGAAATTGGCCTGCTGACGCCGCCCTTCGGCATATCGGTCTTTGTCATCAAATCGGCACTTGATGATCCGGCGATCAGCCTTGGTGATATTTTCCTCGGGGCGGCCCCGTTCGCGGCCCTGATGCTGGTGCTTCTGGGCCTGATCCTGGCCTTCCCGATCCTTGCAACCGCCCTTGTCTAGAAAGGTAATCCCATGCCACGCCGTTACGTTGACCTGTCTGTGCCGCTGGAAACCGGCATCCAGTCGGACCCGCCGATCATGCTGCCACAGATCGAATACATGACCCATGACCAGACCGCCGGTCAGGTGATGGAGTTCTTCCCCGGCCTCACCCGTGACGACCTGCCCGGCGGCGAAGGCTGGGCGGTCGAGATGATGCAGATATCGACCCATAACGGCACCCATCTGGACGCGCCGTATCACCACCATTCCACCATGTCGGGTGGCGAACGCGCCATTACCATCGACGAAGTGCCGCTGGAATGGTGCTTCAATCCCGGTGTCAAGCTGGATTTCCGCCATTTTCCCGATGGTTACATTGTCACGGCGGCGGATGTCGAAGCCGAACTGAAACGTATCGGCCATGTGCTGAAGCCGCTGGATATCGTCGTGGTCAACACCTCGGCGGGGACGCATTACGGCCAGCCGGATTTCCTGGTCAAGGGCTGTGGCATGGGGCGCGAGGCGACGCTTTACCTTACCCGCCAAGGCGTGCGCGTCACCGGAACCGACGCCTGGAGCTGGGACGCGCCCTTTGCCCTGACGGCGCAGGTCTACGCCGAAAACCCCGACCCGTCGATCATCTGGGAAGGCCACCGCGCCAGCATGGAAATCGGCTATTGCCACATGGAAAAGCTGACCAATCTGGAAACCCTGCCGGCGCATGGGTTCGAGATTTCGTGTTTTCCCTACAAGATCAAAGGCGCGTCCGCCGGGTTCACCCGCGCCGTCGCCATATTCGAGGACTGATCATGAAACTTGCAACGGTTCTTCACGAGGGCAAACCACGGGTTGCGGCGGCGCTGGACGGCGAAACCCTGCTGGATCTGGACAAGGCCGCCGAATTGGCGCGCTATGAAACCCGGACCTTCACCAACATGCTGTCGGTGATCGAAGAAGGCGATTACGGGCTTGAACAGGCCGACCACCTGCTGCGGCGCGCCAACAAACGCGCCTTCCTGAAACTGGCGGATGTGACGTTCCTGCCGCCGATCATGCCGGTGCAGTTCCGTGATTGTCTGGTGTTCGAGGCCCACCTCAAGAACAGCTTTGCCGCCGGGGCGAAGATGACGGGACGGCCGTTTGACATCCCTCAGGTCTGGTACGATCAGCCGATTTATTACAAGGGCAACCGCATGTCGTTTATCGGGCATGGGGCGGATGTGCTCTGGCCTGACTACGCCGAGCATCTGGATATCGAACTGGAACTGGCGATTGTCGTGGGCAAGGGGGGCAAGGACATCAAGGCCGCGGACGCGCCGGGCCACATATTCGGCTATACCATCCTCAACGATGTCTCGGCGCGCGATGCGCAGATGATCGAGATGGCCGGTCAGCTTGGCCCGGCCAAGGGCAAGGATTTCGACACCGGCAACATCCTTGGCCCCTATATCCTGACAGCGGACGAGGTGCTCCATCCGGTCGCCCTGAACATGCAGGCGCGGGTTAACGGTACCGTCTGGGGCGGTGGCAATTCGCGTGACATGCACCATACGTTCGCAGACATTCTGGCGCATATCTCGGCCTCGGAAACGATCTATCCCGGCGAGGTGATCGGTTCGGGCACGGTAGGCACCGGCTGCGGGCTTGAGATCGGCAAGCGGCTGGCACCGGGTGACGAATTCGAACTTGAGATCGAAGGCATCGGCATTCTGGCCAACCGGATCATCAAACAAGGCTGAAACGTTCGGTCGGGGGCTGTATCCCGGGCTGCGCCGAGGCTGTATTTTGGGCGAACGAGGGGCGTTTGTGCAAAGGCTGCATATAAAAAGGTCGGTGCCTTGCATTGACTCCAAACAAACCTGCCGTGCAGACTTCCTGACAATGAAGTGTCACAGGGTGGTTCTATGATCCCCATGTATTCAATAAACAAAATAAGGGAGTTCTGACGATGTCCTTCGGTTTGAGAACAGCCACACTTACCCAATGCGCCCTGGCGGTTGCTATCGCCCTGACTGGAACGATGGCGGCCGCAAAATCCAGTGTTGTCATCGGCATGCAGCAGGAACCAACCACCCTTGACCCCACCGCAGATGCCACCGCATCCATTGACGGTATTTTCACCCATAACGTGTTTCAGTCGCTGACAACCGTCACCGAAGCTGGCGAAGTGCTGCCGGATCTGGCGACAAGCTGGACCATTTCGGACGACAATCTGACCTATACATTCTCGCTGGTGCAGGGCGCGAAATACCACGACGGCAGCGATTTCAACGCCGATGACGTCAAGTTCTCGTTCGACCGTGCCATGGCCGAAGAAAGCGTCAACCCCTCGAAAGGCATCTTCAAATCCATCGCCTCGGTTCGGGTGGTCGACCCCAACACAATCGAGATCGTGCTGAGCAAACAGGATGCGTTCTTTCTGTTCAACATGGCCAAGGGCGATGCCAGCATCGTCGCGCCCGAAACGGCGGAAAACAACAAAACCAACCCGATCGGCACCGGGCCGTTCCGCTTTGACAGCTGGACCCGTGGCGACCGGATGATCCTGACAAAGAATGCCGATTACCCCGATGCCGCCAATGTGGCGCTGGACAAGGTCGAATTTCGCTTCATCTCCGACCCGGCAGCCGCCACCGCCGCGCTGATGGCCGAGGAACTTGATGCTTTCCCCGGCTTTCCCGCCCCGGAAATCCTGCCGCAATTCGAGGGCGATCCGCGCTTTGACGTGCGCGTCGGCAGCACCGAGGGCGAGGTCATCCTGGCGATGAACAACGCCAAGCCGCCGTTCAACGACATCCGCGTGCGCCGTGCCGTCAGCCACGCCATCAACCGCGATGAAATCATCGACGGGGCGATGTATGGCCGCGCCACGCCAATCGGCAGCTTTTACCCCCCCCACGGCCCGGCCTATGTCGATCTGACACAGACCTATCCGCATGACACCGCCAAGGCCAAGGCGCTGTTCGAAGAGGCCGGCGTCGCGGGGACCACCATGACCCTGCGCCTGCCGCCGTTCCCCTATGCCAAACGCTCGGGCGAGATCATTCAGGCGCAACTGGCGGCGGCTGGCATTGATGCCAAGGTGGAAAATGTCGAATGGGGTTTCTGGATCAGCGATGTCTACAAGAAACAGGCCTACGACATGACCATCATCGCCCATACCAGCCCCAATGACATGGGCAACTTTGCCCGTGGCAAAAAGTACTTCTATGGCTTCGAAGAGGCGGAGTTCAGTGATCTCTGGGGCCGCATCCGCACCGAAACCGATGCCGGAAAACGCGGCGAGATGTTGAAGGAAGGCCAGCATTATCTGGCCGACAACGCCATTCACGGCTTTCTGTTCCAGCTGCCGCAACTGGGGGTTTACCGCACCGGGCTGAACGGTTTCTGGTCCTCGTCGCCGGTGCTGTACCAGCCGCTGGCGGGCGTTTCCTGGGCCGAATAGCCTGACCCAAATTGGCAAAACCCGTGGCAGGCGCGTCCTGCCACGGGGCACTTTCGGGGCCGGTAGATGAGCCTTTTTCTGTTCCGCCGCATAGCTGGCCTGATCCTGACATTGCTGGCCGTGTCGGTTGTGGTGTTCGTGTCGATGAACGTGCTGCCGGGCGATCCGGTGCTGACCATCCTCGGGCTGGACTCGACCGAAGATGCGCGCGCCGCGCTGCGCCAGCAACTGGGGCTGGACAAGCCCATTGTCGGCCAGTATTTCACGTGGATATTCAATGCCTTGCAGGGCGATTTCGGCATCAGCTATTCCTACGGCGTGCCGGTATCTGACCTGATCCGCGAACGTATCCCCATGACCCTGTCGCTGGCCTTTTGCGGCATGGCGCTGACCACGGTATTGGCGCTGGTGCTGGGCATCAGCGCCGCCTCCAACCACAAACGCCCCGGTGACTGGGGGGTGATGCTGATCAGCCAGTTGGGTATCGCGATACCGGCCTTCTGGCTGTCGATGCTGCTGGTGATGCTGTTCGCGGTCAAACTGCGCTGGCTGCCGCCGGGCGGCTTTCCCGGCTGGGGTGAACCGCTATTGGCGCTGCGCTCGCTGATCCTGCCCAGCGTGGCGCTGGCACTGGTGCAATCGGCGGTTCTGGCGCGGGTCACACGGTCCTCGGCGCTCGAGGTGATCCGGCTGGATTATGTGCGCACCGCGCGCGCCAGCGGCTTTTCGCGCCACCGCATCCTGTGGCGGCATGTGCTGCCCAATGCGCTGATCCCCATTGTCACCATCGTCGGGCTGCAATTCGCCGCACTTGTCAGCGGCACCATCGTCATCGAAAACGTGTTCTATCTGCCGGGGCTGGGCCGGCTGATATTCCAGTCCATTTCCAACCGTGACCTGTTCACCGTGCAGGCGCTGGTGATGATGTTTGCGCTTATCGTCGTGCTGGCCAATTTCCTTGTCGACATCGCCTATGTGCTGATCGACCCGCGGCTGAAGGGGCGCACGACGTGACACGCAGCCCCCTCCCGGCCAACCTTGTGATCGGCGCAATCCTTGTGGCGCTGGTGATCGGCGTGGCCCTGCTTTCGACCATCTGGACGCCCTATGACCACGCCGCGCTGGACATCGCGCACAAGTTTCAGGGGGCCAGCCCGGCGCATTGGCTGGGCACCGACCAGCTGGGCCGCGACGTGGTTTCGCAACTGATGGTGGCGGCGGGCAATTCGATGGTCGTGGCGGTAACGGCGGTGCTGATCGGCGGCACAATCGGCACCGCGCTGGGCCTGCTGGCCTCGGCGCGCGGTGGCTGGGTCGAGGATCTGGTGATGCGCCTGTCGGATCTGGGCTTTGCCTTTCCCGCATTGCTGTTTGCCATCATGCTGGCGGCGGCGTTTGGCCCGTCGCTGCCCAATGTCGTGATTGCCATCGCCTTCATCAACATTCCGGTCTTTGCCCGTGTCGCGCGCGCCTCGGCCAACCAGATATGGACCCGTGAATACGTGTTTGCCGCCCGCGCGGCGGGGCTGGGGCAATTCGCCATCTCGCGCGATCATGTGCTGCCCAATATTGCCGCCCCGGTGATCGTGCAGGCGACCATCGAATTCGCCCTTGCCATCCTGATCGAGGCCGCGTTGTCCTATCTTGGCCTTGGCGCGCAACCCCCCGCGCCGTCCTGGGGGCGGATGCTGTCCGAGGCGCAGACGCTGATGTATATCGCGCCGCATCTGGCGATCTATCCGGGGCTGGCCATCGTCACGGCGGTGCTGGGCTTTGGCCTGCTGGGCGACGGGCTGCGCGACATATCCGACCCGCGCCTGTCACGGGAGCGCCCGGCATGATCGAGCTGAACAACCTCTCGGTCCGCCTTGGGCAATTCGCCGCCGTTCGGTCGGCCAATCTGACGATCCGTCCGGGCGACCGGATCGGTGTGGTGGGCGAATCGGGCTGTGGCAAATCCATGCTGGCCCTGTCGATCATGGGCATGGTGCCGGATGGCTTGCAGGTTGACGGCGCGCTGCGCATCAACGGCCACGACATGTCCCACGCCCCCGAGAGCGACTGGAACCGGCATCGCGCCCGCACCATGGCAATGATCTTTCAGGAACCGATGGCGGCACTCAACCCGCTGCGCCGCATCGGTGACACGGTTGCGGAACCGCTGATCGTGCATGAACGCCTTGGCAAACAGGCCGCCCGTGCCCGTGCGCTGGCGCTGCTTGACGAGGTCGGTATCCCCGATCCTGAATTGCGCCTGCGCCAATATCCGCATGAACTGTCGGGAGGTCAACGTCAAAGGGTGCTGATCGCGCTGGCACTTGCGTGCAATCCAAGCCTGTTGATCGCCGATGAGCCGACCACGGCGCTGGACGCCAATGTGGCGCTGCGCATCACCGACCTGCTGGTGCGCCTGTCGCGGACCCGCAACATGGCGCTGCTGTTCATCTCTCACGATCTGGCCGCCGTGGCCCGCGCCACCAGCGACATCGTGGTGATGTATGGCGGCGATATCGTCGAGCGCGGGGCCACGCATCAGGTGCTGCATCACCCGGTCCATCCCTACACCCGCGGCCTGCTGGCCGCGCGTCCCCAAATCGCGCGCGGGTCCGGCAAACGCCGCCGCTTGCCGACAATCCCCGGAACCGTGCCGCCCTTGGCCGACCTGCCGGCAGGCTGCCGCTTCTCGGGGCGCTGCCCGCAGGAATTGCCGCACTGCGCCTCCATCTGCCCGCAACCGGTTGCGACCGGATCGGGCGGCATCGTGGCCTGTCACCAGATGGGGGCAGGGGCATGACCCACCTTCTGAGCGTCGAGGCTGTCACGCGCCAGTACCGCCTGCCGCGTCAGGCGCTGTTTCAGTCCCCCCCGGTGCAAGTCGCGGTGCGCGATGCCAGTTTCCATCTGGATCGCGGCGAAACCCTTGGCATCGTTGGCGAAAGCGGGTCTGGCAAATCGACGCTGGCCAGGATGGTGATGGCGTTCGAGAGGCCGGATCAGGGCCGTATCCTGTTTCAGGGGCAGGACATAAACACCCTGTCCGGGGCCGATCTGCGCCTGGCGCGCCAGCGGTTCCAGATGGTGTTTCAGGATCCTTTCGGCTCTCTCGATCCGCGCCGCAGGGTTGGCTGGTCCATCGCCGAACCCCTGCGCGCCACTGATCGCGCCACCGCCGCGCAGATCGCAACCCGCGTGGACGAGGCGTTGGATCACGTCGGGTTGCGCAGCCGCGATGGTGCCAAATACCCGCACGAGTTTTCCGGCGGCCAGCGCCAGCGCATCGCCATCGCCCGCGCCATCATCACCCGCCCTGCCTTGCTGGTGGCGGACGAGGCGGTCTCGGCGCTGGATGTTTCGGTGCAGGCGCAGATCCTCAACCTGTTGATGGATCTGCAACAGGAACTGGGGCTTGGCATCCTGTTCATCAGTCACGATCTGGCGGTGGTGGCCAGCATCTGTGATCGTATCCTGGTAATGCAAAGCGGCACAATCCTTGAAACCGGTCTGGCGTCAGAGGTTCTGAGCAACCCCCGGCACGACTATACAAGAACGCTTTTGACCGCATCCGGCATGTAACCGACTGGAAAACCAACATGTCTTTGAATTTCGTCCACCTGACCGACCTGCACCTGTCGCACCCGGATCTGAACGATCCGAACCTGCATTCCGACACCGTTGCAAACCTTAAGCTGATGGTAACGCACCTGCGCCGGATGACCCCGCAACCGGATTTTGTCGTCGCCAGCGGTGACCTGACCAATCACGGCGACGAGGCCAGCTATCGACTGGTGCGTTTCATATTGGAGGGCGCGGGCCTGCCGGTTGTCTATGCCCTTGGAAACCATGACAAACGCGCAGGGTTTCGCACGGTTTTCCCTGACGTTCCGGCCCGGTCCGAACCCGCCGACGCGCCGGTTTATCATCAGGCCATTCACCGCGGATTGCAGGTCATCACGTTGGATTCCTCGGTGCCGGGCCGGGTGGGCGGCGCGATCTGCGAGGAACAATTCGGGTTTCTTGAGGACCGGCTGCGCGCCGACCCTGACGCCGCCAGCCTTTTGGTCATCCACCACCCGCCTTTGATCGACACGACCTCGCTGGGCTGGGAAAGCCTGTCACGGGGTGACACCGACAGGCTTGCGGGCACGTTAAGGGGGCACAATGTGGTCGGGATGTTGTGCGGTCACATCCATTTCAACCGGGTCAGCCACTGGCAGGGCATTCCGGTGATTGTGTCCAACGGTCTGCACGCCACGGTCGATGTTCTCAGGCCGTCGGGGATGCAGATCAGGCAAGGGACGGGATTCGGCTATTGCACATGCCGGCCCTCAGGGATTACCGTGTCCTTCGTACCTTTGACGCCAGACCAGAACGTCCTTGGTGAAATATCCGATGATCTGCTAAGATCGTTTCGTTAATCAGGGCGAGTATTTGGTGAGTTTTCAAAACACAAGACATCTGCCACTTGTGGGGGCCTTCAACTTCCGCGATCTCGGGGGTTATCGCACCCGGTCGGGGGCGTTGACAAAATGGCGCAGGATCCTGCGGGCGGATTCACCCCACAGATTGTCGAAACAGGACATTTCGCGGCTTTTGGACCAAGGGCTGACCACCGTCATCGACCTGCGTTCGGGCAACGAAGTTGCAGATGCGCCTAATCCATTTTCTGAACAGTCGCAGGTAACATACCGAAATATAGGTATTTTTGATCATCTGGCCCCGCAGACGATGCAGGAAGATGGCACGGCGGCAGCGGATGATCCGCTGTTGGATTTTTATGTCAAAACCCTGGCCAATCGTCAGGCGGCAATCCGCAATGTCCTGGGTGCGATTGCAATGGCCCCGGACGGTACGGTGCTGTTTCACTGCACCGCCGGCAAAGACCGCACCGGGCTGATTGCGGCGCTGTTGCTGGGGCTGGTGGATGTGGAGGAGGAAGATATCGTTTCGGATTACGCGCAAACCAAGCCGCTGATTGCCGATCTGGTGCTGGAATTTCTGGCGCTTGCGCAAAAGAACGGCACGGATCTGGACAGCTATCGCCGCCTGCTGGACTGCAAGGCCGATACCATGCGCAACGTCGTGAAACATATTGGCGACCAGTATCAGTCGGTGCCCGGGTTCTTTACCGAAATCGGCTTGGAGCCTGACTCGACCACACGTCTGACTCAGCGGCTTTTGACCTGAACCCAAGCAGGGTTTTTCTTACAAGTTCTGCTCCAGTATTATGGTCTGGCGCAGCGCCCCCGTGGCGCGGTCGAATATCAGGATCGTGTCATCGCTGGTGACAACGCCATACCAGGTCTCGCCGATGGTGACGGCTTTGGCCCTGGTTCCGTTCGGCAGGGTGATGCTGTCGGGCAGAATCGGCGGGCTGGACGAGAAACGGATGACAAACAACGCAACAATCACTAAAAGCCCGCCAATCATCACCACCATCAGCGTGGTGACCAGAATCCGCAGAAACCGCAGGTTGCCCGGTTCAGGGACCGGACCGGAAGGCTCAGAAGGATCAGTCATGAACAGCCGCCTTATCGCGTTTACCATCGCGGAAAACCCGCCACCCCGCCTTGATAAGGCGCTTTCGCGTGATGTGCCAGTCGAGGCAATCCTGTCGCGCACCCGCCTGACCCGTCTGATCAATGAGGGCGCGGTAACGGTGGACAATATCCCTGTCACCAACCCCAAGGCACGCGTTGTTGCGGGTGCCGAAATTGCAATCACCGTGCAGCAGGCCGACGAAAGCCACATTGGCCCCGAAGATATCGCGCTTGAGGTGATCTTTGAGGACAGCGATCTGATTGTCGTCAACAAACCGGCCGGGATGGTGGTGCATCCTGCCCCCGGCTCGCCTTCGGGGACATTGGTAAACGCCTTGCTGCACCATTGCGGCGACGATCTTTCCGGCGTCGGCGGGGTCAAACGCCCCGGTATCGTGCACCGGATCGACAAGGACACCAGCGGGTTGCTGGTGGTGGCCAAATCAGACGCCGCGCATCAGGGCCTTGCCGAGCAGTTCGCCGCGCACAGTGTCGAGAGGTATTACCGTGCCTTGTGTTACGGCGTGCCGGATGCCAGCGATCCGCGCCTGCGCGGTATCCGCGGGGCCAGTTTCGAGGCCGGCAATATCCTGCGTCTGACCACCCAGCTGGCCCGTCACCGGACCGACCGGCAACGCCAGGCGGTGCTGTTTCAGGGCGGACGTCACGCCGTGACCCGCGTGCGCATCGTCGAGCCGTTCGGGCAACCGCCGGTGGCCGCTTTGGTCGAATGCTGGCTGGAAACCGGGCGCACCCATCAGATCCGCGTGCATCTGGCCCATGCCGGCCACGGGCTGATCGGTGATCCGACATATGGCGGCAAGCGCAAACTGCCGGCGCAGGCCCTGTCCGCATCCGCCGCCGAGGCCGTTCGGAACTTTCCCCGTCAGGCGCTGCATGCCGCTGTTCTGGGCTTTGTTCACCCGATCAGCGGCGATGATATGCGGTTCGAAGCCCCGATGCCCAAAGACATGGCTGACCTGATCAATACCCTGCGCCACCCGGCGCAAGAGCAGTGAAATGAACCGCACATGCACGTGATCCCTCTGGCGTTAACCCGGTTTTTACCGCATTCTGATAGCGCCCACTTGAAAGGGGCACAATGCTGACCCATATACTATGTTAATGGTATAAACATTGGGAGGGGCTCTCAGAATGGCCAATTACAAGAATCTGCCGGCACCGACGCCGGAAGGCGGTATGAACCGCTATATGCAAGAAATACGCAAGTTTCCGCTGCTTGAGCCGGAAGAAGAATACATGCTGGCCAAAAGCTGGGTGGAAAAACAGGACACCAAGGCGGCGCATCGCATGGTTACTTCGCACCTGCGCCTCGCGGCCAAGATTGCCATGGGCTATCGCGGCTATGGCCTGCCCCAGGCCGAGGTGATTTCCGAGGCAAACGTGGGTCTGATGCAGGCGGTCAAACGGTTCGATCCGGAAAAAGGCTTTCGCCTTGCCACCTATGCGATGTGGTGGATCCGTGCCAGCATTCAGGAATATGTCCTGCGCAGCTGGTCTTTGGTGAAACTGGGCACCACGTCGGGGCAGAAAAAACTGTTTTTCAATCTGCGCAAGGCCAAGGCCCGTATCGGCGCGCTGGAGGAAGGTGATCTGCGCCCGGAAAACGTCAAACGCATCGCCAGCGATCTGGGCGTGACCGAGGCCGAGGTGATCTCGATGAACCGGCGCATGTCGGGCGGCGATGCCTCGCTGAATGCCACGGTTGGTTCCGAGGGCGAAGGGACGATGCAATGGCAGGACTGGTTGCAGGACGAAGACGCGGATCAGGCCGGCGATTACGAGGCCAAGGACGAATTGGATGCGCGCCGGGAATTGCTGGCGCAGGCGCTTGAAGTGCTGAACGATCGCGAAAAGGATATCCTGACCCAGCGCCGATTGTCTGATCGCGCCGTCACGCTTGAAGATCTGAGCGGGCAATACAAGGTCAGCCGCGAACGCATCCGCCAGATCGAAGTGCGCGCGTTTGAAAAGCTGCAAACGAAGATGCGCGAACTGGCGCGCGAAAAGGGTATGCTGGCCAGCGCCTGAATTACTGGACCTGACTTTTAGAGCGACAATGTGAAAATGCCCTGCCAATCGGCGGGGCATTTTCGGTCTGAACCTCAGGTCAGCCAATTTGCGTCATGCGGCGACTGAAACGCCTGCCTCAGCCCTCCATCGCCTCCAACTCATCAATGAACCCGGAGATCATCGACAACCCCTTGTCCCAGAATTTGGGATCCGATGCGTCCAGCCCGAACGGGGCCAGCAACTCCTTGTGGTGCTTGGACCCGCCCGCCTTCAGCATCTCGAAATACTTGTCCTCGAACCCGGCGTCGCCGTCGGCGTAAACCGAATACAGCGCGTTCACCAACCCGTCACCAAACGCATAGGCGTAAACGTAGAACGGCGAGTGGATGAAATGCGGGATATAGGCCCAGAACGTCTCATAGCCATCCATGAAATCAAACGCCGGGCCAAGGCTTTCACCCTGTACCGACATCCACAACGCGTTGATGTCATCCGGGGTCAGTTCCCCTTCGCGGCGCGCCGCGTGCAGCTTGCATTCGAAATCATAGAACGCGATCTGGCGCACGACTGTGTTGATCATGTCTTCGACCTTGCCGGCCAACAGAACCTTGCGTTGCTCGGGCGTTTCCGCTCCGTCCAGCATCTTGCGGAAGGTCAGCATTTCTCCGAAAACGCTGGCCGTTTCCGCCAGGGTCAGCGGCGTCGAGGACAGCATTTCGCCCTGATCCGCCGCCAGAACCTGATGCACCCCATGCCCCAGTTCATGCGCCAGGGTCATCACGTCGCGCGGTTTTCCCAGATAGTTCAGCATCACGTAAGGATGCACATCCGTCACCGTGGGATGGGCAAACGCGCCGGGGGCCTTGCCCGGTTTCACGCCTGCATCAATCCAGCCCTTGTCGAAAAACGGCTGGGCAATTTCGCCCATGCGCGGGTCAAAGGCGTTATAGGCGTCCATCACCGTGGTTTGCGCCGCCTTCCAGTCGACGATGCGCGTGTCCTCCAGCGGCAACGGCGCATTGCGATCCCAGACCTGCATCCGCTCCAGCCCCAGCCATTTGCGCTTTAGCTCGTAGTACCGGTGGCTCAGCTTGGGGTAGGCGGCAACCACGGCGCTGCGCAGCGCCTCGACCACTTCGGGTTCCACGTCATTGCTCAGGTGGCGACTGGTCTGGGCCGTCGGCATGGCGCGCCAGCGGTCGATGATCTCTTTTTCCTTGGCCTGGGTGTTGTGAACCCGCGCGAAGGTCTTGATATTGTCGCCAAACACCCGCGCCAGTTCATGCGATGCGGCCTCGCGGACCTCGCGCTCGGGGTCGGTCAGCAGGTTCAGCGTGCCCTCGATGTTCAGCGCCTCGCCGTCGACCTCGAATTCCAGCCCGGCGATGGTTTCGTCGAACAGCCGTTCCCAGGCATCGCCCACAACCCCCAGATCGTGCAGGAATTTTTCCAGCTCGTCGCTAAGCTGATAGGGTTTCATGGCACGTATCCGGTCGAACACCGGCTTGTAGCGCGCCAGATCGGCGTTCTTGTCAAACAGCCCGGTCAGATGGTCATCCGCAAGCCGGTTCAGTTCCAGCGTGAAGAACACCAGAGGCGTGGTGAAATTGGTGATCTGCTCCTGCATGTCGGACATGAACTTGGCCCGGTCCGCGTCCGTTGTCTGTTGATAATACCGCAGACCGGCAAAAGACATGATGCGCCCGGCGATGGCGCTGATCTTTTCGTTGCGCAGCACGCAGTCCAGCAGGCCAGCGGCATCCAGGTCGCCCAGCTTGCCCTCGTAATCGGCGGCGAAACGGGTGCATTCCCCTTCAAGCCAATCCAGATCGCGGCTCAGTTCCGGCGCGTCCTCGCCGGTATAAAGATCGCTCAGATCCCATTCGGGCAGATCGCCCAGCGATGCGGATGCGCCGGTTTCGGCTGTATCGAATGTCAGGGGGGATATAAAACGGGTCATGAACGCCTCATTAGCTGTCGTGTCCCCGTTAGGTACGTCCGCCAGCGCCAGTGTTCAAGAGAGGGTTCAGACCGTTTCGGTGCCAGCCTCGGATTTGCCGCTGAACAGCGCCTCAAGCCGGTCGAACACATGGGCGCGAATGTCGGGCGTCTCAATCAGAACCTCGTGATGGGCATTTTCCACCACATCCAATGTGCCGCGTGGCCAGTTCTGCATTCTGGTGCGAATGGCATCCTTGCCAACGATGGCCTCGTCCGTTCCCAGGAAGGTGATACAGGGAATGTCGGGCGAGGCGCGCCCGGCCAAGGTCTTGCATTCGCTTAAGGATTCGCGCAGCCAGATCAGGCTGGGACCGCCCAAGCCCAGTTCCATATGTGCCCTCAGCTGGTCCTGAATCATGACGTACATGTCCGCATCATGGGTCAGCACATTGCCGGCGAATTCCTGCGTCAGTACATAGAAATCCAGACTGGAATTTGGCGGCAGCCGCTCTCCGAACCCCAGAGCCGGTCCGCCATAAGCCAGTGCCGTGCCAAAAGGGCGCAGCAATGGCGACATGTAAATGCCCCACATCGGCCCGGTAAAGGCGCAGGCCTGCACCGCCAGCCCCTCCATCACCGCGCGCAGGCCAATCGTGCCGCCCATGGAATGGGCCAACAGGTTGAACGGGCGCGGCAGGTCCAGCGCGCGGGCAGCGCGCAACATGGCGGCTATGTCTTTTTGGTAGTCCGGAAAACTGACCACATGACCTATGCGGGGGTCGTCAAGCAGCCGGTCCGCCAGCCCCTGACCGCGCCAGTCGATGGCCAGCGTGGCAAAGCCGCGTTTGGCCAGTTCGGCGGCGGTTTGTCCGTATTTCTCGACATATTCCGAACGCCCGGGAAACAACAGAACCGTGCCGCGCGCCGTGTCGGTTGCCGCCGGCCACAACCCGACCCGGATACGCAGATCATCCGACGTTTCCACCCACCAGGCCGCACCACCGGGCGGTCCACAAAACGCTTCATTGGCCACATCGTCAAAAAACGGGGCCGGCGTAAGCTCCATCAGGCCAGCACCGCGGCCAGCTTCATGGCTTGGCCCATGTCTCCGTCGATAGTCAGCTTGCCGGTCATGAAGGCGCTGGTCGGGTTGATCTCTCCGGACAGGATGTCCTGAAACGTATCGGCGTCGGCGCTGAGCGTCACGTCGGCGTCGTCGTCCGACACCCGCGCGCCGTCTGCATCCAGAACAATTGCGCCCACCCCGGCCAGCTCGAACTTGGCACTTCCGTCAAAATCGGATCCCGCCAGTTTGGCCGCCAGTTCGCTGGCCGCTTTTTCAAGTAAATCGCTCATCTGTCTGTCCTCATCAAATTGTGCGCAACACCGGTCTGGAAATCGGCAGGTTTCGCGTTACACTGGCCAATATTATGAGCGTTGAATACCCCAATCTCAAACTAATCGTTGCGGCATTTGCAGCGCTGGTCTTGTTTTCCTTACCTTTATCCGCCCAAGAGGCCGATTCCAGCGACGAAACCGCCCTGCTTGAGGCGCTGGCTCAGGCCGACCCGACCCAGGCCAAGCGACTTGACCGGCAGTTGCAGGCGCTGTGGCGCAAAAGCGGCTCGGCGTCGATGGATCTCTTGCTGAAACGCGGCCGCGACGCGCTTGAGGCATCCGACACCGACGCGGCCCTCGAACATCTGACCGCGCTGACCGACCATGCGCCGGATTTCGCCGAAGGCTGGCATGTGCGCGCCTCGGCCTATTTCGAGGCCGGTTTGTTTGGTCCGGCCCTGGCTGATCTGGAAAAGGCCCTGCGGCTGAACCCCAACAATTACAACGCGATCATCGGCCTTGGGGCGATGTTCGAAACCTTTGGCGATGCCGCGCGCGCCCACGAGGTATATCTGCGCGCGCAGGCCTTGCATCCGCACCACGAGGAAGTAAATAAGGCGTTGGAACGGTTGGCCCCCGAAGTTGGGGGCACGGCGCTGTAATTGCGGATCAGGGCAGGGGCCAATGGTGGGATCATCGCGGATCGTGGCCGTACTTGGCCCGACAAACACCGGCAAGACGCATTACGCCATTGAACGGATGCTGGGCCATCGCACCGGGGTGATCGGCCTGCCGCTGCGCCTTTTGGCGCGCGAAGTCTATGACAAGATCGTCGCCCTGCGCGGCCCGTCGGTGGTGGCGCTGGTCACCGGCGAGGAACGCATCGTGCCGCCGCGCACCCAATATTGGGTCTGCACCGTTGAGGCGATGCCTGACGGCATGGGCTGTGATTTCCTGGCCATCGACGAAATTCAACTGTGCGCCGACCCTGAACGCGGCCATGTGTTCACCGACCGGCTTTTGCGGTCGCGCGGCCTGCATGAAACGCTGTTTCTCGGCGCGTCCACCATGCGCGGCCCGATTTCAGCGCTGGTCCCCGAGGCACAATTCATGCGCCGCGAGCGGATGTCGCAACTTACCTATTCAGGTTCGAAAAAGATAAGCCGAATGCCGGCGCGCAGTGCAATAGTCGGATTTTCAGTTGATAATGTCTATGCCATCGCTGAGCTGATCCGCCGTCAAAAGGGCGGTGCGGCGGTGGTGATGGGGGCTTTGTCGCCGCGTACGCGCAACGCGCAGGTGGCGATGTATCAAAACGGCGAAGTTGACTATCTGGTGGCCACCGATGCGATCGGCATGGGGTTGAATCTGGATATCGACCATGTGGCCTTTTCGTCGCTGAGCAAGTTCGATGGCCGGCGCATGCGCACCCTTGCCGCAAACGAACTGGCCCAGATCGCCGGCCGGGCCGGACGCGGCATGTCGGATGGCACATTCGGTGTCACCGGCGAAGCATCGCCTTTGGACGACGGTCTGGCGCAGGCGATCATGGACCACCGCTTTACGCCTATCAAGAAACTCAACTGGCGCAGCCCGACGTTGAATTTCGCCTCACCCGAGGCGCTGATTCGCGCGCTTCAGGTCGCCCCGACCGGCGAGCATCTGGTAAAAGCCCGCGAGGCCGACGACCTTAGCGCGCTGATCTCGCTGTCTCAGGTCGCGGAAGTGATGGCGCGCGCCAGCGATGTCGCTTCGGTCCGTCTGCTGTGGGATGTCTGCCGCATCCCCGATTTCCGCGGCATCAGCCACGCCGAACACGCCGCCCTGCTTGAGGTGATATTCGGCTATCTTCACCAGTCGGGCCGGGTGCCGGATGATTGGCTGGCGGCGCAGATCCGCCGCATTGACCGGGTCGATGGCGACATTGACACACTATCCAAACGGCTGGCTTATATTCGCACCTGGACCTATGTTGCGCAACGCAACGGCTGGGTCGATGATGAAAACCATTGGCGCGGCGAAACACGCGCGGTAGAAGATCGCATATCGGATGCCCTGCACGGGGCGTTGACGCAAAGATTTGTGGACCGGCGCACCTCGCGATTGCTGCGCCGGCTCAAACAGAGGGAGGCCCTTTTGGCCGAAGTGAATGATAAAGGTGACGTGAGCGTCGAAGGCGAATTTGTCGGGCGACTCGAAGGGTTTCGGTTCACCCCGGACAAAAGTGGGGAAGGTGCCGAACAAAAGGCACTGAAGGCGGCGGCGGCTCAGGCGCTGGCTCCGCAGTTTCATCTGCGCGCTGACCGGTTTTACAACGCGCCCGACACGGAAATCGACTTTACCGAACAGGGCGGGTTGATGTGGGGCGAACACGCGGTCGGCAAGCTGGTCGCCGGGGCCGAGCCGCTGAAACCGCTGATCGAGGCGTTCGTCGATGACGTGGCCGGCCCGGAAGTGGCGCAAAAGGTCCAGCGCCGTCTGCAACATTTCATCGACCGCAAGATCGCCGCGCTGTTCGAACCGCTGCTGACGCTGCAACGGGACGAAACCCTGACCGGTCTGGCGCGCGGTTTTGCCTTTCGCATGGTCGAGGGGCTTGGCCTGCTGAGCCGCACCGATGTGGCGCAGGAAGTAAAAGAACTTGATCAGGACGCGCGTGGATTTTTGCGCAAACACGGGCTGCGCTTTGGTCAGTTCACCATTTTCATGCCCTTGCTGCTGAAACCGGCCCCGACACGGTTGCGGCTGGTGTTGTGGTCGCTGGCGCAGGGGCTTCAGGAATTCCCCGAAGCGCCGCCGCCGGGGCTGGTTACCGTGCCTGCACTGAAGGACGCGCCGCAGGGTTACCACACCATGTGCGGCTATCGCGCGGCAGGGGAACGGGCGATCCGCATCGACATGCTGGAACGGCTGGCGGATCTGTTGCGCGCTGAAAACAGCCGCGCTGGCTTCGAGGTCAAGCCTGATATGCTGTCGATCTCCGGCATGACGCTGGAACAGTTTGCCGATCTGATGACCGGGCTGGGCTATAATGCGACCCGTGGCGAGAGGGTCAAAGTCAAAGCGGCCCCCGAGAATCCTGAGAAAGCTGTCCCCGAGAAAGCGGCCCCCGAGAATCCCGAGCAAGCAGCTCCTGAGGCGGGCGACTCGGCTCCGACCGAACAAACCGCCATAAAAGACCTGCCCGCGCCTGCCGAGGCCCCCCCGGTTGCCGCCGAAAAACCGGACCCTGCACCGGCACCCGCGCCGGACACGTCCGGGGAAGGCGCATCTGCGCCTGACGAGGCGGTTGCACAAGCCACCGAAGATACGCCCGCCCCGGAAATGGAGGTCTTTTTCACCTTCACCTGGGGGCACCGCCAGGCCCGAGGCCGTGATCAACAGGCAAGGGGCCGCCCGAAGGGGCAGGAAAGCTCAAACAAGAAACCCGGTGGTAAATCTGGTGGCAAACCCGGCAATCGGCGCAGTGGTAAACCCGGCGGCAAACCCGGCGGTAAATCCGGGGCAAGACCTGGCGGCAAACCGCAGCAGGGGGAGAAAACCTTTTCGTCCCGCCCACCCAAACGGGAAAAACCGATTGACCCGGACAATCCTTTTGCCGCCGCTCTTATGGGGCTGAAGGACAACAAGTAACGCCAATGACAGGTGCAGTTACAGGTGGGGCCTTGCCCAAGCTGAGACTGGATAAATGGCTGTGGCAGGCGCGGTTCTTCAAGACCCGCAGCCTGGCCGCCAAACAGGTCAGTTCCGGGCATGTGCGGGTCAATGGCGCGCGCGCCGGCAAGCCCGCGCATACGGTTTCTCCCGGTGATGTCCTGACCTTTCAGCAGGCCCGGGACATCCGCGTTGTCGAGATTGTCGCGCTGGGTACCCGTCGCGGGCCCGCCCCGGAAGCGCAGGCGCTTTACCACGACCTGACCCCAAAACCGGCGGTGCCAAAGCCCACCCCGCCCGCCAACCCCGGTTACGAGGGCAAAGGGCACCCCGATAAACGTGCCCGTCGGGCGCTGGAACGGTTGCGCCGTGAAACACCGGAATGACGCCTTGAAGAACCGCCGTCTGTGGACTAGCTAGTGCGCCAACATCTGGTGAATCAGAAAGCCACCCCCATGACCTATATCGTCAACGATGCCTGTATTGCCTGCAAGTACACCGACTGCGTCGAAGTGTGCCCCGTGGACTGCTTTTACGAAGGCGAGAACATGCTGGTGATCCACCCTGACGAATGTATCGACTGTGGCGTATGCGAACCCGAATGTCCCGCTGACGCGATCCGCCCGGATACCGAGCCGGACACCGATAAATGGGTCGAATTCAACCGCAAGTATTCGGAAATGTGGCCGGTCATCATCACCAAGAAGGACCAGTTGCCCGACGCCGAAGAACGTGACGGCGAAGATGGCAAGCTGGAAAAGTACTTTTCCGAAGCCCCCGGCGAAGGCGGCTGAGCGCCGGTTGCGATTTCCTCTCGCGGTCACCGGCATTGTGCAGTTTTGCTGAGTTGCGACCTTTTGCAAGATCTTGATCCTGACCGCCAATTTGCCAAGTTACCCAACGTCCGCTTTCTAGTGCGCGCTTTTTGTGCTATGCTGGCGCTACAAATGATACCAACAACCGGATCCGCGCCATTTGGTTACTCGCCAATGGATGATTACTTATTTGACTGAACGCAGCCAATCGGGACATGGCACATGCCCCGTTGCTGTGCTTTTTGCCGCCTGACATTGCCCGGCCGCTCCGGGTGTAAACCAAGGACTGACCTGAATGACCAAGTCGAAAAAGCTCGATTTCCGCCCCAATGATTTTGTCGTCTACCCCGCGCATGGCGTGGGCAAGATCATATCCGTCGAAGAACAGGAAGTGGCCGGGTTCAAGCTCGAGCTGTTTGTGGTTTCCTTTGAAAAGGACAAGATGACCCTGCGGGTGCCGACCAACAAAGCGGTTGAAATCGGTATGCGTTCGCTCAGCTCTCCGGATATGATCAACAAGGCGCTGCATACGCTCAAGGGCAAGGCCAAGGTGAAACGCGCCATGTGGTCGCGCCGCGCCCAGGAATATGAACAAAAGATCAATTCGGGCGATCTGATTGCGATTGCCGAAGTGGTGCGCGACCTGCACCGCACCGACGACCAGCGTGAACAAAGTTATTCCGAGCGTCAGCTTTACGAGGCCGCCCTTGAACGTCTGACCCGCGAAGTGGCGGCCGTGGCCGGTGGCGATGAAATCGCGGCGGCCAAGCAGGTTGGCGATGTGCTGTTGCTACGCCGTCCGCCCGCCGCTGCCTGATCTGACGGGGGTGATTTTCAGGGCCGCGCCTCGTCGTGCGGCCCTTTTTCGTGCCTTATCCCGGTAAGTGAATGCGTGAATCCGATGAAACGCAACACGCTTTAACCAGCGATAGTCGCGGCAAACCCCAGTAGCATCGCAATTTCTGTCACCTGTTGGACAGCCCCCAGAATGTCTCCGGTCTGGCCGCCAATCCGGGCCCGCGCGATCCACATGATGCCCGCGGTGGCGACACAGGCCAGCGCCATCGGCACAGCCGCCCAAACGCCGCACACTGCCAGGCCAAGCGCCGTACCCAGCAAACACGCCACGCCAGCCACGCCCTTGCCGGGCCTGCCGACATGGCGCGACAACCCGTCGTCGCGCGCATGGGGCAGGGTGGCCATCACCACCGGCATCAGGCAGCGCGACACCGCCCCGGCGGCAATAACGGGTGCGATGCCGCCGGCCAGAAGGACACTCAGCGCGCCCCAGCGCAGCCCCAGCGACAGGATCAGCGCCAGCACCCCGTAAGTGCCGATGGCGCTGTCCTTCATGATTTCCAACCGGCGTTCGCGGCTCCATCCGCCCCACAATCCGTCCATCGTATCGGCCAGCCCGTCCTCGTGCATGGCCCCGGTCACCACGATCTGCACCATCAACACAAGCCCGGCCGCCGCCATCCCCGGCAGGCCCGCCCACATCGCGGCCCAGCCAGCCCCGCCGGCCAACAGTCCCACCACCGCGCCAACCAGGGCAAAGGTCCACACGGCGCGTGCCTGACGGACAAAGACGGCATCGGCCAGGCGGGGCAGGGGCAGGCGGGTCAGCAGGGCAAAACCCACGGCCAGATCCAGTAGAAAAACGGGCCTGTGATCGGTTTCGGGCATCGGCTTGGTCTTTCCGGGTCTTGCGGCGGGTGATCCAATGGTTAAACACCGGGGCAACACATGATGCAACGAGGCTTTGAGATGCTCCCTGATTTCATCGATATGAAAACCTTCCGAACATTGCTGGCCGAGGCTCCGGGTCCGGACACGCAGGCGGCGGCGGATGCTATGGCGCGCAACAGCCAGCTGACCAAACCCCCCGGCGCGCTGGGGCGGCTTGAGGATCTGGCGATCTGGTATGGCGGCTGGCGCGGGACCGGGCGGCCGGAAATTACTGCCCCGCAAGTAATTGTTTTTGCAGGGAACCACGGTATCACCGCGCAGGGCGTGTCGGCCTTTCCGGCGGAAGTGACCGAACAGATGGTGCTGAACTTTCAAGCGGGCGGCGCGGCGATCAACCAGATGGCCAAGGCGGTCGGCGCGCGGATGGATGTGCATGCGCTGGATCTGGACCGGCCAACTGCTGATTTTACGCAAAGCCCGGCGATGGATGAGGATGAATGCCTTGCAGCCCTGCAAAGCGGCTGGGCTGCGGTCGATCCAAAGGCGGACCTGTTGGTGGTGGGAGAAATGGGTATCGGCAACACCACGTCGGCGGCAGCGATCTGTACCGCTCTGTTCGGCGGCGCGGCGGCGGATTGGACCGGGCGCGGCACCGGGGTGGATGATGCCGGTCTTGCCATCAAAACCCACGTGGTTACCGAAGGCGTGGCGCGCCAGTCGGCGGGCGCGCGCGATGGGCTGGACATTCTGGCGCGCCTTGGCGGACGCGAGATCGCGGCGATGGCCGGGGCCATTGCGGCGGCGCGGGTGCTGCGCATCCCGGTGATACTGGACGGGTTCATCTGCTGCGCTGCGGCGGCCTGCCTGCAAAGCGCCGAACCGAGCGCTCTGGATCACGCGATTGCCGGGCATCAAAGCGCGGAAATCGCGCATGAGGCGCTGTTGCGGCAACTGGACAAGGCTCCGTTGTTGTCACTTGGGCTGCGGTTGGGCGAAGGGTCGGGCGCGGCTTTGGCGATCAACATCCTGAAGGCGGCCGTTGCCTGTCACAGCGGCATGGCCACTTTTGCCGAGGCCGGCGTGGCAGAGGGGTAGATCGCTTTGCGTTTGATATGAATCACCGTTGCCAGTGAACGCCATTCGTATTCACAATCGCGGTCTCGATGGTAAAGGTGATACAGCGGCTCAGATAAACCGCAAAACGCTGTTGAAAGACAATTTGCACAGTCACGCCGATTTCCGGGCATTTTCCTCGGCCAGTGCCAGCAATGCGGCCTCCAGGTCTTTTTCCAGCTCGCGTGAGCGGGCGATGAAGGGCGCGTTTTCACTGGCCGCAACATCCGGATCCCAAACATCGGCAAGCTCGCGCATGATTTTGCGGTCATGGGCATAGAACGTCTGTTCAGCGCCGGCGGCCTCAAATTCACTTAATCCAACGTTTTCCAGTACATAACGTCCGGCCCTCAGGCTTGTATCGAACATTTCGCGGACGATGTCATCCGCGCCGGCGCGATAAAGCTCGTACACATGGTTGCGGTCCCTTGCGCGGGCGATGATGTGCAGATCGGGCCGCTGGCGGCGTGCATAAGTGACCAGTCTGGTCACCGTCTTGGGGTCATCCATCGCCGCCACCAGAACCTTTGCGCTGGCCAGCCCGGCGGCTTTCAGCAATTCGGGGCGGGTCGGGTCGCCCAGGAAACCCTTGACCCCGAAGCGGCGCATCAGTTGCACCACCTCCATATCGTGATCCAGAACAACCGTCTGATAGCCGCTGGCCCGGACAAGCCGGTTGACGATCTGACCAAACCGGCCGATCCCGGCGATGATCACCGGGCCTTGCTGGTCAATCTCATCGGGTTCGTGCGCCGGGGTGCGATCGCGCATGTTGCGCGACAGGATGCCATAAATGATGAACAGCAGTGGCGTGATCATCATCGACAAGGCAATGATAAGCAACAGTTTTTCTGCCAACGGCCCCGGCACCACGTTCTGTTTCACCGAGAATGCCAGCAGCACGAAACCGAATTCGCCCGCCTGCGCCAGCCCAAGCGTGAACAACCACCGCGCCCGCCCCTTGAGCTGGAACGCCCGCCCGACGAAATACAGCACCAGCCCCTTGGCCAGAATGACCAGCAACGCCAGCCCGATCAGATCCAGCGGGTCGGCGAGAAACAGACGATAGTTGATCCCGGCCCCCACCGTGATGAAAAACAACCCCAGCAGCAAGCCCTTGAAAGGCAGAATATCGCTTTCCAATTCGTGGCGGAATTCACTGTTGGCCAGAACCACCCCGGCCAGAAATGCGCCCAGGGCCGGGGACAGGCCGACCAGCGTCATGAGGAACGAAATCCCAACCACAATGGTCAGCGCCAGCGCGGTATACATCTCGCGCAGATGCGCGGCGTGAATGAACCGGAACAGCGGTTTGGTCAGATAGATACCGGCCAGAACCACGCCCGCAACCGCGCCGATTGTCACCAGAGTCACGCCCCACCCCGGCAGCCCCGCCACCAGCGACAAAGACCCGTGCGCGTCTGCGCCCGCGTTTGGAAGGACCCGTTGGATGGACCCGTCACTGGCGATTTGCGCCACCTGCGGCAGCGCCAGCAGCGGCAAAAACGCAAGGATCGGGATCACCGCGATATCCTGCGTCAGCAACACCGAAAATGTTGCCCGCCCGCCGCTGGTCTGCATCAGCCCCTTTTCTGACAGGGTCTGCAACACAATCGCCGTTGAACTCAGCGACAGGGTCAGCCCCACCGCCAGAGCAACGCTCCACGGGTGCCCGGCGGCCAGGGCGGCCCCCATCAGCGCCAGCGTGCTAAGCCCGATCTGCAAACCGCCCAGCCCGATCAGCCGGTGCCGCATTTCCCAAAGGGCGCGCGGTTCCAGTTCCAGCCCGATCAGGAACAGCATCATCACCACGCCAAATTCCGCCACGTGCCGCAACTGTTCGGTTTCCGACCCGACCAGCCCCAGAACCGGCCCGATGATGACCCCCGCCGCCAGATAGCCCAACACCGACCCAAGCCCCAGCCGCGCCGAAATCGGCACCGCGATCACCGTGGCACCAAGATAGATCAGGGCCGGGTAGAGGAAGGTCTCCATGGGCGGTTGTCCTTTCGGGGTCTCGGTTGGGTCGTTTTACGTGGGCAGCGGTGCGTCGCGTTTGGGTTGGTCCATGACGATCTGGCTTTGCACGCGGGCGACCGCAGGGTGGGGCAGGATAATTTCGTGCAGTAACGTGTTGAGGGCCGGCAAATCGGCGCAATAAACCCTTAGCAGGTAATCCGCCTCACCGGTCATGATCCAGGCGCTGATGATCTCGGGCCTTGTACCGATCAGCCGGGCAAAGCCTTTGGCCTGATCGGGCTGGTGCGTGGCCAGTTGCACCTGCACAAACCCCTGCACATGCAGCCCCAGCCGCTGCGGATCAAGCCGCGCCGCATAGCCTTGGATATAGCCATCCGCCTCAAGCCGCTGACGCCGCCGCCCGACCTGGCTGGACGACAGATTCAGCAACTCACCCAACTGATGTGCGGTCAGATGCGCATCCTTTTGCAACGCGGCAAGCAAACGGGAGTCTGTGGTGTCCAGCATATGCGGGGTTTCCTTGAATTTTGTAACTATACCGCAATTTCCGCGCAATATACACCGAAAAAAGCCTAAAAATGCGCAAAAACTCAGGCATGATGCTGTATTGTCCGGCGTTGCGAACATGTCCACACCCCACAAACAGGAGACACCCATGGGTCCGTTCCCGCATAACGCACCGAAGTCACAGATCAGTGACAAAAACCCCGCCGGCACCGACGGGTTCGAATTTGTCGAATTCGCCCATGAGAACCCGGATGAACTGCGCGAATTGTTCGCTCGCATGGGGTTCGCCCTGACGGCGCGGCACAAGCGCAAGAATATCGAGCTGTGGCAGCAGGGCGATATCACCTATATCCTCAATGGCGAACCGGGCAGTTTCGCGGCCCGGTTCGTCACGCTGCACGGCCCCTGCGCCCCGTCGATGGGCTGGCGTGTTGTCGATGCGCAGGTTGCCTTTGACCACGCGGTATCCAAAGGCGCAGAACCATACGAGGGCGACGGCAAGACCATGAATGTCCCGGCGATCCGGGGCATCGGCGGGTCGCTGATCTATTTTATCGACCAGTATTACGACACCTCGCCCTATAATCAGGAATTCGACTGGCTGGCCCGGTCCAAGCCACGCGGCGAAGGGTTCTTTTACCTCGACCATCTGACCAACAACGTGTTCAAGGGCAATATGGACAAATGGTTCAGGTTCTACGGCGACTTGTTCAACTTCAGGGAAATCCGGTTCTTTGATATCGAAGGCAAGTTCACCGGGTTGTTCAGCCGTGCGCTGACCTCGCCTTGCGGCCGCATCCGCATCCCGGTGAACGAGGATCGCGGCGACAAGGGCCAGATCGTCGCTTACCTCAAGAAATACAAGGGCGAGGGTATTCAGCATATCGCGATTGGCACCGATGACATCTATGCCTCGACCGATGCAGTGGCTGAAAATGGCCTGAAATTCATGCCCGGCCCGCCGGATGCCTATTACGAGATGAGCAAGGACCGCGTGAGCGGCCATGACGAACCGCTGGAGCGGATGAAGAAACATGGAATCCTGATCGACGGAGAAGGCGTTGTGGAGGGGGGCGAAACCCGTATCCTGCTCCAGATATTCTCAAAAACCGTGATCGGGCCGATCTTTTTCGAGTTCATCCAGCGCAAGGGCGATGACGGGTTCGGCGAGGGCAACTTCCGGGCGCTGTTTGAATCGATCGAACGTGAACAGATCGAGGCCGGTGACTTCGCTGCCGAATAAGGGCCGGTTTCTTATGCGAGCCATCCGCTGCGAAGAAAGCCCGTCAGGGCTTGACCAGCAGCAGGCTCGCGCTGATGGTGCAGGATTAATGGGTCCTGACCCTAACTGCTGGGGATCTTCAGGGTCATGTTGCGCCCGCTTTTCTGATAGCGCAGTTCACTGTCACCGATCGCCACAATCCGGCCCCCGTCAACCGTGTCACCGACCTTGACCTTCTTGTAGCGCCCGCTTGGCAGGCGCACCAGCGCCCGGCGATTGGACGGGCTGCCATAAACGCCGATCAGGTTGACCCGGCGCAGGTTGATCTCGTTTTTCAGGGTTGCCTGACGGGCCACCGACGCGGAAGAGGGGATAGTCGGGGTCACGGCGCGCGGTGCAACCGATGCTGCCTGCTCTGTCCCGGACCGGCCGCCGCTGCCTGAACCTTCCCCCGCACCTGTGCCGGAATGTGCCGGTCGGATTGCCGCGCTGACAATGGCTGCGAAATTGCCCGGGCGTGATTTAGGCACGCGCGATGACACAACCGCCTGTGCAGTCGGGGCGGCGTCTGGTTTGGCCTCTTGCTGGTGGCTTTCGGGCCGTGCCCTGGGGCGTCGTCCGGCCAGCTCATCGCGGGTCAGCCCGCCCAGATTGTCGCGCTGGAACCGCTCTTCCAGATCGCCGGGGCGCAGGCGTGGACGCAGCCCGGCCAGCCGCACGTTTGCGGTTTCGGTCTCGGGTTCGGTTTCAAACCGGGTCGGAACGCGCGGCGGCACGGCGGGCGGGCGGCCAAGATAGACCATCACCCCGTCCGGGTTCAGCGTGCCCTCGACCGAGGCCACGACCAGGCCGCTTGTATCAAGATCAAATGCCGTGCCTGCGGCCACCGGCGAGATGACCGCGCCAAGCGGCAGGTCGGTCGCAAGCGAGGCAATGCCAGGCAGGGCAACCGCGTCCTGTGACAGGTCGGTGCGGTCAATCGAGGCGACATAAAGGTCATCCAGCCCGATGATCGACGGCGTTTCCGGTTTCTCGGGGGCGGTCTGCAAAATATCGTTTGCAACAATCGCAGTCGGCGGGACAGCATCCTGCGCAGATTCTTCTGGCGGGGCGGCAACCGGGTCCGGCCCGGATTGGTGATCATCCTGTTGGGGTTGTTGCAGCGCATCCAGAACGGCCGAATCCGTGTCCGACAATTCGGGTGCCGCGGGTTGGGTCGGCGGGTCCAGGTGGCGCGGGGCGGGCAGGCCCGGCATGGTCAGGTTATTGGGCGGCACAAGGACAAAAGTGGCGGGTTCTTCGGGGGAGGCGACGGCGATGTCAGGGGTAATGTCGGGGGTAACGTCAGGGCCAACGTCGGGGGCGGTGCCGGGTCGTTCCGCTGGTGGGTGTTGCGCTGGCTCGGGTGTGTCGCTTAGAACGGGCCGGGCCGGATTGTCTGCCTTGACACCAATGCCGGGCGTATCCGGAACCGCCGCCAGTTCGGTCCTGGCAGGCGAAGACCGGAACAGCCCGGCCACGCCATCCTCAAGGAATATAGACGCCCAGGCCGCGACCGCCGCAAGGAACAACAACAATGCCACCGACAGGACCAGGCCAAGATGGCGTGGTTTGCCGCCGACCGTCGCCTCGCCGCGTGCGCCAAACACCGTCATCCGGTCCGCTTCGTCCGCTTGCGCGGCAAAGGCGTTGCCGGGCGGGCTTGAAACCGCGGCCACCTCTGGCCCGAAGGGCGCATCAGGAATTGGTTCTGGAATTGGTTCTGGGGCGGGCGGAACCTGCGCCGGCGGAGGGGCCAGCCGAGCGGGTTCAACATGCGATGATTTCTTGCGCCGGCTCAGGAATCCGCTCAGGCCAGTGGCCGGAGTTTCCTGCGGTTCAGTCGTGTTTTCGGGGATATCAAGCGTCGGCGCTGTAACGGAAACTGGCTCAGGTGGCTCTTGCTGCGGCGTTTCATCTGAAGGGCCGAATGTCTCAGATGAGGGTTTGGTGGGCTCTGGTGCCGCTCGGTTCGCGCCGCCCAGCGAGGGCGCGCCGGATACCACAGCCGGGTCAGGTGTGGTATCGGGCGCTTTTATCTTGCCACGCCGACTGGAAAAACCGGTCGTGACGGGCCCGGGCAAGGGATCAAACACTGGCTCGGGCTCCGGGGCTGCCAGTGGGGCAGCCTGTGGGGCAACCTGTGGTTCCGGCTCTGGTGCGGGTATCTCTGCCGGGCCAATCACCACCACGGCGATTCCGTCCGGCTCAACCTGATCTGCGTCCGGCAAAGTCGCGGCATGGGCCGACACGCCAAAGTGCGGCTCTCCCAGGAACGGGTTATCGTCGGGGGCGGCAACAAAGCTGACCGGATTGAACCCGTGCTCTGTCGCGAAGGCCTCGGCCTCGGCCAGCGTATCGCGCACCACGGCGGCCACATGGGTGATGGGCCCGTCCAGTGATAGGTCAAAGGCCAGATCGTCCACCGGATAAGGCGTGGCACCTTCCAGTGCCTGTTTCACCATGGCAAGGCGCGCCTCGCCGTTGAAACTGCCGGTATCGAGGCTGAGATAGCGGATCTGATCGTTGGGAATGACCACCTTACAGCGTATTTCCGCCGCCCCCGGCACTCCGGATGCCAGCGCAACGGCCTTGTCCCTTAAGCCGGCAAGCTCACCAGCCAGATCGGTTGTATCAAGCGCCACCTCGCCGACCATGCGCCAGCCACCCGCGGCGCGTTGCAACAGGGAAATACCCTCAAACGATAAAGAGAGCGCAAAACCTGGTTTCATCTCGCAGTAAAATCCATTCAACTCGTTCTGGTTAGCGGTTCACGACCGGAGCCTGGTAACCGCAGGGCAATCTTAAAGCAGGTCGCCGCCAAGGAAAAGGAAAACACGAACCCATCCCCTTGCTGTTTGCCGGCCAATGGCGTCATCGTGACCCCAGACCATCAGGAGACAACATATGACCAAATCCGTGATCCTTGCCGCCGCGGCGGCTGCTTTCGTGAGTATCTGTGCGACCGGCCCCGTCCGGGCCGATGAATTCCAGCGTCAGATAACCGTTTCCGGTGAGGGCAGCATCGCCACCACACCGGACATGGCGACAATCAATCTGGGCGTGACCCATGAGGCGCAAGAGGCCGGCGCGGCGATGGCGGCCACATCGTTGGCCACCGCAAAAATGTTGCAACGGCTGGCGGATCTGGGGGTTGAACCGCGTGACATGCAAACCAGCAGCCTGTCGCTGAACCCGGTCTGGTCGGACCGTGGTTCCTCGGCTTCGGGCAAAGCGCGGATCACCGGCTTTGTCGCCAGCAACTCGGTTCAGGTGCGGCTGCGCGACCTGGACGGCCTGGGCCGGATCATGGACGCGGTCATTGCCGATGGTGCCAATAATTTCAACGGCTTGCGGTTCTCGGTTCAGGATCCCGACCCTTTGATGGATCTGGCCCGGAAAAATGCAGTGGCCGATGCAATCGCCAAGGCGCAGCTGTTGACCGGTGCCGCTGGCGTGACCCTTGGTCCGGTACTGAGCATGGCTGAACATGGTGGCGCACGCCCGATGATGATGGAGATGGCAGCGGGGCGGTCATCCGACGTGCCGATCGCCGCCGGTGAAGTCACCGTCAGCGCAACGGTGTCGATGGTGTTTGCCATTGCCGATTAGGCGCAACCGGTCCCGGACCTGATCCGGGACCGGTTGCCTGCCTCAGGCGCAGGCCTGTGCCAGCGCCTGATCGAGATCCCGGATCAGGTCTTCGGCGTTTTCGATGCCGATCGACACCCGCACCACATTTGGCCCGGCCCCGGCGGCTTCCTGCTGCTCGGCGGTCAACTGGCGGTGGGTGGTCGAGGCCGAATGGATGATCAGCGACCGCGCATCGCCCAGATTGGCCACATGGCTGAAAATCTCCAGCGCGTTGACCAGTTTCACGCAAGACTCATAGCCGCCCTTTACCGCGAAGGTGAACAGCCCGCCCGCGCCCTTGGGGTACAGCGCCTTGGCCCGTTCATGCCACGGCGACGAGGGCAGGCCGGCGTAGGTGACGTATTCAACCCGCTCATCCGCCTCAAGCCAGGCGGCGATTTTCTCAGAGTTTTCCACGTGGCGCTGCATCCGCAGGGACAGGGTTTCGATCCCCATCAGCGTGTAATGCGCGCCCTGCGGGTTCATGGTCATGCCCAGATCGCGCAGGCCGATGGCAATGCCGTGAAAGGTAAACGCCAATGGCCCGAACGTTTCGTGGAACTTCAGCCCGTGATAGGCTGGTTCCGGCTGGCTGAGCGACGGGAACTTGTCGGACGCCGACCAGTCGAAATTGCCCGAATCCACCACGCAACCGCCGGTGACGGTGCCATTGCCGGTCAGATATTTGGTGGTCGAATGCACCACCAGCGCGGCACCGTGTTCAAACGGGCGGCACAGGTACGGCGTGGCCAGCGTGTTGTCGACGATCAGCGGGATACCGGCGGCATCGGTGATGTCGGCGATCGAGCGGATATCGGTGACATACCCACCCGGATTACAGATCGATTCGCAAAACACCGCGCGGGTGTTGTCGTCGATGGCGGCTTTGACTGCCTCGGTGTCGTCGAAATCGACAAAGGTCGCCGACCAGCCGAACCGCTTGATGGTCTGGCCGAACTGGGTGATCGTGCCACCGTAAAGCCGGGTCGAGACGACAACATTGCACCCCGGCTGCATCAGCGGAAACAGCGCCATGATCTGCGCCGCATGGCCCGACGAACAGCAAACCGCGCCGGCCCCGCCTTCCAGCGTCGCAATGCGTTCCTGCAATACGGCCACAGTCGGGTTGGTCAAACGGGAATAGATGAACCCGACCTCTTGCAGATTGAACAGGGCGGCGGCGTGATCGGCGTCGCGGAACACGTATGCGGTGGTCTGATAAATCGGTGTCTGGCGTGCGCCGGTGGCCGGATCGGGCCGGGCTCCGGCATGGATTTGCAGCGTGTCAAAGCCGTATGATGGGCCATCGGTCATGGGTCGTCTCCCTCGGGTTTTTGGTTGATCCAGAGTTAGGGGATTGACGGGCAAGGCACAACCGGGGCGTTTGGTAAAAGAGGTGCCCTTATCCATGCGGGACAGCATTAGCGTGCCTTATCTGCCCCGCCAGCAGCACGGCCGTCTAGCGCATCCAGAAACCGTTTGATTTTATACGGTTACGAATTGCCTGTTCGCGCCTTGGCAGGTGGTCCTGATCAAACAGTGCCCGTACTTTTTGCCCGCGCCCCTGAAACACCATCCGCTTGATCGGGTCGTAATTCTTCAGGACTTTCTTGATCTTGTTGGGGGCCGCCACGGTTTCCAGCAGGTCGATCACCTGATCGGACTCGCGGGCATACAGCAGCGGGAAATGCCGGTAATGACAACTGACCGACCCGTCCAGCAACCCATCGGGCAACGCATCGCGCCCGCCGCCGAAGGAATGGATCACCAAAGGCAGGGCGATCTGGTCAAGCCAGGGATCAAGGCTTTGACAGATCAGTTCACGCGGCGGGTCGTCGCGGATCGAAAGCGCGTATTCCAGAAACCGCTCGCCAAACCGGTGCGGGCAGGCCGCAAAGAAGAACCCGGCGTTGAAATAAAGATAACGCTGCCAATATTCATCCGGCTGGCTCAGATCCAGGCTGCTGTCAAAATCCAGCCCGAACCGGTCGTACAGCGATTTCCATATGCCGCTGTAACCGGGCCCATACAGCGTTGGTTCCGGCCAGGTGCCCTCGCGGCGCAATGACGCGCCGGGATGGTCGAAATCAAACGGCACTTGTGTCAACTCACCGGTGATCAGCGTGTCGGTGTCAAAGAAAACAAATGGCTCGCCCTCGGGCAGGGCCATCAGGGCCTCGATCTTGTTTCCATAAGGGTATGACTGGCCGAAAACCTTGTTTTCGAACGGTAAAACCTCGACCCCGAAATGCTCCATCAAGGTCAGAACATCCCGGTCGCGAATGGTCGGATCTTTTTGCCAAAGCGGGCCGGGCAGGGGCATGGCGACAAATAACCGCCCGTCAAACCCAGGCGACGCATGGCGCAGCGAGGCAGCAAACAGCAGCGCCTCGTATTGCAACCGGCCGGACTGGCCGATGATCATGATATTGAACCCTTGGCGGGACGCCTGTTTCTTTGCCATAGTATTTCCAGCCGCTGATTTTGCTGCGGCACTGCTTTTGCGGGCACTATAGGGCGGTTAATGCGATCCCAAAACCCTGCAAATGCACGGGTTCTTATTTTGGGCAGGCAGGATCGGCCTGTTGGAGGTTTTATTGATGTTGGATGCGTTTTTCCTGATGTTGGCCGTGGCGGTGAATGCGGTGCCTGGCAATGTGTCGTCCGGGTCGGCGCAGGTCGTTGCGCCCTCCTCGCCGGGTTCCCCGGGTTCCCCGGCCTCCGGTGGCGAACAAACCACAGCCGCCCCCAGTTTTCTAGCCCCGGCTCCGGGCAAAGAACCGGCAACGGCGGCCCCCGCATTTCTGGCACCAAACACGGCCGCCGCCGCCCCACCTGCCTTTCTTGCCCCGGCCGCCAAGCCTGCGCTGGTGGCCGAACCGCAAACGCCTTCGGGTCGGTTCACCACCGCGACCGAGGTCAAACCGATCCTGAATGCCACCAAAGCCAACTGGATCCATGTGCGCGAATTCGACGGCAAGGATCTGTTGTATGTCACGCATATCTGGGCCTGGCGCTGTGGTTTGCTGGAACTGCGGGTTGGGATCAACGGCAACGACCCCGAGGTCTGGCCGCTGCCTGAATGCCACCTAGATCAGCCATCGCCGGCGGCGATGCTGGACAACGATGGCTTGCCCTACCGCGAATTCGCCCTGAACGCGATTGCGATGGTCGAGATCGCGATCACGTATGACGATCTCAGCACGGATCACGTGAAATTCAACCGCAAGGGCGCGGTGATTCCCTAATCGTTAGCGTGGGTTGCCCCGGCTTTCGCCGTTTTCGCCTGAAAAGCTCCGCTGGGCCGCCTGCCTTGCACAGCCGCCGGGGCTTTTGCGGGGCTCGCCCGCTTCAGCCGCGACAATTCGGGTATAAAGGCCTTCGCCGACCGCCTGAAAGCGCAAGAAAAACCCGCCAAACAGGTCATCATCGCCGTCGCTACTGAAGATCGTCAGAGGTTAACGCATTGAAGCGCGGCGCAGCAGGTCGATGGCATCGGGCCGGTCAAGCAGGGTCTTCTGGACATCCAGCCCATGCATGTCGCCACGCCCGTGGCCCGGCAGGATCACGCCCAGCTTGTCCAGCAACTCTTGTGGCAGGGCCGGGCGGGTACGCGGGTCGACCAGCATCGATTCCGCCGCGATGCCTTCGGCATAGATGATGTGATGGGCGTCAAACAGGATCTGAAAATACTCCACAAACCCGCCATTTTGTACATGGACCGATGTACCATTCACCAGATGGCGCGCCTTGACCAGCAATTCGGGCTGACCCGCCCCCAGCTGGTCCGAGCGTTGGTAGACAAACAGCCGGTGATCGGGGCTGACCACCAGATCTCCGGTGTTGTTCAGGGTGCCGGCGGCGATGACGATCGGGGCAAAGTCGCCAATGGCGCGCACCGTGGACTGGCCAATCCAGCGCACCGCCTGAACCCCGTCGTCGCGGGTCAGAACCTTGTCGCCGACCTGCAAATCCTCAATCCGCTTCTGCGCGCCCGAGCCTAGCGTGATATGCGTGCCGCGGCTGAACGAGACACAGGCAACCTGGGCGAACTTGCGGTGCGCGCTGGTGCGGTCCATGTTGACCAGCGTATACTCGGTTTTGATCCGCAGCGCGGCCAGGGGAAGCAGGTAGGTGGCCGCGATATGTCCGTTCCGGTCAACTTCGACCAGGATCAGCGCATCGGTGATCTGCCCGTCCGGTGACATCAGATGCACCGCGCAATCCAGATGAAGCGGTGCATCCGGCACGCCAAGTTCGCTGCCTTCGGCAACTTTGAAATCGCCCTTCATCGTGGTCCGCAGGGCAAGACGCTCGCGTGTCGCGGCCGGGTCGAGCATGTAAATATCGTCCGCCACCAATTCGTCCATATGCGAAATGCTGTCGCCAAGGTTGGCCCCGAAACTGACACGAAACGCATCGGCGCGGTAAACCGGGATGCTTTGGACAGGACTGCTGGTATCGGGGTTGCTTGTATTGGTCACGATTTTTCTAACTTTTGCTGCCGTCATAGTCGGGGGTGTTTAGGCCCTTACTCACTATTGGATAATGCCCGATTGTGGCACATATGGGTCAATTCACCGGTGAATTGCTGGCATTGTTGCCGTAACAGGTGTTAATCCGGGGTCAACGCATCGCTTTTTAAGGGGAATAACGGAATGGATTTAGGAATATCGGGCAAGCGCGCATTGGTTTGCGCCAGTTCTAAAGGGCTGGGCAAGGGGTGTGCCATGGCACTGGCCGAGGCCGGGGTTGATCTGGTGGTGAACGCACGCGGGGCCGAGGCGCTTGAGGCCACCGCACAGGAAATCCGAACGAAACATGGCGTTGACGTGGTAAGCGTCGCGGCCGATGTGACCACGCCGGAGGGTCAGGCCAGATTGATCGAGGCCGCTGCCGGGGTGGATATTCTGGTCAACAACGCCGGCGGGCCGCCGCCCAGCATGTGGCACGAATGGCAGCGCGAGGATTTCATCAAGGCGCTGGATGCCAACATGCTGGCCCCGATTGCCCTGATCACGGCGCTGATGCCGGGGATGATCGACCGCGGCTGGGGCCGGGTGGTCAATATCACCAGTCAGACAGTGCGCGCGCCGATTGCCGAACTGGGCCTGTCCGGCGCGGCCCGGACCGGATTGACCGGATATGTGGCGGGCACGGCGCGCCAGGTGGCGGCTACGGGGGTGACAATGAACAACCTGTTGCCGGGGCTGCACGCCACCGACCGGTCGATCTCACTGGACCAGAACATGGCCAGGGAACGCGGCATCACAAACGAGGAGGCAAGGGCGCTGCGTGCCGGGTCGATCCCGGCCAAGCGGTTCGGAACATCGGAAGAATTTGGCGCGACCTGTGCCTTTCTGTGCTCGAAATATGCCGGGTTCATCATTGGGCAAAACCTGTTGCTGGATGGCGGTGGCGTCAATCTGACCATGTAAGATGGCGCAGGGGTATTCGCTGAAAGATCAGTTGTTTAACCTGGAAAAGATCCGCTATCTTGCGGGTCTTTTCGGGCAGGCCAGCGCCGGGTTTGATGTGCCCGAATTCGAGGCGCGGGTGATGTCGCGGCTTCTGGATCTGGAGCTGAAGGAAAGGATGGCCTGGATCGCCGAATGCCTGGCGGTTGCCCTTCCGGGGGCACTGCCAGAGGTGGCCGGGACGTTGCGGGCGGCCTTGCCGCCGCCGCTTGGTCCGGATCGCAACGATGATGATTTCGGCGATTTCATCTTTGCGCCACTGGGCGATTTCGTAGTTAATGCCGGGCTTGAGGCACACCCGGACCTTTCGCTGGAACTGCTGCAGGAGATAACCCAGAGGTTTTCGATGGAATGGGCGATCCGCCCCTTTGTGAACCGCTGGCCCGATCTGGTGATGGAGCGGATGGCGGGCTGGTCGTCACATCCCAGCACCCATGTGCGCCGGCTGGTCAGTGAAGGCACAAGGCCAAGGTTGCCCTGGGGGCAGGGGATTGGTTTGACTCCAGAGGAGCCTTTGGCGCTGTTGGATGTGTTGCACAGCGATGCGACACGCTATGTCACACGCTCGGTCGCCAATCATCTGAACGACATCACCAGGAAAGACCCCGATCTGGCGATGGACCGGTTGGAGGCATGGCAGGCGCAGGCACGTCAGGATCAGGCCGAGTTGGGCTGGATGACCCGCCACGCGCTGCGCGGGCTGGTCAAGGCGGGCAATCCAAGGGCGCTGAGGATGCTGGGGTATGATCCCGGGGCGGATCTGCGGGTCGGGCTGATGATCAGGCCCGGCAAGGTGAGGATCGGTGAGGCCCTGGCGTTCGAATGTCAGGTTCTGGCGGATCAGGATACGCCGGTTCTGGTGGATTATATCGTTCACTTTCAAAGGCCGGGCGGTATGGTGTCGGCCAAGGTTTTCAAGCTGAAACAATCGGTTGTACAGGGTGATCGGCCGCTGGTGATGGAAAAGCGGCATAAGCTGAAGGGGGATGCGACCACCTTTCGGCTGGTGCCAGGGGCACATCGGCTGGAGCTTCAGGTGAATGGGGTCGTAAGGGCCGGGGTCGGGTTTGATCTGGTGGGGTGACGGGTCGCTCTTGCAGAGCGATTGGGGTTCTACCCCAAACCCCGGGATATTTCGGGACCAAAGATGGCAGAAGGCGTGAGGCGCTGAGAGCGCTTGCGTGAAGGCGGCGGGGTTGCTATCTGCGCAAAAGGCCGATGGTTTTGGTCGGGATTTGACAGAAGGGTCAGGAAATTGCAGTACGATCCGGCAACCACCCAAACAGCGTCCAAATCCACGCCCCGGTTGGAAATTCGCCATCTTGTCCGTCACTATGACGGGCGGGCGGTTGTGGATGATGTGTCGCTGTCGATCATGGCCGGGCAGGTGACCTGTCTGCTGGGGCCGTCGGGCTGTGGCAAGTCGACGACCCTGCGGATCATCGCCGGGGTCGAGATGCAGGACAGCGGCGAGATTTACGTCGATGGCAAGCTGATTTGCGATACCGATTACCGGGTGCCCCCCGAGCGGCGCGAGATTGGTCTGATGTTTCAGGATTTCGCATTGTTCCCGCATCTGAGCGTTGCCGATAATGTGGCGTTTGGCCTTAAGGGGGCGAAAGAGGTCAAGCGCGCCAGGGTTGAAGAATTGTTGCAGCGGGTTGATCTGATGCAGTTCATCGACGGGTTTCCGCACCAGCTTTCGGGGGGAGAACAGCAGCGCGTGGCGCTGGCCCGCGCGCTGGCCCCAAAGCCGTGCATCATGCTGATGGATGAGCCGTTTTCCGGGTTGGACAACCGGTTGCGCGACGGTATCCGCGACGAGACGCTGAGCTTGCTCAAGGAAGAGGACGCCGCCGTTTTGCTGGTCACGCATGAGCCGGAAGAGGCGATGCGCATGGCCGACGAGATTGCGCTGATGCGCGGCGGCAAAATTGTCCAGCAGGGCGCGCCATATAACGTCTATACCCGCCCCGTTGACCGGGCAGCGGTGGCCTTTTTCAGTGATACCAACGTGTTACGGGCGACGGTGAACGGGGCGCTGGCGGATACGGCGTTTGGTCAGTTTCTGGCCCCCGGTGTGGCGGACGGTACACAGGTGGACATCGTGTTCCGGCCTCAGCACGTGAGGCTGGATTTTGACCGCCATGGCAGTGGACCGCTGCCGACATCGTCCGAAGGCGTGGCCGCACGCGGGGTGGTTGAGCGGGCCAGATTTTTGGGGCACGAGAGTCTGATCGAGTTCCGCATGGATTATGATGGTTCGGTTTTGAAGGCGACGGTGCCCAATGTGTTTCTGCCCGATACGGGGCGGGTGATGTGGCTGACCGTCAGGCGCGATCGGTGTTTCGTGTATCCGGCCTGAAGGAAATGGCGCAAGACGCCATGCCTGCGGCGCGAGTATTTGGCACGAGAAGAAGCGGGTGTGCGGTGTATCATGGCGGTGTTGGCGAATAGTCTGACAGGCGTTTTCCGGGTTCGTCGACAAACAGTTCGGGCAAAGGTGTGGCCTGTTCGATCAGGTCGATGCGGAACACGCGGAAATCATCCCGCGATTCGCACCAGCCAGTGAGGGTCCAGACACGGCCCCAGTATTCCATGTGCAGGGGGCGCACGGTGCGTTTGGTCAGTGTGTTGTCGATGCGCCGGTAGGAAAGGCGCAGTTTCTGGCGGGCTTTGATGGCGCTGCGCAGGGTGGCCATGTGGGCCAGGCCGCGCGCCGCGTTGGCAAAGGGATAGACGGCGAATTTCCAGGCGTCGGCCTCGGCGATGGTCTGGCTGGGCAGGACGGCGTCGATCTTGTCGGCCAATGACAGCGCGGCGGATTTGAGGGCGGGGTCAGCGGCTTCGGCGACGATGGCCATGCCGAGGTTCAGCGCTTCGAGTTCGGATGTGGTCAGGGTCAGGGGCGGCAGGGTGATTGCCTCGGTCGCCATATAGCCGACGCCGCGTTCGCCGGTGACCGGCACGCCCGAGGCCACAAGCGTGTCCATGTCGCGGTAAATCGTGCGCACCGATACTTCGAGTTGCGAGGCGATGTCCTGCGCGCGGTGCAGGCGACCGTCGCGCAGGATCTGGATTATGTCGAACAGGCGGTCGGTGCGGCGCATGGGCTATCCTTGACGCGACCACCTGTGCTTCGTCAAGTCGCTGCGATGTTCCACAGCACGGTCTCGTGCCGCATGGTCACGCTGTCCGGGGCAATTGCAGCCATCAGAGCCGGAGCAAAATCCTGTTTCGGGAAGGTTTGCATGGCTTCGTTTGCCGCGTCCATGTCGGCCCAGACCACGTAATCGGTCCACTGGCCGTCTTTTCCCTGGCTGAGATGGCGGCGCAGGAAACCGGGCTGGGCGCGCACAAAGGCCTCGCTTTGCTGGCTGATGGCGACAAAGTCCCCGGGTGATACGTCCCGGGACAGGGTGAAGGTTACAATTTCGGCAACCGGTTGGGTCATTGTGTCATCTCCTTTATTGTTGACGCTCTGGACCTAGCAGGGCGCAACTGACATAAACCTGTCAGTTGAAATGGGGACGTGGTCGCGTGGAGTTATTTGTTGCGCGGATTCCCGGGGTTGGGGCACTTTGGCGCTTTCCCCGTCGGGTCTGCCTGCGTAGAACAGGTGCGACTTTCAGGGCGCGGGGGAATCCCGGCGTTGCGGAACAAGGAGAAAGACATGGGTATTGGAAATATCGGCCTTCCGGGCCTGTTGCTGATTGCGGTTGTGGTGCTGGTGCTGTTTGGGCGCGGCAAGATCAGCTCGCTCATGGGCGAGGTGGGCAAGGGTATCACATCGTTCAAGAAGGGTATCAACGAGGGCCAGAAAGAGCTGGAGGATCAGGACGCCGCCGAAGTGGCCAAGGATGTGACACCTGAGACCGAAACCGACAAGGACAAGGCATAAACGCCCATGTTCGATCTGGGTCTGAGCGAAATGCTGGTGGTGGGCACCGTGGCGTTGATTGTCGTGGGGCCAAAGGATTTGCCGGTGCTGTTCCGCAATGTCGGGCGCTACGTGGGCAAGGCCAAGGGCATGGCGCGGGAATTCAGCCGGGCGATGAATGATGCGGCGGATGACGCCGGTATCAAGGACGTGGCCAAGGGGCTGAAAACCGCCAGCAACCCGGTTGGCAGCGTCATGGACAGCGTCAAGGATGCCACTAAAGACCTGACATCGGCGATTGATCCCACCAAGTTCGGGCCCGGTACCGAGACCGGCAAACTGTCGGCTGAGCGGGCCGAAAGCGCGCGCAAGATCCAGGCCTCGACCGCCCGCGCCGCCGCCGACCGAAAGGCGCGCGAGGCCGCAGAGGCGCTGGCCAAAGCCGAAGAGGCCGAGGCGGCCGTGACAGGTGCGACGGGCGTGACTGACGTGACGGGCGGGGCAGAAAGCAAACCATGAGCGAGACGAACGAGATCGAAGACAGCTCAGCCCCGCTGATCGAGCATCTGGCAGAGCTGCGCACACGGCTGATCCGCGCGGTTCTGGCGTTTTTGGTCGGCATGATCATCTGCTTTTCCTTCGGCAGTGCGATCCTTGATTTCCTGCTGGTGCCGATCGAAAACACCATGCGCAACCTGGGTAACAACAACCCGGTGATGCAGTACACCGCGCCGCAGGAGTATTTTTTCACCCTGATCCGTATCTCGATGGTGGGCGGTTTTGCGCTGGCCTTTCCGGTGATCGGCTATCAGCTTTGGCGCTTTGTCGCGCCGGGCCTGTACCGCAACGAACGTGGCGCATTCCTGCCGTTTCTGGTCGCCTCGCCTGTGCTGTTCCTGATGGGCGCGGCCTTTGCGCATCTGGTGGTGGTGCCACTGGCGATGACGTTTTTCCTGGGCTTCGCTGATCTGCCGTCCTTCATGGCAGCGATGATAAGCGGCGAGGAAGGCGCGGTTGAAAGCAGTGGTATCGACATCGTTTTCAACGGTAAAGTCAATGAATCCCTTGATATCACGCTGAAAATGATCATCGCCTTTGGGCTTTGCTTTCAGCTGCCGGTGCTGCTGACGCTGATGGGCAAGGCCGGTCTGGCCAGTTCCCGGGGGCTTAGAGCCACGCGAAAGTACGCGATTGTTGGCATTCTTCTGGTGGCCGCGCTGGTGACGCCCCCGGATGTGACGACCCAGTTGATCCTGTTTATTGTGGTCTATGGTCTCTACGAAATCTCGATCTTTCTGGTGGCGTATGTCGAACGTCAAAAAGACGTGGCCGCGCGCAAGGAGGGCATAATCGGCGAGGACGAAAGCCTGTTTGATGTCGACGATGATGACGAAGAGGTCGCTGTTGATCCGATGATGCAGGAGTTCTTTGAGGATGACGAAGACGAAAAGGACAACCTGAAGTGAGTGATACCTCGGAACGGATTGCGGCGGCGCTGGAAAGGATGTCTCCGGCCCCGCTGCCGGCCCCGGATTTCGGCGCGGCTTCGGCCTTTGTCTGGCATGTCGATCCGGACCGGCTGGAACCGGTGCCGCGCGTGGCCAAGGTTGACCTGGACCTGCTGATCGGCATTGATCGCGCCCGCGATACGCTGCTGGACAACACGGCCCGGTTTGCCGCTGGGTTCGCGGCCAACAATGCGCTGCTATGGGGCGCGCGCGGCATGGGTAAGTCGAGCCTGGTCAAGGCAGTACACGCCGAAGTTCAGGCAAAGCATCAGGATCTGACGCTGATCGAATTGCAGCGCGAGGATCTGCCATCGGTGGGGCGTTTGCTGAACCATCTGCGCGGCGCGTCGCAGCGGTTTGTGCTGTTCTGCGATGACCTGTCGTTCAGCCATGACGACGAACATTACAAAAGCCTCAAGGCGGTGCTGGATGGCGGCATCGAAGGCCGCCCGGCCAATGTGGTGATGTATGCCACGTCGAACCGCCGCCACCTGATGCCACGCGACATGATCGAGAACGAACGCTCCAGCGCCATTTCTCCGTCCGAGGCGGTCGAGGAAAAGGTGTCGTTAAGCGACCGGTTCGGGCTGTGGCTGGGATTCCACCCCTGCGATCAGGATGAATTCCTGGCGATGATCGACGGCTATTGCACGGCGTACGAGGTCACGGTCGATCCGGAAGCCCTCAGGGCTGAGGCGATCGAATGGCAGGCCACGCGCGGTGCGCGCTCAGGCCGGGTGGCCTGGCAGTTCTTTGTCGATCTGGCGGGGCGGCACGGGATCAGGGTGTAAACCCGCAGGGTGCCCAGATACTGATGCGCTACTCCAGATAGGGCATCGGATCGACGCTGTCGAAACCGTCGCGCACTTCGAAATGCACGTAGGCCTTGCCTTCCTCGCGCAGTTGCGCCAGCTTCTGGCCGCGCTTGATCTTGTCGCCCTTTTTCACCGTGATCTTATCCACATTGGCATAGACGGTCAGCAGGTTGTCGGCGTGACGCAGCACGATGATCGGCACCCCGTCCGCGTCCTCGGTTATGGCCGCGACCGATCCCGCGGCGGCCGCCGTCACCGGCGTGTCGGCGGCGGCGGCGATGTCGATGCCGTCATTGCGCCCTTTCTTGTAGGTGCGGGCAATCTTGCCCTGAACCGGAAAGGCCATCTGTGCGCTGCTGGCTTGCGAGGGCTTGCCAACCGAGACTTCGGGTGGTTCGGGCGGGGTCGGGTCGATCTTTTCATCCGGCAGCGCGGTGGTGGCGCTGGGCGGAGTCGGCGTGGGCGATCCGGCCCCCGGCTGAGTGGCGGGGGGCGGCGTGACCGGGGCGGCAACGCCGGTCACCGGGATCAGCAGATACTGGCCCTCGCGGATGGCAAAATCGGACCCCAACCCGTTCCATTGCGCCAGCGATTTCACCGGCACCTGATAAAGCCGCGACACGGTATAGGCGGTCTCGCCGCGTTTTACCTTGTGGCGCACCGGTTCGGGGCCGGTGGGCGGTTTGGTCTTGGGCTTGGCGGCGGGGGCCAGCGTGGTGGTCTGCACCGGCGTCGTGTCCGGCGCGTCGTCGATCGCACCCGTGGCCAGCGATTCGATGTCCACTGAATCGGGCAATCCCGTGGGCTCGGCCACCCGGCGGGGCAGGGCGATGATCTCGCCTTCGTGCAGCTTGTCTTCAGGCTCGACGCCATTGTATTTGGCAATTTCGCCCGCAGGCAGGCCAACCCGGGCGGCCACATCCGCCGCCGTGTCGCCGCGCCGGGCAATGGCGACCTGGTAATTGGGATACGAGATAACGCCCCTCTCGTCCGGTTCGGGCCTGTCGGTGGTGATGGTCTGGGCCGCGTTGGCGGTGCTGAACGCCCCGACATTGCCGCGCAGGTCAAAGTCCAGAGGCTCGTCGCAGGCCGTCAAAAGCGCCAGAGCCGCGACCGACGCCATCAGGCGTGGTGAAATGTTTCTGCTGCCTAAAATCATTCTCGTTATCCTCAACTCACGCCCCTTGTTGGCCGGGGATTGGCGCTGTGTCTGCAATATTCAGCCATCCTTGCCCAGCCCCTCGAGAAGCGGCACAAATCGGACCGGCCGGATTTCGTCATACTCAAACCCTGCCTCGTTGCGGCGTACCCTTATCAGGGTTTGCACTGCGTCGGACTGGCCCACCGGCACAATCATGATACCGCCGATTTTCAATTGCGCCAATAGGGGGCCGGGCGGGTCTTCGGCGGCGGCCGTGACGATGATCCGGTCAAACGGGGCCTGATCCGGCAAACCGTAGGATCCGTCCGCCTTCATGGCGGTGATATTCACCAGTCCCATTTCGTTGAAAACCGCCTGCGCCTCGCGCACCAGCCGTTGATGGCGTTCAACCGTATAGACCCGGCGCGCCAGCTTGCTGAGGATCGCCGCCTGATAGCCCGACCCGGTCCCCACCTCCAGCACCTTGTCACGCGCGCTGACCTGCAACGCCTGGGTCATGATGCCAACCACCGAGGGCTGGCTGATGGTCTGCCCGCAAGCAATCGGCAACGGCATGTCCTCGTAGGCGCGATCAGCAAAGTGACCGCGTACAAACGGCCCCCGGTCGATCTCTTCCATCGCGTTCAGAACGGCGGTGTCGGTGACGCCCTTTGAGCGCAGGGCAAACAGGAACTGCATCTTGGTTTCAGCCGCCGGTCCGGTCATTCGATGGTCCTGAGGGCGGTCAGCGCGTCATGCGCCGTAAGGTCGGCGCGCATCGGAGTGACCGAGACATAGCCGTCAAGATTGACGGCGGCGTCACTTCCCGGTTCTGTTGGCACATGCTGGTTGCCGCCCTTGATCCACAGGAACCGCCGGCCCGCAGGCGAACTGTGCGGCTCAACCCCGAATCTTGTGTCCTGACGATACCCCTGATGCGCCACCCGCACGCCGCGCACATCTGCGCCGGGTACCGGGGGAAAGTTGATGTTGTAAAACAGCCGGTAATCCTGACCTGTACAAACGTCGGCCTCAAGAATCGAGCGGATCACCGCAAGCCCATGCTGGGCGGCGGCCTCGAACGGATTGCTCAGCCCCAGGTTCTCAGGCCCGTAAAACTGCGACAGCGCAAAGGCCGGCAGCCCCTGAAGCGCAGCTTCCATCGCCCCGCCCAACGTGCCGGAATAAAGCGCGTTCTCGGCCGAATTATTGCCCCGGTTGACCCCGGAAAGCACCAGATCGGGGGGGATATCCTTAAGCACGTCATGCAGGCCGGCCATCACGCAATCCGCCGGGCTGCCTTCGGCGACAAAGCGCCGATCACCCAGCTTGGCGATCATCATCGGATGGGTATAGCTGATGCAATGGGCAACGCCCGATTGTTCGAACGCCGGAGCCACGGTCCAGACCTCGCCGTCCGGCCCGGCCAGCCCGGCGGCGATCCCGGCCAGAACCTCAAGTCCCGGCGCGTTGATTCCATCGTCATTGGTCAGCAATATGCGCATGTTTTCCTGCCCCTTTTGCCCTTGATAGAGGCCGTGGGAAATCTGAGCAAGCGCCAGTCATCTTTGGTCCACAAATATCCTCGCCGAAGGCCTGGCCCGCCTGCGGGCCACTCAGGTGCTGAGCGGGCCAATTAACCTTTCGGCTTCACTCAAAGGCGACGCCAGCACAGCCCGATCCTCGCCCGGGAAAAATCGCGCGCGGGTGGCGGTTGGCATCGGGCGCGGCTCGACCACATGCACGCGCGGGCCGGTCTTGATGGTCTCGGCCTGCCAGCTGCGCGCCAGCGCCATCTGCGCCGCCTTGCTGGCCCCGTATGCGCCAAAGAATTTCTGCCCGGCGCGCGGATCATCAAAGAACACCGCCTGACCGTCCGTACCCAGCAGCGGGGCGACAAACGGGATCAGCAATGCCGTGGCATTGGCATTGACCGCCATCGATTTGTTCCAGTCGCCGGTATCGACAAAATTCGCCGGACTTAGCGGGGCGGCGTGAATGGCCGCATGCAGCCACAAATCAAGCCTGCCCCAGCGATCAAAGATCCCCCGGCACAGCGTCGCCATCGCATCCGGATCGGTGATGTCCATCGGCGCAAGCGTGGCACTGCCGCCACCCGCCTGGATCCGGTCGTCCAGTTCTTCCAGCGCGCCGCTGGTGCGGGCCACGGCGATGATGTGATGGGTTGGGGCAAGCGCTTCGGCCAGGGCGGCACCCAGGCCGCGCGAGGCTCCGGTGATCAGGGCAAACTGTGTCATGGCGCGCGGTTTGACCTGTGCGGCGCGCGCGGTCAAGGCCGGATCTGTCCGTGGATCACTCACCGGGCATGACAATCCGTTTGGTCTGGCCATTTTTCAGCACCATCAGCCCGGCCGCGTCAATACCGACGATCCGGCCCCAGGCACGCCGCTGGCCCGCCTTCACCTGTTCAACCCGCCCGCCAGGCAGACGCACCAGCGCGCGCAACGCGTCCGAGGGGCCAAAAATGCCCAGCAGGTTCAGGGCGGAACGATCCAGCACATCATTTCGCGTGGCTTTCAATGCCACATTGTCAGGCGTCACGCCTGCGGAGGTAGGGTTTGTCATTCGGGGGGCTTCCCATGCGGCGCTTTGACAACAGCCACATGTTTAAATGAGTGATTTCGACTGATTTCGGCTGATTTTGACGGCGACCTAACATGGCCCGGATGACCAGCGAAAGTGTGACACCCGGTCACCTCTCCCCCAGTCGGCAAAAACCAGCCGAACCTGCCAGTCCCCTGCGCCGAAAACCCGTTTGGGTTTGAAGAGCAGCCCCGGAGTTCCGCCTTACTCTGCCGCCGGTTTCATCTCGAATCCCTGATCGAGCTTGTCAGCGGGGATAACCGGATACTCGCCCGAGAAACAGGCGTCGCAATACTGCGGGCACGCCTTGTCGCGCCCTTTGGCCTCGCCCACGGCGCGATACAACCCGTCCATCGAGATGAACCTCAGGCTGTCCACAGACAGGTGGTCGCGCATCTCATCCTCGGTCATCGTCGCGGCCAGCAATTTGTCACGCTCGGGCGTGTCGACACCGTAGAAACACGGCCAGGCGGTCGGCGGGCTGGCAATGCGGAAATGCACCTCCTTGGCCCCGGCATCGAGGATCATTTCCTTGATCTTGCGCGACGTGGTGCCGCGCACCACGCTGTCATCCACCAGTATCACCCGCTTGCCGCGGATCAGCGCGCGGTTGACGTTCAGCTTCAGGCGCACTCCCATGTTGCGGATCTGTTCGGTCGGCTCGATGAATGTCCGGCCCACATACTGGTTGCGGATGATCCCCATCGCGTAAGGAATCCCCGATTGCAGCGAAAATCCAATCGCCGCCGGCGTGCCGCTGTCGGGCACCGGGCAGACCAGATCGGCCTCGACCGGGCTTTCCTTGGCCAGCTCGCGGCCAATCGCCTCGCGGGTTTCATAGACCGATCGGCCCCCGAGAATCGAATCGGGGCGCGAGAAATACACATGTTCAAAGATGCAGAACTTGCTGGGCTGCGGGCGGAACGGGAACAGGCTTTGCAACCCGTTGCTATTGATAACGACCATCTCGCCCGGTTCGATCTCGCGCACGAACTCGGCCCCGATGATGTCCAGCGCGCAGGTCTCGGAACTCAGCGCCCAGCCATCACCGATCTTGCCCAGCACCAGCGGGCGCACCCCCAGCGGGTCGCGTACGCCGATCAGCTTGGTGCGGGTCATGGCCACCACCGAAAACGCGCCCTCGACCCGGCGCAGCGCGTCTTCCATCCGCTCGGGGATGTTGCGTTGCAACGACCGCGCCATCAGGTGAATGATGCATTCGCTGTCGGATGAGGACTGAAAGATCGAGCCGCGTTCGATCAGTTCGCGGCGCAGGGCATTGGCGTTGGTGATGTTGCCATTGTGGGCAATCGCCGCGCCGCCCATGGAAAATTCGCCAAAGAACGGTTGCACATCGCGGATCGCGGTCGGGCCTTTTGATCCCGAGGTGGAATAGCGCACATGGCCAATGGCCAGCGGGCCGGGCAGGGTCTCCATCACCTTCTGCGAGGTGAAATTGTCGCGCACATAGCCAAAGCGCTTGGCGTTGTTAAAGCCCTGCTCCGGATCATGGGCGACAATACCGCCGGCCTCTTGCCCGCGATGTTGCAGGGCGTGCAGGCCAAGGGCGACGAAATTGGCGGCGTCATTGACGCCGATGACACCGAAAACCCCGCATTCTTCGCGCAATTTGTCGTCGTCAAACGGATGGGCGGCGGGAAAGTGCGGGCGGGAGGTGGCAGGCAGCAAAGCGGCAGCTCCGAATCCATTGCGGTATGTGGTCAGGGCATAGTCTGTCCTGACCTCGCTGTCATCAAAGTATCACAACTTTTCTGTCGCACCCAACCGCAGCGTGACCAACAGTGCTATTTCGCCTTGCAGTTGCCGACCAGGTTTTCATATTGCTGCGTGATCCAGCCCAGCGCCTCTTGCGGATTTTGCTCTTCTATCTGGCCGGTCATGCGGGCAAAAACCTGGGCCGCGCGGCTTTCATCGACAATGGTAAAGTTCTGGCCGGTCATCACCGTGTCATAGACAAAGAACGCAATCGCCACCAACAGGATGCCGCGCGCCACACCAAACAGAAAACCAAGCCCCTGGTCCATCCCGCCAAGGGCCGAGCGCTGCACCAGCGATGAAAACAACGGCGTAAAGAACGACATGACGATCAGCGCCACGGCGAACACGGCGGCAAAGGCGGAAATGATGCTCAACTCGCAACTGTCGGCGATAAAGTCACCCACCACGGGCACTTCTTTGATCAGCGGTTCGACCTGAGGCGCAAAGATGAATCCCAGCACCGCAGCAGCCACCCAACCGGCAATGGCCATGATTTCGCGCACCATCCCGCGTGAATACGCCAGAATTGCCGAAATGACGATAATCAGGGCAACCGCCCCGTCGATTATGGTGAAACCTTCCATGTGCCTCGCCTGTTTATTCTGTCGTCCCCGCGGCCACCTTACCCGGCTCCGAAGTGTTCGCCAACAAATCCTGTCAAATCACTGGCCCTTGTCAGCGTCATACCGGCATTTGTAACAGTTTTGCCACCCGCCGTACTGTTCACCGGGGCGATTGCGGCGGTAAAACCAAGTTTCTGCGCCTCTTTCAACCGGTTTTCAGTCTGCGGGGCCGGGCGCAGGGCACCCGACAGGCTGATTTCACCGAAAATCACTGTTTCCGCCGGCAGGGCCACGTCTTCGCGCGCACTCAGCAGGGCGGCGGCGACGGCCAGATCGGCGGCGGGTTCGGTGATCTTCAGACCGCCGGCGACGTTCAGATAGACATCAAGCCCGGCAAACGGAATGCCACAGCGCGCCTCAAGCACCGCCAGGATCATCGCCAGCCGCCCGCCATCCCAGCCAATCACGCTGCGCCTTGGCTGGGCGTGCGGGGTCGGGGCGACCAGCGCCTGCAATTCGACCAGCAGCGGGCGGGTGCCTTCGATGCCGGCAAACACCACCGATCCGGGGCTTGGCGTGCCACGTTCGCTGAGAAACAACGCCGAGGGGTTGGACACTTCGGCCAGGCCGCGCCCGGTCATCTCGAACACGCCAATCTCATCCGCCGGACCAAAGCGGTTCTTGACGGCCCGCAATATGCGGAACTGATGGCCGCGTTCGCCTTCGAAATACAGCACCGTGTCGACCATATGTTCGACCACCCGCGGACCGGCGATCTGGCCTTCCTTGGTCACGTGGCCCACCAGAATCACCGACACGCCGCGCCGTTTGGCAAAACTGGTCAGCTCATGCGCGGCGGCCCGCACCTGAGATACCGACCCCGGCGCGCTTTCGACATTGTCGGCCCACATGGTCTGGATGGAATCGATGATGGCCAGCGCCGGGCGCTCGGCCTCAAGGGTGGTCAGGATATCCCGCAGGTTGGTTTCCGTGGCCAGCTTGACCGGCGCGTCCGCCAGCCCAAGGCGCTGGGCGCGCATGCGTATCTGGGCGGCGGCCTCTTCACCGCTGATATAAAGGGTCTTCAGGCCGACCTTTGCAAAGTTGGCGGCCGCCTGCAACAGCAGGGTGGACTTGCCGATACCGGGATCGCCCCCCACAAGGATGGCCGAGGCCGGAACCAGCCCGCCGCCCAACACCCGGTCAAGCTCGTCCATGCCGGACAGGGTACGCGGCGGCGGGGTCTCGGTTGTGCTGAGGTTGCTCAGCTCGATTGAGGCACCGCGCCTTGCGCCCAGCGATTTGCTGGCAGGCCCCGAGGACAGGGGCGTTTCCTGAACGATGGTATTCCATTCGCCGCAGGCGTCACAACGACCGGACCATTTGGAAAAAGCCGCCCCACAGGCCGAGCAGGTGAAGGATTTTGTTTTTGCCATGCGGGTTTCTTGCCCCAGACTGCACCGCTCCTCAAGCCTTTACAGGCTTTTGTTGCGGCTCCTGCGTTCGGTGATGAACCCCAGGGCGATGCCGCCGAGGATACAGCCGGTGAACAGGTACAGCCCCCACGCGACCTCGATCGTGCCAAGGCCGATACCTTTGGACAGGGTGATGTACAGCGCGATCAGGAATATGTCGGCCATGGCCAGTTTGCCCAGAATGTGAAGGGCGGGCAGGGTGCGCGGGTCCAGCAGGTGCCATTGGATCAGTGCCATGCCGATGACCTTGAGGTAGGGGGCAAAGATGGCAAAGAACGTGACGAGAAGGGCCAGGAATACGTCCGAGTCCCACAAGGATTGCAACCCGGTGATAACCGAGATTTCCGACAGGCCGAAAAGCGGGAGAAGGCCGGCACGCAACAGCGGCGCAAACCACGCGATGGGGTAAAGAACCAACAATGACAGGGTGGCGAGACGCAGGATCACCATCCCATACCCCATCATTGGCGCAGACTTTTTTCGCGAAAAAAGTGGAAAAGAAAATTCGTGGAATTTTCTTGTTTCACCTGTCGAGGCGTCATCGCACCGCCTCGATCGGCCCTTCCGCCCGCCCGTGAATGAACTGATCCAGATAGGGATCACCCGAATGATCCATCTGCGCCACCGGCCCGGTCCATTTGATCACCCCGTCATGCAGCATCGCCACATTGTCGGCAATCGCCCGCACCGAGGTCATGTCGTGGGTGATGGTCATCGCCGTCGCGCCCATTTCGGTGACAATTTCGCGGATCAGATCGTTGATCACCCCGGCCATGATCGGGTCCAGCCCGGTGGTCGGCTCGTCGAAAAAGATGATCTCGGGTTCGGCGGCAATGGCGCGCGCCAGACCGACCCGCTTTTGCATGCCCCCGGACAGTTCGGCGGGCAGCAAGTCGGCCACATCCGCCTTAAGCCCGACGCGGCGCAGCTTTTCGATGGCGATCTCGCGGGCCTCTTTCTGCGGGCGCATCAATGACCCGCGCAGCAGCCGGAATGCGACATTCTGCCAGACCGGCAGCGAATCAAACAGCGCACCACCCTGAAACAGCATCCCGAACCGGGCCAGGAAGGCGTCGCGGTCGCCTTTGGTCGCATCCTTGCCATCAACGAAAATCTTGCCCGCGTCCGGCTTGATCAGCCCAAGAATACACTTCAGCGCCACCGATTTCCCGGTTCCCGACCCGCCGATGATCACCATCGAAGATCCACGCGGAACATGCAGGGTCATGCCGCGCAACACGCGGTTCGATCCAAATGCCTTATGCACATCTTCCATGCGGATCATACCGAAAACAACACCCCCGTGAGCACGAAATTCGCCGCCAGGATCAGGATTGCGGCGGCTTCGACGCTGCTTTTTGTGGCGCGCCCCACGCCCTGCGCGCCGCGCCCGGAATCCATGCCGTAATAACAGCCCATCATCGCCGAGATTGTCCCGAAAGCGGCCCCTTTTATCAGCGATGAAACAACGTCCTTCATCTCAAGAAAGTCAACGGTATTCTGTAGATAGGTGGCGGCGTTAAAGTCGAGATTCTGCACCGCCACCACATATCCTCCGGCAATGCCGATGATGTCGCCCACTCCCACCAGCAACGGCACGGTGATCAGCGCGGCGAGTACGCGCGGGGCCACCAGATACTTCATCGGATGGGTCGAAAGCGTGACCAGCGCGTCGATCTGTTCGGTCACTTTCATGGTGGCGATTTCGGCGGCGATGGATGATGTCACGCGCGCCGCAATCATCAGCCCGACCAGCACCGGACCCAACTCGCGCACCATGCCGATGGCGACGATCTGCGGCACCACGGCCTCGGCGTTGAACCGCGAGCCGCCGGCGTAGATCTGCAACGCCAGCGCGCCACCAGTGAACACCGCCGTCAAGCCGACCACCGGCAGCGACAGCCAGCCGATATTCAACAGCGCATTGACAAATTCTCGCGGATAGAACGGCGGACGAAAGAAATGACTGATCGCCCCGCCGGCGAACAGCGCGATCTGACCGGTTTTGGCAAGCATCAGCAGGACGGAACGACCCAGCGAGGCCAGCGCGTCAAGCGGGTTCATTCGCGGTACATCCGTGCATAACGCGGCCCCAGCGAAGTAAGGATTTCATAGCCGATGGTGCCCGCCGCGCCTGCCAGCGTATCCACATCCTGCTCGGGGCAGAGGATCGACAAATGCGCCGGCTCTGCCGCCAGATCGGTCACATCGGCGGTGATCAGATCCATCGACACCCGCCCGACCACCGGACAGGCCGTGCCTTCGGCATAAACCTGCGCCGTGGTGCCCATCGCCCGGATCAGACCATCGGCGTATCCGGCCCCAAGCGTGGCAATGCGCGTGGGGCGCTTTGCCGTCCAGGTGTTGCCATAGCCAACCGTCTCGCCGGGGGCGAGATCACGGATCTGAATCACCGGCAGGTCAAGCGACACAACCGGGCGCGCATCACTGAACGGTGCCCCGCCATAAAGCCCGATACCGGGGCGGGTCAGGGAAAAATGATAGTCCTTGCCAAGCAGGATGCCGGCGGTGGCAGACAGTGAAAGTGGTACATCAAGACCATTCGTCATCTCGTTGAAAACGCTTAATTGCTGGCGGTTCATAGGATGGTCAGGTTCATCCCCGCACGCCAGGTGCGAGGTGACCAGAACCGGGTTCTGCCCGACCGCTACATCGCGCAGCGCGGCCCATTCGCCAGGCTCCATCCCCAGCCGGTTCATGCCGGTATCAAGTTGAATGCCAAACGGCGCACCGGCAAGGTTTTCCACATGGCGCAGCATCTGATCGACCGAGTTGAGCATGGGCGTCAGATCATGGGCCCGGATCAGCCCGGAATCACCCGCCATATGCCCGGATAACACCGAAATGCGCAGCCCCGGCCCAACGGCTTTGCGCAGGGCCACACCCTCGCGGGTCAGGGCCACAAAGAAATGCCGCACACCGGCATCGGCCAGCGCGCGCGCCACCCGGTCGATGCCCAGGCCATAGGCGTCCGCCTTGACCACGGCCCCGGTTTCGCAGGCGGTCATGGCGTCCAATGCGCGCCAGTTGGCGATCAGCGCGGTCAGATCAATGCTCAGGGTTGCGGAACTCATGGTTTGTTCATGGCATGGGGACAGGTGAGGTCAAGGGGAAAGCCGGCTAAGCGGCTAAAACTGCTGATCGTCGTCCTGCTGCCACGGCTTGGCGAGGTTGCCAAAGCGAGTGAAACGCCCCTCAAAGCTGAGTTCGACCGTGCCGATCGGCCCGTGGCGCTGTTTGCCGATCACCACCTCGGCGCGCCCGTGCAGCTTGTCCATGCGGTCCTGCCAGACGGCCATTTCATCAAGCCGGTCATCCGACGGTTTTTCGCGCTCGGCGTAATATTCTTCGCGGAACACGAACATAACCACATCCGCGTCCTGTTCGATCGACCCGGATTCGCGCAGGTCGGAAAGCTGCGGGCGCTTGTCCTCGCGGTTTTCCACCTGACGCGACAACTGGGACAGGGCGATGACCGGAATATCAAGTTCCTTGGCTATCGCCTTGAGTCCCATGGTTATTTCGCTGATCTCGTTGACCCGGTTTTCCGACTTTCCGGTGCCGCGCACCAGCTGAAGATAGTCGACAATCAGCACGTCCAGCCCATGCGTGCGTTTCAACCGCCGCGCCCGCGCCGCCAACTGGCTGATCGGCAGGGCCGGCGTGTCGTCGATATAAAGCGGGCAGGCCTCAAGGTCTTTGGCGGCTTCGACAAAACGACGAAATTCGGTCTCGGTCATATCGCCGCGACGGATCTGTTCTGATGGCACTTCGGATGCTTCTGACAGGATCCGCGCGGCGAGCTGCTCGGCACTCATTTCAAGCGAATAAAACCCGACAACGCCGCCATCGACGGTGCCTTCGGTCCCATCCGGTTTTTTGCCTTTTTTATAGGCTTTGGCGACGTTGAAGGCGATGTTGGTCGCCAGCGAGGTCTTGCCCATCGACGGACGCCCGGCAAGAATCAGCAGGTCCGAACGGTGCAGCCCGCCCAGTTTCTTGTCCATGTCGATCAGCCCGGTCGAGACGCCAGCCAGCCCGCCCTCGCGTTGATAGGCGGCGTTGGCGACATTGACTGCGTCCGTTACCGCCTTGAGAAAGCTCTGAAATCCACTTTCTGTCTGGCCTTGCTCCGAGAGTTTGTAAAGCTGCTGTTCGGCTTCGACAATCTGGTCTTTCGGCTCGCTTGCCACATCGACCCGTGCCGCTTTGTCCGAGATGTCACGGCCCAGACCGATCAACTCGCGCCGGATCGCGAAATCATAGATCATCTGGGCGTAGTCACGCACCGCAAAGGCACTGATGGCGGCCCCCGCAAGGCGCGCCAGATAGGCCGGGCCACCCAGTTCCTTGAGCCCTTCGTCATCCTCCATGAATGCCTTGAGCGTCACCGGCGAGGCCAGCGCGTTCTTGGCAATACGGGTTGATGCGATTTCGAAGATGCGGGCATGCACGGGGTCGTGAAAATGCTGTGGGCCGATGATCTGGGCGATGCGGTCATAGACATCGTTATTGGTCAGGATCGCGCCCAGAAGCTGTTGTTCAGCCTCAACCGAATGGGGCATCGCGCCCTGGTTTTCGGCCTCTGTCGGGGGTGTCCCGAATGTGGTGATTTCGTTCATGTTGTTCCCCGCCCGGCTGTCACCGCCGTTGGCTTTTCCTCATACCGGAACCTGTGGCCCGGGGGCAAATTGTATGTTTCTGTGGATAGGCTGTGAGCAGCTTTGGTTGCGCCATATGATGCGCTTGCCGTGTCATCGCGTCAACATATTGTGACTCGACTGCGGTGGTGCGCTATTTTCCGCGCGAATGTTGCCAGGCGCGAGGGGCATCAAGGAAGGTTTCGACTTCACGCAATGTTTCCGCGTCAAAGGCACCGGATGCCCTGGCTTCGGCCAACACGTCCCACCAGGTACACAAGGAATGCAGGCTAACGCCATGTTCGCCCAAATTCTTTTCCGTGTCCGGGAAGATGCCGTAGTAAAAGATTACGGCCGTATGGGCGCAACTGGCCCCGGTTTCGCGAATCGCATCGACAAAGCTGATCTTTGATCCGCCATCGGTGGTCAGATCCTCGACCAGCAAAACCCGGTCGCCGGGGGCCATTTCGCCTTCGATACGGGCGTTGCGGCCATAGCCTTTGGGTTTCTTGCGCACATAAGACATCGGCAGGCCCATGCGCTCGGCCACGAGGGCGGCAAAGGGGATGCCTGCGGTTTCACCTCCGGCGATGTTGTCGAACGCCTCGTAACCGGCATTGCGCATGATCGTGACGGTCAGGAAATCCATCAGGGTGGCGCGGATACGCGGGTATGAGATCAGCTTGCGACAGTCGATATATGTGGGGCTGGGCAGGCCGCTGGCCAGGGTGAACGGCTCGGCGGCGTTGAAGTGGACGGCCTTGATTTCAAGCAGCATCCGGGCGGTCAGGCGGGCCATTTCCTGAGGCGTCGGGTAAGAGGTGGGGATCATTTTCTTCTCTCCTGGGGTGGCTCGTCAAGCCCGTGCCGGGCTTTCTTCGCAAGGGCGGGCGGTTAGGGCGAAACAGTCCAGTGCAGGTCGAATCCGGGGTCAAAAACCGTGACGCCGCCGTCTTTTGTCCTGATCTTGTCAGGGTAGCGGACCGGCGCGCCGCGGGTCAGGGTAATGGTCGTGTCATTTGCCGGCAGCCGGTAAAAGGCTGGTCCGTTGAGCGAGGTGAAACCCTCCAGCCGGTCCAGCGCACCTTCCCTGTCGAACACTTCCGCCAGAATCGACATGGTGTTGGGCGCGGTAAAGCAGCCCGCGCAACCGCAGCCGGTTTCCTTGGCCGCATCCACATGCGGCGCGCTGTCGGTGCCCAGAAAGAACCTGTCATCGCCCGATATGGCGGCCTTCACCAGCGCCAGACGGTGTTCTTCGCGCTTGGCCACGGGCAGGCAGTAATAATGCGGGCGGATGCCGCCGACCAGGATATGATTGCGGTTGATCACCAGATGATGCGTGGTGATTGTGGCCGCAAGATCAGCATCATGCGCCTTGATATAGTCAACCGCCTGCGTCGTGGTGATATGCTCCATCACCACCCGCAGCCCCGGCGTGGCGCGCCGGATCGGATCCAGAACCCGGTCGATGAACACCGACTCACGGTCGAAGATGTCGATGTCGCTGTCGGTCACCTCGCCGTGCACGCAAAGCGGCAGGCCAATCGCCGCCATACGCTCCAACACGGCGCGCACGCGGTCGAAATCGGCAACACCGCTGGCCGAATTGGTGGTGGCCCCGGCCGGGTAAAGCTTCACCGCCGAGATCAGCCCGCCGGCAAATGCCGCCTCTACATCGTCGGGGTCGGTGTCTTCGGTCAGGTACAGCGTCATCAGCGGTTCGAACGTGGCCCCCCTGGGCAGCGCCTTCAGTATCCGCGCCCGGTAGCCGGCCGCATCGGCCCCGGTAACAACCGGCGGCACAAGGTTGGGCATGATGATGGCACGGGCGAAATGACGGGCGGTTTCGGGCAGCACGGCGCGCAGCATGTCGCCATCGCGCAGGTGCAGGTGCCAGTCGTCGGGCTGGCGTATGGTCAGGGTGTCGCTCATGGTTCACCGGCTAGCACAGGCTTGGGGTTCAGGCCAGAGGGGCGGGGCGATTTGACCGTGCGGCCTGTCCGGCGCACAGGATTCCCGACAATGGGCCCGATAATGGAACTGACAATAGGTCTGGACAGCAACAACATCCGGGTGCAGGAAAATCCTGGCCATTGGGGTTGCAATTACATTCGAAAACAGGAATATGTTGTAATGAGAGAATACTGGTCCGGGGGACGGTTATGCGCGGGTTGATTTTGGCGGTTATGATCGGGGTGCTGGCGGGCAGCATGGCTGTTGCGGATACCTCTTATGTGGTGAAACCGGTTGAGATCGTTGAATGGAAGTCGGTATTTGGCCGGGTCGAGGCGCGCGACCGGGTGCCGGCGCGCTCGCGGTTGGGCGGTACATTGGTGGCACTGGATGTCGAGGAAGGCACGCTTGTCAGCGAAGGTCAGGTGCTGGCCACGGTCGACGATGAAAAACTGCGCATCCGGCTAGAGGCGACAGACGCGCAGATTCAGGTGGTCGAGGCGCAACTGGTCAATGCCCGCAGCGAACTGGCCCGTGGCGAGGATCTGTTGCAGCGCGGCGTGACCACGGTGCAGCGGCTGGATGCGCTGCGCACCCAGGTCGATGTGCTGCAGGGCCGGATCGAGGCGGCACAGGCGGAACGCCGGGTGGTTGAACAACAGGCCGCCGAGGGCGACGTGCTGGCCCCGATATCGGGCATTGTGCTGCGGGTTCCGGTGACAAAGGGGGCCGTGGTTCAGCCCGGAGAGATGATCGCCGAGATCGGCGGCGGCGGGGTATTCCTGCGCCTGGCCATTCCAGAGCGTCACGCCGGGCATTTGCAGGAAGGGGCCGGGATCGTCATTGCCCGCGAGGGGGCCAGCCACAAGGGTCGGCTCGACAAGGTGTTTCCGCAGATCGAAAACGGCCGGGTGATTGCCGATGTCGAGGTTCAGGGGCTGGATGGGCTGCTGGTGGATGCGCGGGTGCTGGTGCGCCTGCCGGTGGGTGAAACATCGGCGCTGATGGTGCCGGCAGCGGCGGTCCGGACGCGGTTCGGGCTTGATTACGTACCGGTCCGGCAAGGCGACGGCGTGGTTTTGCGCAATGTGGTGATTGGCCAGCACTCGGTGGTTAACGGGGCGGATATGATCCGGATCCTGAGTGGCATCACGACCGGTGATATCGTGGCGGTGGATCATGAGTGACCCGAAACCCGACCAGGCCCCGCTGGGCATTGCCGGCGGGCTGACGCGCACGTTTATTCAATCCTCGCTGACCCCTTTGATGATCCTGGCGGCACTGGCGGTCGGGCTGCTGGCCCTGTTCAGCCTGCCGCGCGAGGAAGAACCGCAGATTTCCGTGCCGCTGGTCGATATCCACATCGCGGCACCGGGGCTAAGGGCGGAAGATGCGGTCAAGCTGGTGACCGAACCAATGGAAACCATCGTCAAGGGCATCAATGACGTTGACCATGTCTATTCGCAAAGCCGCGACGACATGGTCATGGTGACGGCAAGGTTTCTGGTTGGAACGCCCGAGGATTCGGCCATGCTGCGGGTACATGATCAGGTGCGCGGCAATATGGACAGGATCCCGTTCGGTATAACCGAGCCGCTGATTGTCGGGCGCGGTATCGACGATGTGGCCATCGTGACGCTGACCCTGTCGGCGCGCGAAGGATCGCAGGCCAGCGCCAATGACCTGACCCGCATCGCCCGGCAATTGCAGGTCGAGCTGGCCAAGATCGACGATGTCGGCCTGACCTATCTGGTCGGCGAAGCGCCCGAGGCAATCCGCGTGGCCCCCGACCCCGAACGCCTGGCGCTTTATGGCGTGACGCTACAACAACTGGCCAGCAAGGTAGGTGCGGCCAATCAGGTGCTGGCGCTGGGCATGGTGCGCGAGGGCGGCGAGCAGCTGGCGCTGATGGCGGGGGAAACCCTGCACGCGCCGGCCGAGATCGCCAATCTTTTGCTGACCTCCCGCGATGGGCGGCCGGTTTATGTGCGCGACGTGGCCGACATCAGCTTTGTGCCTGATACCTCGGACCGGATCGTCACGAATGTGACGAAAAGCAAGGATGGCAGCATCCGGCGCACGCCAGCGGTTACCCTCGCGCTGGCCAAGCGGGCCGGGTCCAATGCGGTGCTGGTGGCAGATCAGGTCCTGCATCGTGTCGAGGCGCTGGAGCATCACCTGATCCCCGAGGGGGTGCAGGTCGATGTCACGCGGGATTATGGCGAAACGGCAAATGAAAAGGCCAACGAACTGCTGTTCCACCTGGGGCTTGCGACCGTGTCCATCGTCGCACTGGTGCTGGTGTCGATCGGCTGGCGTGAAGGCATCGTTGTGGCGGTGGTGATCCCGGTGACCATCCTGCTGACGCTGTTTTCGGCCTGGATCATGGGATACACCCTGAACCGCGTGTCGCTGTTTGCGCTTATTTTCAGCATCGGTATTCTGGTGGATGACGCCATTGTGGTGATCGAAAACATCGCCCGCCACTGGGCCATGCCGGATAAGGCCAGCCGGGTGCAAAAGGCGATCCGCGCCGTGGCCGAGGTTGGCAACCCGACCATCGTCGCCACCCTGACGGTGGTGGTCGCCCTGTTGCCGATGCTGTTCGTGTCGGGCCTGATGGGACCATACATGAGCCCGATTCCCGCCAATGCCAGCGCGGCGATGATATTTTCGTTCTTCGTGGCGGTGACCGTCACGCCGTGGCTGATGGTCAAGGTGGCCGGGCGCGCGCCGGCCCACGCGCCGGACGCAGCCCACCCCGGCGGTTTGCTGGGGCGGATATATACCGCCGTGGCGCGGCCCATTCTGGCGCGCAAATGGGGCGCAGGGCTGTTTCTGGCGATCACCGTTGTTTTGTCGTTTGGCTCGCTCGGATTGCTTTTTACCAAGGACGTTACCGTCAAACTTCTGCCGCTGGACAACAAATCCGAACTGGCGGTGGTGATTGACATGCCCGAGGGGGCTTCGGTTCAGGCGACCGACCGTGTGGCGCGCGATGTGGCCGCCATGGTGCTGGATCTGGACGAAGTCCTGTCGGTGCAGACCCACGCGGGCACCGCCGCACCGTTCAATTTCAACGGGCTGGTGCGCCATTACTATCTGCGCGCCGAACCGCACCTGGGCGACGTGCAGTTGAACCTGGCCGAAAAAGACCATCGCGAGCGCACCAGCCACCAGATCGCGCTGGACATCCGGCACCGCCTTGCCGGGCTGGACGTGCCGGCGGGCACATCCATGAAGGTGGTCGAACCGCCCCCCGGTCCGCCGGTGATGGCGACGCTGCTGGCCGAAGTCTATGGCCCGGACCCTGATACCCGCAGGCAGGCGGCGACCCGGATTCGCGCGGCGTTTGAAGCGGTGCCGTTCGTCGTCGATGTGGATGACAGTTTCGGCACGCCGCCCCGGCGCGTCAGGGTGGCGCTGTCTTCGGATCAGCTTGAGTTCTTTGGGGTGCAGGAACGCGATGTGTTTTCAACACTTGCGATCCTGAACGGCGGTCAGACGGTAGGCTATTCGCATCGCGGCGGCGGGCGTCATCCGATTCCGATCCGGGTGGAACGGGACAAATCCGACCGGGTCATCGACGAACGCTTCCTGTCCACGCCGATCCCGGCCAATGTTCTGCCCGGCGCGCGCGGTGTGGTCGAATTGGGCGATGTGGTTGAAATTCATGAAGAACGCGCCTCTTACCCGGTCTATCGCCACAATGGCCGCGCCTCGGAAATGGTCACCGGCGAACTGGCCGGCGAGTTCGAGGCCCCTCTGTACGGCATGCTGGCGGTGGCCGAAGCACTGGACGCGATGGAGTGGGCCGAAGGGGCCAAACCGGTCGTTCGCCTGAACGGCCAGCCCGAGGATGAATCGGTGGTAACCCTTCTGTGGGATGGCGAATGGGAGGTGACCTGGGTCACGTTCCGCGACATGGGCGCGGCCTTTGGCGTGGCGCTGTTGGGTATCTACATTCTGGTGGTGATGCAGTTCGGATCGTTCCGCCTGCCGCTGGTGATCCTGACGCCGATCCCGCTGACGTTCCTTGGAATCATGTTGGGGCACTGGTTGTTCGGGGCACCGTTTTCGGCCACCTCGATGATCGGCTTCATTGCGCTGGCCGGGATCATCGTGCGCAATTCGATCCTGCTGGTGGATTTCATCCGCCACGCCGACCGGACCGGAAAATCGGAACTGGATATCCTGATCGAGGCCGGGGCGATCCGGTTCAAGCCGATCCTGCTGACGGCGGTCGCGGCGATGATCGGTGCGTTTGTGATCCTGTCGGACCCGATCTTTCAGGGGCTGGCGATTTCACTGTTGTTTGGATTGCTGACCTCGACCTTGCTGACGGTGCTGGTCATTCCGGCGATCTATCGCCTGTTCCGGACCTGAGATCCGGCCCAATTTCACCGGCACGGCAGGGCGTGGCCAACCGGGCCGCGCCCGGGATTGTGTGACCACGCGAAACAAATCCCCCTGAGGCAATGAATTGATTTCGAAAACCGGGCCATTATCCGGGAAATTCAGTAATTTTTAACACATTCTTTGAAATATGGCCGTGCTTGGGCCAAATTTGGTCCGGTTTTGGATTCTGATTTCGACGAGGATAGCGTTATGAAAAAAGTAGTTATGAGCCTGGCGGTCCCGCTGACACTGGCGGCTTGCGGCAGCTACGAATTGCCGACTGAAGAACTGCGCCAAATGAAGCCCGCCTGCTCTGGCGGTGACATGGCCGTGTGCGCCGACATCGCTCACACTGTGCGCCAGCAACGCGCCGAGGCCGAATATCTTGCCAGAACCCAGGAATAA
>Ga0209121_10000133_pt1 | contig 74281 bp, 90 predicted proteins | sample Cruoilmetagenom3_FD_187292 | JGI IMG/M metagenome (GOLD analysis project Ga0209121, IMG submission 187292) | Oil polluted marine microbial communities from Coal Oil Point, Santa Barbara, California, USA - Sample 3 (SPAdes) (version 2) | ecosystem: Environmental > Aquatic > Marine > Oil seeps ...
CGATCCTCCAGCGGATGATCCCCCAGCAGACGATCCTCCTGCCGACGATCCTCCAGCGGATGATCCCCCAGCAGACGATCCTCCTGCCGACGATCCTCCTGCCGACGAGGAAGATCCGTTCCTCCCCTTCACCGAGCAGGCAGAGACCGACCCGGATCCGTTCCTCCCCTACACGGGCTTCGAGCCCATGACTCTCCTGGCGGCAGCCGGGTGGGCAGCCTTGGGCGGTGGCGGTCTCCGACTGGCGGCGCGGCGTCGTCAGAGCTGATGACAAGAACGAGGTGGCAATCACCTCATGAGAGCTAGGCACGAGATGAAAGAACAGGCGGGCCGTCCGAAGGGGCGGCCCGTTCTGGTTGGCTGAGGACAGGAGAACCGGGCTGGGGATTGCCACACATGCCTCCCCGCTATTCATCCCTGAAATGTGACACAGGTCACAGTTTCAGATATTCTTGCGAGAACTCACTGATACCCACGAGGGTACGGGAGGGCAGTGTAGGGGGTTCATGGTGGTCGGTATCGAGGCTCGTTCCAGCAAACTGCGACAGCTTGCCGTCTGGCTGGTAATCGCAATCGTTTGTTCCTACATGATCGGTATTCCAGCGGTCATGGCCATGATTTCGGTGCCGCTCCATGCTTCCCATATAGGTGCCTCCAGTGAGACCTTCAGCCAGGACCCCGATGACGGTGGCTTGCCTTCGCCCGTGGTCTGGCACTTCATCCTGAATGGACTGGACAAAGGAACACCTGCTGCAACCTTGAGCGCCACGTTTGCCAGTGCGGGAGCAAAGACCGTAACGGCCATTCCGGCGGGTAACGGACAGACCCAACACTTCTATGTCGGCACCCCAGGTCATGATGTTCTGCTCGCCGCCGCCGCAAGTGTGGACAGCGAAGCTGGACGTCTCGTACTGAGCCATGTGGCTGTCGATGAGATGGAAGAGCCTCAGGACCCAGAAGACCCAGAAGACCCAGAAGACCCCGAGGATCCCGAGGACCCAGAAGACCCGGAAGACCCGGAAGACCCCGAGGATCCCGAGGATCGCGATGACCCTCAGGACCCAGAGGACCCAGAGGACCCAGAGGACCCAGAGGACCCTGAGGACCCAGAAGACCCAGAGGACCCAGAAGACCCTGAGGACCCCGAGGATCCGGAAGATCCCAAGGACCCGGAAGATCCCAAGGACCCAGAAGATCCCGAGGAGCCTTTCCTCCCGTTCACGGATCCTGAAACACCTGAGAGCGACCCGTTCTTGCCCTTCACTGGTGGACCTGGAGCCGCTGCATTGGCCGCAGGGCTGATGGCTCTGGGCGGAGCACTTCGTAGATTCGGGAAGACTCAGGCGTAGGTCTGTACAACTGACTATCATTGCCCAGCCTCGTCGCATCCCCAGACGACGACGCCCATCATCATTCGCCTAGATTTCCCTGAATGAGTTCACTAATATATATGTGTTTGACGTGAACCATCCTGGAAGCCTCGTGAAGAACTGCGACCCGCAATGAACGAACACGGTCAGGCAATTACGATTCTCCTGAGGCTCCAACGCTGGGGATGGGCCCTCTTCCTTGTTCCCGCTCTTGTCGTCGCTGTCATTGTTGGTGTTTCGGTTCGCAGTACGGTCATCGATGGCTTCGCGCTCGTGATCGCAGATGGCATAGGCGGAATTGCTGCCTCCATCTTGGACGCGCCGGATGTTACCGGTTCTTTGCCAGAAGATAAGTACGACGAGCTGAATCGCGTCATCACCGTTCGCTTGGAGCGCGGAGTACTCTCGGGGCTGCGGATAATTGACACCGAGGGCGTGGTCGTTTACTCGACCGATGCAGACGAGGTCGGCAGCGACTCCAAAGTCTGCAGAGTGGAGCAGGGGGCTCTCGTTGGAGACGTCGTCGTCCAAATGGTCAACGGGCGCCCTATGTCGACCGCGGATGGTGAACTTCTCAAGGTCTGCGCACCTCTCATCCTCCCCGGATCCGACGATCCAGTGGGAGCAATCACTGTGTTCAAGCCCTACGGCCCCATGCGGCAGAGCGTGTGGACTCCCGTTCTGGCCGTTGTCGGAGTGATCCTCTTGGGAGCTCTGATCTCTCTGGTGGTCCAGCGAGCCATCGTCGCGCAAGCGGTCGCTCAGATAGAGCAGAGCCAGAAGCAGACCGATGAACTGCAGAGCCGCATTGCGCGCTCCATGACCGACCTTGAGGAGCATGCGCTGGGCACGTTGCAGGCATTGGCGTCTGCTGTGGACGCAAAGGACTCCTATACGGCGCAACATGCGCTGAATGTGGCCGAGTACGCCACGACCCTGTGCCAACACCTGAGTGACTGCGACAAGGATCTAGTGGAGCAAGCGGCCCTTCTGCACGACATTGGCAAGATCGGCATTGACGACGCCATCCTAATGAAGTCGGCAGCTCTCACTCCGCTTGAGTTCAAAGTCATCACCGAGCATCCGGGTATCGGAGCCAATATCATTGAGACGGTACCGTTCCTGCAGCACGTTGTGCCGGTTGTGCGGCACCATCACGAACGCTGGGACGGGCAAGGATACCCCGATGGGCTAACTGGAACCGACATCCCTTGGTTGGCGCGCGTGTTGGCGGTTGCCGATGCGTTCGACGCGATGACGAGCGATCGCCCGTATCGTCGGGCCATGACCATGGCGGACGCTCGTCAAGAGATCATTCGGAGCCGCGGGATTCAGTTCGATCCTGAGGTAGCCGATGCGTTCATTCGGGCTATCGATACGGGAGAGATCACGGTGCGCTCCAACGGTTGATCCACACTCGCGGTATCATTCGAGTCACGGTGAGATTGCGTTTGTGAGGTGACTGCAGTGGGCGTTGTCCTTGTCCATGAACCAGATGACAAGGCGTGTGAGCATCTGTCGGCAAGCGACCCTCGCATGGCCTCGCTCATCGCTCAGGTCGGGGCATTGCGGCTGGAGCTCACTCAGGATCCGTTCGTGTCCTTGGCGAGGGCTATCGTCGGTCAACAGTTGAGCGTGAAGGCTGCGGCTACCATTTGGGGCCGATTTCTCGCGCTGGGGCCCATGGTTCCAGAGGCAATCCTCGAATTTGAGACGGATGCGTTGCGCGCCGTGGGCCTTTCTCAAGCGAAAGCGGCCTATATGCAGGATCTTGCGCGTCATGCCCGCACAGGTGAACTTGAGCTCACGCGTCTTGAGGCGCTGGATGACGAGGGGGTCATCCAGGATGTCACTCGAGTGAAAGGCATCGGACGCTGGACCGCTGAGATGTTCTTGATCTTCTCACTGGGTCGTCCGGATGTGCTCGCGGTGGATGACCTCGGATTGCGACGTGCTGCCGGATGGCTCGTCGGCGAGAACGATCCGCTGGGTGCGGTCGAGCTCGCCGAGTTGGGAACGGCATGGGCGCCGTACCGAAGCGTCGCGTCACTCTATCTGTGGGAGGCGCTGGATCGGGGTATAGCGTCATAAGGAACTGTTTCACCCCCCGGGGAGTCGAGCATGCTCCAACTCATGGACATTCGATTCTCGAGCCGACGCGCGACATGGTTCTTGTGCGCGATGTTGGTGGCCGCCTTGCTCAGTTTCGTACTCCTGGAGATTGACGGGTGGCTCAACTGGAGGGCGTTCTGCCGGGAGGTTTCATCGGCCTGTCAGGCTGACGTCGGCCCAACTCTGCGCACATCTTGGTCGTTTCGGTTCGAGGGCGAGATCGTGACGCTTCGACCGTCTCTGAACACGGCCGAGCTGAACAGGAGTGCCGAAATCAACACGACGGGACTCTTTCAAGAGCCTGCTCGCTGGCGGGAGGCGTACCTCACGCACCTGATCGACGAGCAGAGCCGCAGCCGGTTCGTGTCCGGTCTCGCGTGGGAGTTGGGTGACGCTCGTTTCCGTATGGAGCTGGATGACGATCGGTATCTTGAGCTGATGGCGCGGGCGGTGCAGGCTATACCGTTTGGCGACGTGGGGACCGATATGCGAATGCCCATCGAGGTGGTCGCGCACGGGGCCGGGGTCTGTTCCGAGAAGAGCATTCTGCTGGCGGCGCTGCTTATCCACGAGGACTATGACACCGTTCTTTGGTATTTCGACACCCAAAAACACGTTTCGGTAGGCGTACGGAGCGATGCCGCGTGGTTCAGGGACAGTGAATACGCGTTCATTGAGACCACCGGGCAGCACTACGTTGGCCAGGCGCCCGGGCGCTACAGTCAGGTCGGCATGGTCGGGCGGGGACCGCAGACGATCTTCTTGGGCGGAACACGGACCTACGAAGCCGCCGATGAGGTGGAGCGGATCCTGTCGGCTGCCCGAACCGCAGAGACCCGAGCGCGTACACTTGAGTCTTATGAGGAGTATGCCGAGAACGCTCTCTATCTTCCTGAGAGGTACGAGAGCGGGATTCATGAACGCTACATGGCTCTGAGGATCGGGAAGTACATTCGCTCCAACACGCATGATCGTCCGGGTGTTCATGAGATGCTGCTCTCGGGGAGTTTAGGGAGAGGCGGAGGAGTCTAGATGACACTGAACATACGATCGACCGTTCGGCTGGCGAACGGTGTGGAGATGCCCTTGTTGGGTCTCGGCACCTACAAGACGACCGACTCCGTCGAGATAGAGGAGTCGGTGGGGGCCGCGCTTGAGATCGGCTATCGAGCCATCGACACCGCATCGCTCTATGACAATGAGGAGGGGATTGGTCGCGCGATCGCTGCCTCGGGTGTGGAGCGATCCGATCTGTTCCTTGCCTCCAAAGTCTGGAATGACGAGCAGGGATATCAGAACACCTTGGACGCGTGCGAGCGATCGATGCGTCGGCTTGGTGTGGATCAGCTCGATCTGTATCTCGTGCATTGGCCACAGCCGGACCGCATGAAGGACACCTGGCGTGCGATGGAAGAGTTGCTCGCATCGGGGCGCGTACGTGCTATCGGGGTGTGCAATCACTTCGTGGAACATCTTGAGATGTTGGCGCGGACCGCCCGGGTTGCGCCCATGGTCGATCAGTTCGAGCACCACCCCTGGCTCCAGCAGTCTGATCTCGTCGGATACTGTGGCGAGCGTGACATTGTGGTGGAGGCCTGGGGGCCAGTGATGCGAGGACGTCTCGCGGAGGAGCCCGCCCTGACCGCCATCGCAGCCGACTACGGGCGCTCTCCAGCTCAGATCGTGCTGCGGTGGATCGTGCAGCGAGGGATCGTGGCGATTCCCAAGTCGGTACACCCCGAGCGCGTGCGTGAGAACGCGGAGATCTTTGGTTTCGAACTCACGGAGCAGACCATGACCGAGATCGCCTTGCTCGATAAGGGAGAGCGTCTCGGTCCTCATCCGGACAGGTGGCTTGATTGACGCGATCTTCGGTGAGAAGGGCAGAGATAGAGTCGGTCATACGTGATCGATATGCCGACGAGCCCGTCCTGTTCCGCACGGGTCCGCATTGGATCTCGCAGGACCTCACGGTGGGCTTGGCCGCTGTCGTGCTGGCCATGTCGCTGCTCGCGTTCTTTGTGGAGAACAACCTGTGGCCGCTGGTGCTGCTGCCTGTGGCGCCGCTCGTGGTGAAGCTTTCAATGGATTTGCCTCGGTTCTGGCGTTTTGAAACGGTCCTCACCTCGCGCCGGCTCATCATCAACGTGGGGCTTGTTCGCGACGTGTACCATGCGGTGTTGTTGCGTCATGTTCGGGATGTGGCCGTGAAGCAGAACGCCTTGGGCAGGCTACTGGGGTTCGGTCGCGTGACGATTGGGCTCAGCGGGGTGTCGCCAGACGGAGAACTGCACTCGGGCACCTATGTGCTCGACTACGTTCGTCGGCCCAGAGAGCTGGGCGAGGCGATCCTTCATTCGCTCGATACCCTCCCTGATTCCCCTCAGGTCGGAGATGGCGTCACCCTGAGAACGTAAATCGACTAGACTGCACGTTGACGGTTCACACTATCCGAGGTGGCATCAATGACTGAGGCTAAGGTCGCACTCGTTCGTTGCGAGACATATGAAACTGATGCGGTGCACGATGCCGTTGGTCGTGGACTGGAGCTTCTCGGCGGGGCTGAGCGGTTCATGGAGGCGCACGAGCGGATACTGCTCAAGCCGAACCTGCTCGTAGCATCGGCTCCCGAGGCAAGCGTCACTACGCATCCCTCTGTGCTCGCTGCGGTGGCCCGTCATCTAAGGGCTGCCGGCGCGCATCTGAGCTACGGTGATTCTCCTGGCTTTGGACGAGGTGAGGGAGCGGCCAAGCGTGGAGGTCTTCAGGCAGTGGCCGAGGAAATGGACATTCCCTTCGCCGATTTCGCCCAAGGCAGTACCGTCTCGTTTCCCGAAGGGAAGCTGATCAAGCAGTTCACCATCGCGAATGGAGTGCTTGAGGCCGATGGCCTCGTCTCACTTTCGAAGCTCAAGTCTCACGGCCTCACGCGCATGACGGGCGCCGTCAAGAACCAGTTCGGCTGCGTCCCAGGGATGCTCAAGGGTGAGTTCCATGCCCGCATGCCTGACATCGATCGCTTCTCGCAGATGCTCGTGGACCTCAACTGTCTGCTTGCTCCTCGGCTGTACATCATGGATGGCATCGTCGCCATGGAAGGTAATGGGCCCAGAAACGGGGATCCCCGGCCGATGAACGTGCTGTTGTTCTCCGATGACCCCGTGGCTCTGGATGCGACCGTCTGCCGAATGATGAATCTCAACCCGGAACTCGTCGGAACCGTGACCTACGGCCAAGAGTTTGGCCTGGGCTCGTACACTGATGTCGAGATCGTGGGCGATCCTCTCGAATCGTTCGTCGCCAAGGATTTCGTGGTCAATCGTAGCGCGGGGTCGACGACCGGTGGCTCGGGACGACTGAGCCGTTTGATGAACCGCTTCGCGACGCCCAAGCCGGTGATCCTCCATGACAAGTGCACCGCGTGTGGCACATGCGTGAAGGTCTGTCCCGTGGATCCCAAAGCGGTTGATTGGACGACGGATAACGGCGCAAAGGACAAGATCCCCCCGGCGCATGACTACGATCTGTGCATCAGGTGCTATTGCTGCCAAGAGTTGTGTCCGGAGCGCGCGATCGAGGTGAAGACCCCGCTGCTGGGGCGTCTGATCCACCGGGAGAAGTAGCGTCTGACGCGGTGAAATCCGGTGCGCCGACTACATGTTCCGCATCATGCCGCCCCGCGTCATGAAGTCCCGTGCTGCCTCATGCAGTGCCTTGAGCGCTGCGGCGATAGCCGGGCTGCTGTGGCTTCCTCTGCGAATGACGGCCTCGATGCGACGAGTCACCTTCACGTCCGTCGGCGAGTGGAACGTCACCCCGGGGAATTCGGCGATCACTGCGATCGGGGGTATGAGGGCCACACCCAGTCCGGCTTGCACTCCGGCTAGGATGACCTGGATGTCGTTGCTCTGTAGATCGGTTCTGGGCTCAAAACCTGCTTCATGAGCCACTGAGAGGACGACCTCTATCAACTGGGAGTGGGTTCGGCCCACGATCCAGTTGTCATCCGCTAGGTCCGCGATGCGGATCGGTCCCAAGGCACGAGGATGATCCGCGGGTACCGCTATGAAGACGGGCTCGGTGAGCAGCAGGTGACGTTCGACACCCGGGTCCTTGGGTTCGGGCAGGTGGTCGAACTCATAGGCGAGGATAATGTCGATCTCGCCTGTCTTGAGTAGGGGAAGGGATTCTTCAGGCTCAAGATCGATCATGGAGATCTCAAGCTGCGGGTGTGCCTTATGCAGGGTGGAGATTGCAGGCATCATGAGGGCGCGCGCGGCGCTGGGGAACGTGCACGTGCGCAGAAGCCCCGCAACACCGTGGGAGATCTCGTCGAGATCGGCCTGTGCTTCCTCCAGTACCTCGAGCACGCGCTCGGTATGGGAGACGAGGCGTTTGCCCGCGGAGGTCAGTTGGACACTGCGCCCGGATCTCTCGAGAAGCTCCACGCCGGCTTCGCGAGAGAGGGCCGCCATATGCTGTGACACTGCCGAGGGCGTCATATAGAGCGCCTCGGCAGCTGCGGCGATGCTTCCCCGCGAGCTCACTTCACGGAGTATGCGCATGCGGTTCACGTTCAACATTAAGTACATCTTAGGGATTACAGAAGAAAACAACAACATCTCTTGCGTCGGAATAGGTCGATGATAAGGGTGGAACGTTTGGCACTACCAGATCACTGAAGGAGGTGGACTCATGACTCGTCATATTCCTGGGATTGCGCGTACGTTGCTGCGCGGTACCATGCTTGAACTCGTCGAGTTGGGGGCTCCGCGACACAGTTCGCGCACTCCTCGGCTGGGGCGGTTCCACGCGAGCGGCAGACTGGACTCTCGCCTGTTGCCTCCGATCGTTCGCTAGGCGGACGTAAGATGAGCTTATGTATCAAGGAAGTAAAGTAAGGTTTTTCTGCATAGTTATAACGTCGAAACTATAGGTAACGGCAAAGAGATACTTGAACCAAGGAGGCACCATGTTCACCGATAGCTTCAGCTCACGAAGTGTTTTCGTCGGTCGCGCAGTCGCGATCGTGGCAGGGATGATGTCCCTGACTTACGTGGTCGGCCTCGTCTGAGATCAGCTTTATCCAGAGCACTCCCTATGTACCGTCGTCGGTCCGCAGCTGACGGCGGTACTTTTCTGTCTTGTGCGGTTCATCCTTGTTCTCTCGCATTGGCGGCGAGACTCCCTTATCTTGAATATGGGGAATCTGTGAAACGCAATGGCCGATGACGGGACGCGGCCGCACAAAGGGAGGGCTTCATGCGAGGGAGAGTGCGCACGATCTCGAGGCGGCTGACACGAGTGATCATCTGCTCGTTGCTGACCGTGATGCTGATTCCGATGCCAGTCGCCGCGATCGAGGTTGCGCCTGAGCCGACGACATACTACGTCGACGTCTACAATCAGGGTGCATCCGACGGGAGCATGATCGCTCCGTTCCCGACGATCACCGAGGCGCTCGACCAGGCCTCCCCCGGCGATACGATCATGGTTGCTTCCGGTCACTACACGCCGATCACCGGGGAGACAATGCCGCTGCAGCTTCTCCCGGGCATCACGCTCAAGTCAGCTGCTGGCTCGAGCGTGACCACGATTGATGCGATGTTCGACGATGCCGCCATCGTTTTCAGTGATCTCGGGTTGAGGAATCTTGATCCTTTGCCGGAGCCCCCAGTGGAGCTTCCGATCACAGTTGAGGGCTTCACGGTAGTGAATGGCCTGTCGGAAGGCGCCGATGCGCTTCCTGACGTCGCTCCCTCGCAGTCATATAGTGGCGGCTGCCTCGCGTTCTTTGAAGCCCCTCCGACGACCTTGCGTGATCTCGTGGTCACGGATGGAGTGGCTGAAGTCGGCGGGGGACTGTACGCGTTTGGCACCGAGCTCACAATTGAGGATTGCACGTTTTCTGACAATGGCTGGTGGCCGGAGGGTTTCGTCGCCCCAACCGAGATTCATGCACCGATTCTTCCGGGAGAGCCGGCGGTTATGGCCGGCGGGGCGGTGTTCCTGTCTCTTTCCACAGCGACGATCTCCGACACGACGTTTGAGAACAATGTAGCGATGTATGAGGGTGGAGCGATCTTCGCTGACAGATCCGAAGTGACGATCTCTGGCGGTCAGGCTCTTGGCAACTTCGCGATTCCGGAGGGTATCGGCTCAGAGGCCGCTCTTCCTGCGGGAGGGGGTGCACCTTCTGCCGGCGGGTTTGCTGTTCTGTATGAGAGCCATCTTGCAGCGGAGAGTCTTGTTGCGACGGGTAATGTCGCGTTCGTCGGCGGAGTGATCGCCGCGAACGAGACGAGTCGGATCACGTTCGAGGATTCGATCATCAGCGAGAATCAGGCCTTCATCGCGGCCGGAGTCTATCAGGGCTACGAGCTTCTCTATGGTGTGCCCACGACATGCGATGCGTATGGTGAAGCCGCTGATAGTAGGGCGACATCTGCGCCGATGTATCCGCTCTTCATGGACCGCTGCGTGCTCGAGGGCAACGAGGCTGCGATGGTCAGTACGGTCTATACGGACGGCGAGCTCGCCGTGATGGATTCGCTCTTTGTCGGCAACGCCGATTCATTCGTGACCGTGGCTGCATCTGCGGGTAGTCGTATCGACGGGTCGACGTTCGTTGAGAACATGACAGGCATGGGCGTTCTCTCCAGCAATATGGAGGTCTTCCCGAGCGGAGAGGTCGTTCCCGCCCCCTACATTGAGACACCAAGCGAACTCGTGAACTCCATCGTCTGGAACAACACTATGACCCCGACTGGAGTCCAAGCTGACCTACCGCTACCTCCTCCTCCCGTGGAGTCGGATAGTGTGATCCAGAATTGGAGCGCTGCGTATTCGGATGTGCAGGGCTCATTCGAGGGAACGGCCTCCATCTCCACCGATCCGATGTTCACCGATCCCGATCAGGGTGACTATCGCCTCGATGAGGGCTCGCCCTGCATCGACGCGGGCACGTGGGAGACAGATTCCGCTGTGGACCTTGACGGTCTGGTTCGCCCGGTCGACGGTGACTTCAATGGCGCTGAAGATTTCGACATGGGCGCGTATGAGTCTGCCGGACCTCGCATGGATCGACTTGCCGGCGCGGATCGCTACGAGACAGCGGTTGAGGTCAGCGCCGAGCGCTTCGCCTCCGCCGATACCGTGGTGATCGCCACGGGTCGCGTGTTCGCCGACGGTCTCGCTGCTTCAGGACTTGCCGGCGCGTACAATGCGCCGCTTCTGCTGACCGGTTCCGACTATCTGCCCGCTGTTGTCGCCGACGAGATAGTCCGTCTCGGCGCTGCGAACGCCATTGTGGTCGGCGGTCTGGATGCCGTTGATGGTGGGGTCTTCGGGGCCTTGGAGGACATGGGCCTCGATGTAACCCGTATCGGAGGCGCAGATCGCTACGAAACCGCCGCGATGCTGGCCGAGGACATTCGCTCGGTCATGGGCGACGACATGGCACCTGTTGCTTTCGTCGCTCGCGGAGATCTCTATCCGGATGCGTTGGCCGTGTCTCCTGTGGCATACGCCTTGGGCGCACCGATCCTTCTGGTTCGCCCGGACGAGCTTCCCGAGTCCACAGTCGATGTCATTTCCGAGATGGGTATCGCCTCCGTTGTCGTCGCCGGTGGCACTAGCGCCGTTGGCGTGAGCGTCGCGGGCGGTATCGCTGAGGCTGGAGCCACCATCAAGCGGATCAACGGCGCTGATCGCTACGAGACGGCGGCCATGTTCGCTGAGTACGCGGTCGGTCAGGGCTGGGCGAGCTACACGGTGACCGGTCTCGCGACTGGTGCCGCATTCCCCGACGCACTGTCGGGCGGTGCCGCTCTGGGCCAGATCAACGGCGTGTTGTTGCTGACTCCTCGCGACACACTTGCCGCTTCGGCGAGCGATGTGCTCACTGCACGTGCCGACGAGATCATCTACCTGCGTACGCTCGGTGGTTCTGCTGCCGTAAGCGTTGAGGTTCAGGCTGCCGCCGAGGCGCTCGTCGAGTAGGCGCAGCGAGTCACGTCATTTCTTCTGACGCTAGAGAATAGACGAGGGGGCCGCAGTGATGCGGCCCCCTCTCTTTGCTCAATATCGTATGAACGCAGCGTGACCCGAGTCTAGCTGCAGCTTCCCATTGCGCAGGGGGAACTGGGCTTGCGCTCAGGGTCCGACTTCACGGCGCAGGCGGCGGTGCGCTCCTCCGACGGGTGCAGGATGCATGTCGTATCCGCCCCCATGGGATCACCGAACTCGTGGAATGCCTTGGTGCGACAACCGCGACAGATGCGCGAGTACTCACACTCCTCGTCACTGCACACGCCCTGTGCGTTCTGCTCGTCGTACTCGAACAGCGCCCGAGCGGCCTCGGTCAGTGTCATGTCCCGGACGTTGCCGATGGTCCAGTCCTGGGCGAACTGGCAGGGCATGATGCCGCCCTCAGAGTTGATGTTCATGTGTCCCTTGCCGACGGGGCAGGCGCTCACGGTCTTGAGACGCTCGAGACCCTTGGTCACGTCGATGCCCTGCTCGATGAGCTTCTCTGCCATGTAGGGGATCACGGAGGGGAGGGCACCGATGTCGTACTCGAGATTCGTTTCGGGATCCAGAACGTCGGCCAACACGTAGTCGGCGAGTTCGCGCCACTGTTCGGCGGTGATCCGACCGTCCTCCTCGCCCTCACTCCGACCCGAGGTGATGAGGTCGCAGAGGTAGATGAGGCCGCAGTCGAGCTCCTTGGCGGTCTCGATGAGGCCTTTCACGTGAGGCCAGGTGTCGGTGCTGACCGCCGATTTGAGAGCGACCCTGACGCCTTCCTCGCGAAGGATCTTGATGGTTTCGACTACGCGGTCTCGCGTGCCGGGCACGCCGACGAGAGAGTCGTGGAATTCAGCCGGCCCATAGAGTGACGTCGCAATCCAATCGATCCCGGAGCTCTTGAGTCTCTTGGCGATGTCGCGATTGATCATCGTGGCGTTGGTGGAGACCACGACGTGCATGTCGTGAGAGCGGGCCTCTCCGAGAATCTCCCAGAAGTTGGAGCGCATCATCGGCTCGCCGCCCGACATGAACAGCAACGGTACTCCCACGTCTGCCATTTGGCGGACCAGGGCGATCGACTCTTCGTCGGAGAGTTGCTCGGGCTTCTGGTGAGCATCTGCCGACATGTAGCAGTGATCGCAAAGGAGGTTGCAGCGGTTGGTGATGTTCCAGATGATCTCGCTGGGGCGACCGAGCTTGTAGGCGGTGAGGGCCTTGTTCTCGACCTCCGCAAGGGGTCCGTCGAAGAAGAGGGAGCGAATGTGAGCCATGAATGCCTCCAGCGATGGGGGTTCAGTCGATACGCCAATACGCCACAGTGGGCGTTCAGTGCTCCCGAGACTAGCACTTTCGGCGCGGCTTGTGCAAACATTCACAAGGTAACAATTGTTACCTTTCTGGCGTCAAGAGAGGTCAACCTCTGAGGCCTTCGGCTTCTGTGGGAGAATTGGGCTAGACTTGGAACACTGTTCATCGATGAAATCGCGGGGGTGCACGTAAGTGGACGAGCGTGCGAAGCGAATGCGAATCAGGGTAGGCACAGATGGTCCATATGCGGTCACGGGCAACGTGCCGCTTATTCGTATGGAGATCGTAGTCAACGACGCCGGTGAGTCGGTGGGTTGGCGCGAGGTGGAGCGCACGGAGCCCGGCGATCGCTATCTTCTGTGTCGGTGCGGCAAGTCCGCCGACAAGCCCTTTTGCGATTTCACGCATGCCTCAGAAGGCTTCGATGGCACCGAGACCGCGGGCCACGGATCTTACGTGGAGCAGTCGGTTTCGATCGACGGACCGGGGATCATGTTGCGCGATGTCCGGAACCTCTGTGCCGAGGCGAGGTTCTGCGATCGCGGCGGAGGACTCTGGAACCTCGTGGGGCAGTGTGCCGATCCGGCAACCCGCGCTCTGGCCGAGGAGGAGGCAGCGCTCTGCCCCTCAGGCCGCTACACCCTCTGCGACAGTGGCTCCGGAGAGGCGCATGAGCCGGAGCTGGATCCCGCGATCGTGTTGATCGAGGACCCTCAACTGGGCGTGAGCGGACCGATATTCGTGCGCGGTGGGATCGAGATCGTGGATGCCAACGGTGAGCCCTACGAGATCAGGAACCGCGTGACACTATGTCGCTGCGGGGAGTCCAAGAACAAGCCGTTCTGCGATGGCTCGCACATTGCCGCAGAGTTCAAGTCCTGGGAGTAGGCTCGCCAGGCTGCTCTCAGAATGGGCAGTGTATCGTGTACGGACATTCGTAGGCATGCGGCAGTGGAGGGGTCATGGTCAAGCATCTCGTATTCTGGCGGCTCAAGGAGCATGCGCTCGGTGCATCCAAGGCCGAGAATATCCTGCGCTTCAAGGCTGAGGTCGAGAAGCTCAAGAACGTGGTGCCCGGAGTGAGGAGCCTGGAACTCGGTGTCGACATCGAGGGATCGCCAGCCGCATGGGATATGGCGCTCTATTCAGAGTTCGATTCTCAAGAGGCGCTGGACGCCTACCAAGCCCACCCAGAGCACCTGAAGGTACGGGACCTCTTCGTCGAGGCCACCTCTGAGCGTGCGGTAGTGGACTACGAGGTCTGATCGGTCCCGTCATCCCAGGAGCGCGTGATCGGGAAATAGTTGCACTTGCAACTATTGGCACGTATAGTGCTGCCGGTAGTTGCAACTTCAACTAAATTCCGAGGAACTCACATGCTCCCCACCGACAACCCCATTGCGCGTCTCAACGCCATTCTTCATCGGCGTACACACATGTACTTCAACCGCCAGCTCAAGCCGTACGGTCTCAGCCACATGCACTTCCGCATGCTCAGCTACGTGGGTCGTCATGACGGGCTCAAGCAGGAGGATATTCGTACGTTCATCGATGCCGACAAGGGCGGGGTGGCGCACGCGATCAAGCGGCTCGTGGAGAAGGGCTACATCGAGCGTGACAGGGACCCCTCCGACGGGCGCGCATATGTGATTCGACTGACCGACGAAGGCCAGACATTTCTAGCCGAATTCCGCACGATTGCAGACGCATGGGGCGAGCAGATGACCGCTGGATTCAACGATGACGATATCGCGCAGGCGAAGAGCCTGCTCCAGAGAATGGCCGACAATTCCTGCGCGCTGCTCCATGACGAATGTGAGGATACTCGCCCATGCCACAAGTGACATCACTGACCGAGGGCCCGGTGGCACGGACTCTTGTACGCCTGACACTCCCGATGCTCATGGCCATGTTCGCCATGGTGGGATTCAACATCGTTGATACGTTCTACGTGGGGCAGCTGGGAACCGAGCAGCTCGCCGCCATGGGCTTCACGCTCGCTGTGGTCATGGCTGTCAACTCCGTAAGCATGGGGATCGGCATCGGTACCACTGCGGTGGTCTCTCGCGTGATCGGCGAGGGAGACGTGCGCGGGATGCAGCGACTCACCATGGACGCGATCATGCTGGGCGTCCTTGTTGCCAGCAGCATGAGTATCTTGGGTCTGTCGACGATCCCGCACATCTTCGGGCTCATCGGCGCCGAGGGTATCGTGCTCGATTACGTCCGTGAGTACATGACGGTCTGGTACCTGGGTCTGCCCCTCATCATCGTGCCGCAGGTGGGCAACAGTGGGGTGCGCGCCACGGGTGACACCAAGACGCCAGCCAAGATCATGGTCACCGTCCTCACGGTCAACGCCATACTCGACCCGCTGTTCATATTCGGCTGGGGTCCGGTGCCCGGGTTCGGACTGCGGGGTGCTGCCATCGCCACCGTGATCTCGCAGAGCGTGGCGCTGATCATCGCCTTCAACGTGCTCAAGAGGCGCGGACTGATCACCTTTGAGCGACACACGGGAGCGGGCATCGTCGCCTCGTGGCGCAGGATCCTGAAGATCGCGATTCCCGCTGGTCTCACGCAGATGATCACACCGGTCTCCACCGCAGTGATCACGGCGATCGTCGCCACATATGGCGTGGCTTCGGTGGCCGGCTTTGGTGTGGCCACCCGGCTGGAGATGTTCGCCGTCATGGTGATCATGGCTCTGGGTGCAGCGCTCGTGCCGTTCGTAGGCCAGAATTGGGGAGCAGGCAACAAGGAGCGGGTTGGTCGCGCCATCAAGGTGGCCATCGGCATCGCCGCCGGTTGGGGCATGTTCGTGTGGTTGCTGTTCATGGTGATAGGTGAGTCGGTTGCGGGTGCGTTCAACAGCAATCCGGCTGTGATCGAGGTCGTCGCAGGCTATATGCTCATCGTCTTCCCGAGCTACATGCTGCTCGGCGCGCTGGTGACAGTCACCAACGCCCTCAATGCGCTGCACCTGCCGCTCCGTTCCATGGTGATCTCATTGCTGCGCATGTTCGTTCTCTATGTGCCGCTGGCCTACCTCGGTTCGGCTCTTTGGGGCCTCACGGGCGTGTGGTGGGCGGCGTTCTCTGCCAACGTACTGGGCGGTCTCGTTGCACTGTGGTGGTTCAGGCGTACGTTCTCCTCGCTGCAGACAGCGGTGCCCGGGCCCACGCAAGAGAGCATGGCCGACGAGGAAGCCAGTGCACAGGCGAAAATGGACACCGAGCCGCAGCCTGCCTGAGGGTGACGTAGCGCACGAATACGCCCTCTCAACTGCACTTTTTGTAACGACATCGTGTCCAAAGGTAACGGATGGGTGTCGTGGACGTGCGTTCGCGCACACGAGGGTACAGACTGCGCAGCGATGGTCGCGAAACGCGACTATCGGGTCTGCAGAAGACCCCTCACGAGTGTTCAGGCAGAGGTGCTCAGTCATGCTCGACTCAGTGGTCGCCACAGGCAGCATTGTGGCGACATCAGCGATTGTTGCGTCTCCTTCTGTGGAGCCGACATCGATTGCCAGTCTCATCACCACTGTTGTTCCCAACATGATCGCAAGTGCGTTGCCGTCGGCTGTCACCACGACTGCGCCGGTCGCGTCGGGCTCAGTGTCGATACCCAGTGGCTACTCACTGATCTCTGCCTTTGCCGGCGGATTGGCCGGGGCCACGCGCGCTCATGAGCGTCGCATGGATATCTCGGGCATTGCCGTGCTCGCCATAGTCAATGCATTGGGTGGCGGCATCATGCGCGACGTGCTGCTGCAGGATCAAGGCATCGCTGCATTCACGCACTGGACGCTGCTCGCCGCCGCGCTCACAGCTGCTGCATTCGGCTTCTTCTTCTCGTCGTTGTACCACCGCATGAAGCGACCGTTCCTGTATCTCGATGCGCTGTCGCTTGGTCTTTTCGCTGTAGTGGGCGCTGACAAGGCGCTTGCGGCGGGCCTTTCTTTCATCCCCGCAGTGCTCCTGGGAATCGTCACCAGTGTTGGTGGAGGCATGATCCGTGATGTGCTCTGCAACGAGACTCCGCAGATCATGCGTCCGGGCACTCTTTCCGCATCGGCGGCGGCCTTGGGCTCCTTGATCTTCGTGTTCCTGGTGACATGGGCGAACTTTGTGAAGCCGGTGGCCGCCGTGATCGCCGTGTCGGCGACGCTATCGTTGCGCCTCATCGCGGTGAAGCGAGGTTGGCAGGCTCCCGTACCAGCGAATTTCACGACGGACTCGAGGAGGCCAGGGAAGCTGGTTCGAGAGCGGCCGGCGGATCAGTAGCCGACGAGGGCGGTCGGTCTGGACTAGTCACGTGAAGTGCAAGTAAACACTTGCATTCTTGTGATCCAGGCCGTACAGTGGTGCAAGTGAACGCTTGCATATCACATCGACCGCACGCCAAGGAGACATCGTCATGAGCGCCGTGAACGACACCGCCGACCGGATCCTGAACGCTGCGTCCGAGCTTATCGCCACGTACGGGTACGTCGGCACGACGACTCGCGCCATTGCGGAGCGAGCGGGCGTGAACGAGGTCACCCTGTTCCGTCGTTTTGAGAGCAAGGCCGGCGTACTTCGCGCATTGGCCGCGCGGATGGCGCAGCGGCAGGCGGGGTATGCGGTGGCTGCAGCACCGGACTCGGAGAGTGTGCGAGACACGCTGTTGGCGCTTGCTCGCATGGAGATCGCCGGTGCCATTGAGATGGGCGGCCTCGCCATGCGTCTCGCCTTCGACGCCGCCTCTGTGCCTGAGGTTGCCGAGCTCATGGGCGAGGGCCCACCCGGCAATTTGGAGGGACTCGCCGAGTACATGGCCGAGCGCCAAGAGGCCGGTGAGCTGCGTGGTGATATCGCACCTGAGGTCCTGGCCGAGGCGTTCTTTGGCCTGACCTCGAGTTATGTGATGTATCGGACGGTGATGGGTGTGGGTGATCTACCCGCTGACGTGACCGCAGACAGGGGAATCGAGCAGCTCTTTGACGTGTTCTGGTCGGGAGCTGTGGCAGAGGGACGGGAATGATGACACCGGAGATGCTGCGGATGCATCTCGATACGAGAAGGGCGAATAGGAGATGAGCAGAATGCTCGTGGCCTACGGAACGAAGACGGCTGCACACAGGGCATCGCCGAACAGATAGGTGCCACTCTGACGGAGTTGGGCGCAGATGCCACAGTGCTCGCTGTTGGCGATGCTTCAGACACGAGCGGCTACGACGCGGTGATCGTCGGGAGCGGCGTACGAGCTGGCAGTTGGCATGGCTCGGTCAAGAAATGGGTCGCCGATAATGCGGGCGCGCTCACGGACGTGCCGACGACGTTCTTCACGGCATGCCTCACTCTTCAGGCTGACCCGGGCAAGACCGACGAGGTGCGTGCGTACACTGACGCGCTGATTCAGGAGACGGGTGTGAAGCCGCTGGACGTCGGTCTGTTCAAAGGTTTGAACGAGCCCAAGCTGTTCAGCCTTCCCGAGCGGCTGATCCTCAAGGCGCTCAAGTCGCCGCAGGGAGACTTCCGCGAGATGGATGTCGTTGCCGCATGGACCCGTTCGATCGCACCCTCGCTGGGGCTGCATTCATGAGGGCCACGCATTTCGGAGGCATTGCCACGTTGTGTCTCCTCCTCGCGCTCGCTGCGGGCGCGGTGGCAGGAATCGGCGTTTTCGGCCGTGGGGACATGGCGTCCGAGACCGTCACGAGTGTTCGCGGCGAGAGCTATGAGCTGATAAAGGATGGCGTGTACGCGTACAACTCGGAACGGCTTGTTGCCGAGGGTGTCGGGTGGGATATCTTCACGCTCTTCATCGTGGTTCCCGCCATGCTCATAGCGCTGCCCGCTCTCCGACGTGGGTCGCTTGTCGCACTGCTGTTCGTGATCGGTCTTCTGGGATACCTGTTCTATCAGTATCTGATGTACGCGATGGCGTGGGCGTTCGGGCCGTTGTTCCTGCCGTTCGTTGTGATCTACGCGATGAGTCTCGCGGCGATCGTGTGGATCATCTCGACGATCGACGTCAGCGCCCTGCCGACGCGTTTCGACTCACGCTTTCCGGCAAAGGGCATGGCGATCTTCAGTTTTGTCATGGCGCTTCTGCTGGTGAGCATATGGGCACAGCGCATCTCCGTTGGTCTGTCGGGGGATCTTGAGGGGGCCATGTTGCTCGGCCAGACCACGATGGTCGTGCAGGGACTCGACCTGGGTCTCATCGTTCCCCTCGCGGTGTTCACGGGACTCATGGTGTGGCAGAAGCGCGCTTGGGGGTATCTCTTGGCATCGGTCTTGGTGGTCAAGGCGATCGCCATGTGTGGAGCCATCACCGCCATGCTCGTGAGCGCGTGGGTGGTTGAAGGCGCGCCAGACATAGGCGGACTCGCGATCTTCGTGACCGCCGCGTTCGTGTCCCTATGGCTAGGCCATCGGATGCTGCGAAGTGCGATTCCTGCGGGTATCGTGACGGGAACCGCCGACTAGAGGTCGATCCGAGGACTAGTGTTGCGCAGTGCGGACCGGGAACCTGATCTCGGTGAGGTACTCATCCGGGGGCACCTCAGCGGGGTCCGAGAAGTAGACCTCCTCGGCAGGACCGGTGATCTCGAGGCCGTTCGCTGCAATCCAATGCATGAGTTGTTCGTATGTTGGTCCCACTGAATCGTAGGAACCTCTGTGCATGACGAACGCGACCTCTGTGGACGCAAGATGTCGAACACCCAGGCCGGATACGTTCTCTTGTACGTCTGGCGCATCGCTGACCGGCGCTTGGAGCTCCCAGTCCGCTTGGGTTTTCGACACCTCATCGGGCATGGTGCGGTACACCGTGTGCGGCATGCCCGTCGCCGTGAGTCCTTGGGATTCCAACCACCCGTACAAGGTGCCGAACGTCTCAGGAATCTGAGTGTACGGCCCGTGCATGTGGATGAATGCGACAGTCTCCGGCTCGGTGTTCTTGATGGTTGCCTGGAACATTGTTTTCACCCCCGCGACTCTATTCCCAGGTTCGTGGTCGATCTAAGCTCTGCGGTACAATTCGTGGCACACGGGGCCATTGTCGCGCGAAGTTGGAGAGGATCCGGTGTCCCACATGGCGTCGATCGAGACAGGATTCAGACCGTCGGTGCACGGTTTCGCGTTCCGTAACAGGTGGAACGACCCAGTGCTAGGGCTGTTCCCCGTTCGTGGCCTGTGCGGGGGCATGACGTTCGCGGTCCTTGATTACTTTGAGGCAGACATGCCCATGCCTCGCGCCCTTGGTCCCGATGATCTGCCCACAGAGGGCTCCGTGCTCTCGCGTTTCATCTGGCGGCGTCAGCTGGGCAGCATGGTCGCAGGATTCGGGCTCAATGCCGCGCATTTCCTTGTGTGGACGTTTCTTCCGCAGAATGGTCCCCGTGGCCTTACGGCACTCACAAAGAGGCAAGTGCCACGATTGATGGAGAGGCTCACCGGGGGTCCCGTTTTGCTTGGGCTCATCAGCGCCAGCCCCAAACGGCGCATGCTTCGAAACCATCAGGTGCTCGCCTACGCGGCTTCTGAGACGCGTGGGAAGGTCAGCGTGAGCGTGTACGACCCCAACTTCCCCAAGCGAGATGATGTGGTGATCGAGATCGATCTCGACGGGGATACAGGCGCGGTGGAGATCGTCGGCGACCGCCGCATTCCTTGGCGAGCTGTGTTCATCGAACGCTATGCTCCCGTCTCGGTCCCCGAAGTCGTCGTGGGAGGCGAAGACGGACGGCCTGATCCGGTCGTGACATTCGTTCTGGGTGTGGCGGCGCTCCTAGCGCTTCTGGGTCTGACGCGGCTGTTTCGTGGACGCCGCTGATCGCTAACGGCATCGATCGGCTGCTGCGCACAACGTCGCGGAGAGTTGCTACTCCGAGACTGAGCGAATGTGCTCAGGGGGCCAGTAGATGGCCATCGCCCGACCGTGCACGGTGGATACGGGCAGTGTCCCAAAGAATCGACTGTCGAAGCTATTGGGACGATTGTCGCCCATGACCCAGATCTCTCCCTGCGGCACCGTCAGCGGCAGAGTCACTGAACCGATGATCGTCTGCAGACCATGCAGGTAGGTCTCGGGCAGAGGGTTCCCGTCGATCTCGACACGGCCATCTCGGATGTCGACGGTCTGTCCTTCGGTGGCAATGACTCGCTTGATGAGAGGGATATCGCCGCCGCGTGGGTCATCGAAGACGACGATGTCTCCCGGGGTGGGATCGGAAAAGTAGTACGAGACCTTCTCGGTGAAGACGCGGTCATTGGTCATGATCGTGGTTTCCATGGATCCCGTGGGGATCCACATCGCCTCGGCAATGGACACACGGACGACCATGGCCAGCAGGAACGCCCCACCGACGAGCAGTGCCGTTTCGAGCAGCCATTTGCCGAGTCCTTGGGCGCGCGACGGGGGTATCTCGTCAACAATCGGATCGAAGAGTGTGGGTTCGATGTTGAGATTCTCAGGCAATTCGTCGGCCACGCTGACTCCATTCTTGGCTCCGTGGGGAGCGTTGCTCCGCATCGTGCGAGACCACTGTACTCCACGAGGCACTGTTCGTGTCGGTCCTGAGGGGTACGATGTGGTCAGCCGAGGAAGGAAGCCACATGCGCGAGGTCACGCAGACAGAGATACAGGGGTTCTTGCCCGAGGGGTGTTATGAGGGCATGGTGTTCGATGGGCTCGACTTGCGGCGCCTGGATCTCACCGGCAGTCGTTTTGAAGAGTGCGTGTTCGTTGACTGTAACCTGGGCGATTCCAAACTCAACGGCGGCATGCTCACCAACTGCAGATTCGAGAACGTGGGGCTGCAGGGTACGGATCTGTTCGGGGTTGCGATCACGGGGTGCAAGTTCATGGCGGCGAACTTCACGCAGGGAACCCGACTCGTGGTGACCTCCTTCTCCCACGTCAATCTCGACTACGCGGTGTTCCGTGGGGTGAACCTCTCCGGTCTCGAGTTCACCGACTGCACTTTGCGTGAGGCGGATCTCTCCCTTGCTGACTTGAGCGAGGCGAACCTGGTGAACTGCGATCTCGACAGTGTGGATTGGACCGGGGCCATCACACGCGACACCGATGTGCGCGGCTCGCAGTTGCGCGGCCTTGATCTCAGAACTGGCCCCAGGGGATTTATCGTGACCACGAATCAGCTTGTGGGTTTGGCCGAGGATATCGGGGTTCGCGTGGTGGATGCCGCCGAGTAGGGCGCTTCTGAACTGTCTCTAGGCCACTTCGGGCACAGGGGGGAACTCGTTCGGATCTGTGCGAGAACCCTTCTCGCCCAAATAGATCGCGATTCCGATCAGTCCACCCGCGCCGAACTGAATTGGTGTGAGGGATTCGCCCAGCAGTATCCACCCGGTTATGACAGCGACCACGGGAATTACGTTGATCGCGATCACCGCGCGCGCCGCCGCGACCCTGCTCATAGCCATGTTGTAGAGGCCGAACGCCCCCAGCGTCACGAACCCTCCCAAATAGGCGACTCCGAACCATGCTTCCACAGGCGCGCTGGCCCACGCCGAGGGGTGCGAGAGTAGTGCTCCCGGCAGGAAGAACACGGCTCCGGCAAAGGTCTGGATCGCGGTGAGGAACCAGGGGTTGTAGCGGCGGCTCAAGTGACGCAGCACGAGCATATATGCGGCACCGCTGGTCATGGCCAAGAGTTCGAGCGTGTTGCCCAGAAGAGGGTTGCTCGCCTGCGCGCTCGACTCGCCGCCCAGCGACAGCCCCACCACGCCGATGACGGACAGAACCAGTCCCGCCATGGTGAGCCGGGTGAGTTTCTCGGCCAGGATCACCCATGCACCCAAGGCCACCAGCAGAGGGACGATCGCCGAGATCATGCCGGCCTGTGCCGACGTGGTGTAGTCGAGAGCGAAGCCCTCGAACAGGAAGTACAGGCAGGGCTGGAACATGATCAGCAGGAGCAGCCACTTGGTGTCGCCCGGAAGCCTGTTCGGCTTGGGGATGCGTGACCACAGAGGAAGAATGATCGCAGAGCCCACGACCATCCGAAACCACACCACTGCCATGGGCTCGAACCCGGTGAGCGCAATCTTCATCGCGGCGAAACTCGTGCCCCACAAGAGCACAGCCGTTCCCAGCAGCAGTAGGGGCAGGAATGGACCGGCTGCAGTGTCGTCGTGTGTGGGCAAAAGGTCTCCTTATCGCGGACCTACGAAGGGTAGCGCATCCCGACCGAGGATGTCGCATATCCCCGCGGATTAGCCCCCGTATGAGGGGGTAAGTAGAGCGGGGAGAGGGGTGCTCGCACAGAGTGCCCTCGAAGGAAAGGAGGCCGACGATGAAGCGCCCGACCGGCGTTACGGTCATTGCGGTGCTGGCTCTCATCGGCGGCGTACTCGGGCTGGCGGCGGCTCTGCCCATGCTGGGCGTGTCGACGGATCTGCCTCTTCTCGCGGACATCGAACTGGTGCACCTCGAGACCATGGCAGCGACTGACGCGGCGGTATTCTGGGGTATTGGGCTTGCCATCGGCGGGGCTTTGCAGCTGTTCTTCAGCATCTCTGCACTCATGCTGGAGCGCTGGGCATGGCCCTTGGGCGTTGGCTCTACCGCAGCGGTGGCAATTCTCGACGCAGCCATGCTGATCCAGTTGGAGCTGGCCTGGAGTGCGTTTGCGGGAATCGTGCTCGCATTGGCGGTTCTCACCTATCTCTACACCGAAACGGCGCGTGAAGCGTTCGATCATGTGACGAATGTCCACATTCACCCGTCACCGGCGTAGATAGGGACGATCAGTAATATCGCAATGAAGAAAGGCCGCTCGAATCGGGCGGCCTTTCCTAATGCATTCTTCATCGTGGTGGCGCGGGGATCACGCTGTTCGTCGCACCGGATGCCGCAGAATCGTTTTCAACTTCTCGGGGGCGAGACGCTGATGGTCGCCCAGGTAGATCTCGTGGTGATCGCCAGTCATCTCAAAGCCATGTTCTTCGATGAAAGCGGTCATGCGTGCCATGGTCTCCGGCTCGGTTGAATAGGGCCCGATGTGGGTCGCTTGCACGCACCGTCCCTCGGTGAGGGTCTGCACGCGCACTTCGGCCAAGCGTGGCGGGTTCTTTTTGGCGGCGACACGCTCGCGGACCTCGTCGACCAGCTCACCTGAGACTTCGGGTGGCAGGAAGCTCATGAGCTGCCACGACATCGATTCGAGATCAACGGGCGAATCGCCCGGCGGTCCATCGGGGGTTCGGTAGATTCCCTCCAGGGGCATGACTTGATAGGAGAGATCGAGCTGCTTCTTGGCGGCGAACTTGGTGCCATAGGCCAGTGCCATGAGCGTGCCGACAGTCTCGCGGAACGCTTCTCCGCCAACGCCGCCCTCGCCGTCGATCATGAGAAAGCGAAAACGCGGGACATCCACGAAACCGAGCGTCTTGGGGCTCGGTTTGTAGAGATGGCCGTACTGTTTACGGATGTTCAAGAGAGGCATGGCGTCAGATGCCCTTCGCTATTCGGGACGAAGCTCATCCTCTTTGACGACGTGAGTCTTGATGTTGGCCACGAGAGTGGTCAGAGCTTCGAGCACGTTGGGTCGGATATCGCCGGCCACCATGACGTACATGATGTCGTCGCCAACCTCGAGATGGCCTGAGTTGAGCCACGCCTTCACCTGGGTGATGCCCTTCATCTTGCCCGCTGCGGCGACCGCTTCATTGAAGCCGGCCTCATCGTACGTGAGGTCCATTCCGGTCACGGGACGCCCGTCGCGCGAGTACGAACGCACGACGCCGTTGTGTGCCAGGTACATTCCCACGTCTTTCGAGGAGGCGGACGCCTTCAGCTCTGCCAGCCATGCGTCAAAACCAGGGAACTCTGTCATAGCCATTGAAGCCTCCGTATTCGCCCAAAGCGTGTATTCAGCATAGCCCGACCGAGGCGGAAGGCCTAGGCGCCGTACCCAACCGCGGTCGTGCGACTATCTTCGCTTGCCGCTCTTCCCTGCCGACGAGGGATCCAGCAGCAACGGTACGTCACCTGAGCGGATCGAGCCGCGGTACAGGTCCTCGCCGAAGCGCTCGAAAGCAGGCACCGTGACCATCCCGTCCACGCGACTCGCGATCCGCGCCAGCAACTCGTCGTCGGACAGCTCAGTGTCACTGGCGAGCATTACGATGTTTCGTGTGTTGTCGCGTGGATCGGTGCCCACGCCCACGGGGAACGTCCAGATGTTGCGCCATACGTTACGTGCGGTGCGGTGCAGGCTTCGGAACAACTTGCTGTGGGAGCCGTAGACCGAGCCGATCACGTTGTAGACGATCACGCCGTCGGGTGAGAGGTGGTCGCGACAGAGCCGCAGGAACTCCTCGGTCATGAGGGGGCGGGGGATGTGGTCGTCGTTGAATGCATCGATGATGATGATGTCGTAGATCTCGTTGCTGCGCGTCAGGTGCGCGCGGCCCTCGTCGTTGAAGACGTGGATGCGTTCGTCCTCCGGCAGGGCGAAGAATGCGTAGGCGACCTCAATGACCTCGTCGTCGAGTTCCACGGCGTCGATGTGCATGGTCAGGTAGTCGCGCCACATGCGCTTGACCACGGAGCCGCCGCCCAGCCCGATCACGAGCGCACGCGTGGCGTCGGGCTTGATCGCGAGGGAGAGGTGAAAGTAGCCCACGTACTGGATATCGGTCTCATAAGGGTCGTCCATACGCATGGATGACTGCTCGTTGCGCTCGAACTTGAGCAGGCGCACGCCATGGCCCTCAGTGATGCGAATGCGGTGATATCCGGAATCGTGGGTGTACATGGGCCTCTCGAGACGGGCGTGCGCGGGCGATGCCCCGCAACAGTAGCAGAGGAGGTGTCCGGGCAACGATGCTTTCATCGGCTGGGCTGTGGCGGGGTATCCTTGCTAGTGAGTATTCCCGCAGCGACATTCTCCCCTAAGGAGCCCCGCATGTCCGAGCTCTATCGCTTTATGATCGTCGACGTATTCACCGAGACGGCGTTCGCCGGCAATCAGCTGGCCGTCTTCACCAACGCAAAGGGTCTTTCCGACGACCGGATGCAGACGATTGCGCGCGAGATGAACTACTCGGAGACCACGTTCGTGCTGCCGCCCGAGCAGGATGGTGACCTTCGCATCCGCATATTCACGCCTGCGCGCGAGCTGCCGTTCGCCGGCCACCCCGTCCTGGGAACCGCGTTCGCTGTGGCGGGGCCGCTTCAGAGTGTGCTCATGCGCATGGAGACTGGCTCAGGCTTGGTGCCGGTGCTGCTGGAGCGCGAGGGCGCCAAGATCGTGTTCGGCAGCATGCAACAACCCGTTCCCACATGGAAGACGTTCGAAGATGCCGACGAGCTCCTCGCAGCGCTGGGTGTGGCAGGCTCAGAACTTCCGGTCGAGGTCTACGACAACGGCATCCAGCACGTGTTCGTCACACTCTCTTCCGCCGACGAGGTCGCCGCGCTGCGGCCCGACGCGGCGCGTCTTTCGGCTGTCGCCGACGGCGCGGGTGTGAACGTGTTCTCGGCAGATGGCGATCGCGCCACTACGCGCATGTTCATCACCGACCTCGACATGGGTGAGGATGCTGCCACCGGTTCCGCGGCAGGACCCCTTGCGCTGCACCTCGCGCGTCATGGGCGCATCGAGTGGGGGAGCGAAGTCGTTATCTCGCAGGGCGCGTCGATCGGTCGGCCCAGCACGCTCCACGCCACCGTCGAGGGTAGCGAGCAGGAGATCTCGTCGGTAGCCGTTGGTGGCTGTGCGGTCGTCGTGGCACGGGGCGAGATGCGCGTCTAGCACACTCACGTGACCCCTTGCGTGACCCTGCGCGCGTACTCAGCGATAATGGGCCTACGAACCCCGCTCGCAATAGGCGCACCGCGCATACCGTATTCGTACACACGACCCGGAGGTCCTTTGCTATGATCCCTCGCTACTCCCGCCACGAGATGGCCGCCATCTGGGAGCTCCAGAACAAGTTCGAGATCTGGAAGGAGATCGAGGTGCTCGCCTGTGAGGCGCAGGCCGAGCTGGGCCAGTCGGGCATTACCGCCGACGAGGCCGCGCACATCCGCGCCACCGCCACCTTCGAGGTCGAGCGCATCGACGAGATCGAGCGCGTCACCAACCACGATGTCATCGCGTTTCTCACCAACATGGCCGAGCACATCGATGCCGGTCTGGCCGAGGACGCCCCCAAGCCCAGTCGCCACGTGCACTACGGCATGACCTCCAGCGACCTTGGCGACACTGCGCTCTGCTACCAGATGACGCAGGCGATCGACATCCTCATCGCCGACGTGCGTCGCATCGGCGCGATCTGCAAGCGCCGCGCATTCGAGACCCGCGATGTGCTCTGCGTCGGCCGTACACACGGCATCCACGCTGAGCCGATGACCATGGGCATGAAGTTCGGCCGCTGGACCTGGTCCATGAAGCGCGCCGAGGAGCGTCTGGTCCGCACCCGCGACATGGTCGCCACCGGCGCCATCTCCGGTGCGGTGGGCAGTTACTCCAACATCGATCCGTTCGTGGAGCAGTACGTCTGCGACAAGTTGGGCCTCACGCCCGATCCGCTCTCCACGCAGGTCATCGCGCGCGATCGCCATGCGCAGCTTCTGGCCGTACTTGCCACCGTCGCCGCCTCTGCCGAGGAGATCGCAACAGAGGTTCGCGCCATGCAGAAGTCCGACACCCTCGAGGCCGAGGAGCCGTTCGCCAAGGGGCAGAAGGGTTCGTCGGCCATGCCGCATAAGCGCAACCCGATCACGGCTGAGCGCGTCTGCGGACTCTCTCGCGTGATCAAGGCCAACGCGCAGGTGGGCTTCGACAACGTGGCTCTCTGGCACGAGCGCGACATCTCGCACAGCTCCGCCGAGCGCGTAGTACTCGCTGACTCCACCATTGGCCTCGACTACCTGCTGGGCAAGCTCGAGTGGATACTCGACGGCATGGTGCTCTATCCCAAGCGCATGATGGCCAACCTCGAGGCCACTCGCGGACTCATCTACTCCAGCCGCGTTCTGCTTCAGCTCGTGGACACCGGCATCACCCGCGAGACCGCCTACGACATCGTGCAGCGCAACGCCATGAAGGTTTGGGACGACGTGCAGAACGCCGTTGATGGCCCCACCTACCGAGAGAACCTCGAGGCGGACGCCGAGTGCACGCTCACAGATGCGCAGCTCGATGAGATCTTCGACCCCTGGCAGTTCCTGCGCCGCATGGGCGTGGTCTTCGATCGGCTGGAGAAGGTCGAGTTCTAGGATGGCCGACGAACCTCGGATACCGCTCGACTTCACCCGTCTCTCACCAGAGGAGATGGTGGAGCGATCCCGCGCGCTGCGGGACGAGTTCGCGAGGCGCAGGTCCGTGCGCGACTTCGATCCGACTCCCGTTCCGCGCGAGGTGCTCGAGAACGCGATCTTGGCGGCGGGGTCGGCGCCCAGCGGTGCGAACCTGCAGCCGTGGCACTTCGTGGTCGTCACCGACCCGGAGATCAAGCACGAGATCCGCGAGCTGGCCCAGGAGACCGAGCGCAGCTTCTACGACAAACGGATCACCGACGAGTGGCGTGGCGCGCTGGAGCCCCTCGGGGTCGACACGACCAAGCCGTTCTTGACTGGGGCACCCGCGCTCATCGTTGTCTTCCGCCGCAACTTCGTGGCCGATGAAAGCGGCAAGCTGCACAAGACCTACTACCCCATGGAGTCGACCGGACTTGCCACGGGGATGCTCATCGCGGCGCTGCACATGGCTGGACTGGCGACGTTGCCCTACACGCCGAGCCCCATGGCGTTCCTGCGAGACGTGCTTGAGCGACCCGAAACGGACTACCCGTTCCTGGTGCTCGCAGCGGGCTATCCCACCGCCGACGCGACTGTTCCGGCGATCACTCGCGAGCCGCTGGAGAGCATCGCGACGTTTGTTGATGGCGACTGACCGTGCGTAGCTAGGGCAGGTCAGCTTGGCTGTGGCAGTTGAGGCACAGATTGTCGCCTGTTTCGACGAGCATCTTCACGTTCTGCGTCTCGTGCGGGAAGCTCTGGAACAGTGGATTGTCGGTACCTGCGTCGCCATCGGTCAATCCATCGCCGAACCGGTAGACATGGGCCGGCTCGACCGCTCCTACCTCACCCACTGATCGGCTGTCCTCGTGACACTGCTGACAGATGGGTGCGTGGCCGGTCTGGTCGGCGGTTCTTGGTGAGGGCATGACGTAGCCCCGGTTGTGCCACTCCGCCCCCGGCAGACCACCGAGACGACCCAGTGTGCCAAGAGTGGTCTCGGAAGAGACGTCGCTTATCACGATGGCGACGTTGTCATACGTGAAGGGGTCGGCATTTGTAGCCGAGGTGTCGACCGAGTGGTTCATCACTGAGGGCAGTCCAGATTCGCGCCCTTGGTGACAGCCCGCGCACCAGTCCGAGCCGTACTCCAGGACGGAGCGGTCTGAACCGATGGGCTTGCGGCGCAGTAACTTCGAAGAGCTCCAGTCCGTGAGCCAGTTCTCATCGGTCTCATGCCAGCGCACGCGCTCTCCGCTGAAGGGATCGACAACGTCCGCTCCGTGAGGGCTGTGACAGTCGCCGCAACTCAGAGTTTCGTTCACACCGCTGAACGTGGCGCTGCGGTCTGCGCCGTTCAGGGCACTTCCTCCCGGAATCGTGCTGGTCACGTCTACGCGGTGTGTACTGCCTACCGCCAGACCGCGGGCGGCGATCGCACCGTATACGCCGTTGCCGCCGCTCCCGTCGTGGCACACCATGCAGTTCTCGGTCATGGTCTGTTTTGCCAGCAGCTTCACACCGCCCACGGGCGCGTTGTGCACGCTGTGGCAGATGGCGCACTTGCGGCTGGTCGTTGTGTATCCCTCGTGCGGACCGGATCGCGTTGAGAAGGGGAGGTCCTCGCTGTGGCACGCTGTGCACTCGACAGGATCGCCTTCCCATGTCGCATCGTCTTCGAGGAAAGCGAAGGCGTGTTCGCCGGTGCATGAGACGATGAGCAGTGCGGTCGCGATAAGTACGGTGTGCCTGCGTGCAAGCTGGCGTATGCGTGTTCGTGGGCGCCGCATCCGGCTAGCGTTGAAGAACATGCAGCACGCCTTTCCAGCCGAGGGCGATGAGCGAAGCCATCCCTGCGGCGAGCGGGACCGCGGGAGGAATACTCCCCGAGGGGGCGGGGGCGAGCGGCTGTGTATCCGGTGCGCTGGTGGTGCGGCTGTCCGCGGGTACCGAAGGCTCACCATCGGCTGGCTGGCTGGCGAGGGTGACCAGCATGGCAAGTTCGTCTTCGGGGCGTGAAAGTGGCGTCACCCCGAGCTCGGACCAGTCGGATAGGCTTGGGAGTGAGTCGTTTATGGTTCTGGACCAGCCGGATAGGCGCCGAGACAGCGATGTGTCGGCTGCAGGTGCTCTGATCTCATCTGAGCCGATGTCGTAGCCGCTGTCCTGCGGGCGGTCATCTCCGTCGATGTCGTCGGTAGGCGAATATGCGGCGCTTGCCTGACCCTCACACGGAGAAACGCCTTGCAGGTGATAGTCGCCCGTTGACGTGGGCGCGTTGGACGCCGCTACCGGGTTCACAAAGTAGGGATCGGTGTGAATATTGCCGATCTGGTTGTTGAAGAGGGTGAATGTCTGTGCGATGTCGGTGTACTGGACTTCGACAGTCGTGAGATATTCACCGTCGATCTGGTCGTTTGCGGTCTCGGATGATTCATTGCTCCACAGTACGCAGTTGTGAATTTGCAGTAGCTCGTAACTCGTTGTCGAGTAGATACCGCCGCCGCTTGCCGCACGGTTGCCGCTGAACGTGCAGTTGGTGATCGTGGGGTGGCCTATGAAGGCCGTGTAGAGACCACCGCCCTGCCCTAAGGCTAGGTTGCCGCTGAATGTGCAGTTTGTGATCTCGTAGTCCCCCATACCGGTGTAGACAGCGCCGCCGTTCGCAGCGCTGTTCCCGGCGAACACGCAGCGATCGATCCAGGCGTTGGTCCCATCTACGTTGCCCCAGAAGTAGATTGCACCGCCTTCGGCACCGGAAGTGTTGTTGGTGAACTCACAGTCGCTGATATGGGCATCAGCTTGGCTCGTGAAGAAGAGCGCTCCCCCTTGGCCAGAGGTGGAGTTGCCGTCGAATATGCAGCCGATGAAAGTGGAGACGCCACCACTCTCCCGCAGGCAACTTCCATTGGTGGTGTTGGAGTTGTCTTGGAACAACGTGTCGTACACACGCAAATCGATGGTGTTGTTGGCCGTCCGGATACCGACATCAGTGCTATTGCTTATCGTGCATCCGTCAATCGTGACAGGTCCTCTGGCTCCATTCTGGGCGTAAACGCCAATGGCATTGCCGTCGATGATGCAGTTCTCGATGTTTGCGATACTGAGATTCGAGAAGACTCCGTAGTTGCTATTCTGGATGGTGAAACCTGACACCGTCGAGTCCGATGGATTGCTGAGGTAGTAGTCGAAGTTGACTGCAACACCGCCCGACTCTTCGATGGTGGTGCTTGCCGGGCCGTTCACCGACTCCACGGTGATATCCCTGTTGTGGAACGCGAATCCATCGTAGGTGCCATCGTCAACCAGCACGGTGTCGCTAGTGTTCGCTGCCATGACCGCAAGCTGAATCGTCGCATACTCAGAGGGTACGTAGAGCGCGGTGTAGACGGTCAGGTTCCGGTCGGTCCCCTGGATGCCGGCAGCGGCAGCGGCGTTGTCGTCTTCGTAGTAGAAGCAGTAATTGAGCGTTCCATCACCGGGGGCGTCAGGGAAGGGGACGTTGACAGTCTTGGCAAAGATCTCGCCGTTGCTGTAGTCCCCGTCGATCATGTCGGGGTTGTCCGCGCTCACCAGGTCGTCCATCACGAAGCGTTCTCCGGCCTCATACACGCCGTCATCATCCAGGTCGATCCAGACCTGCTTGACGCCAGGGGCATCGTTGTTTGCATCGGTGTATGTCACGCGGAAGGTGAACGGTTTGGTCGCCGCTTGCCTGTCAGGATTGACCCCGTCGTCCGCGTACTCCGCCTCTCCAGTCCAGTCGAGCGAGGGCGCGAGGTTGATGTCTTGCAGAACCGTCACCGTCGCCACCTCAGATTGGGTCAGAGTTGTACCGTCTGAGCCTTCGAAGTAGTAGGTGAGCGTGTCGTCGCTCATGCGTGTGAGCGTTGTGATCTGGTTGTAGCGCTTCCCGGACTCGACACTGGGGTCTCCCAGGTCTGTCATGAGAATCGACTCGCCGGCGTCCTCATAGTCCCCGTCGTCGTTCTTGTCGATTCTGAGTGATGGCGCCCCGCCGACCGGGCCTTCGCCATCTCCGTCTCGGTACGCGATGCGGAACTCGTAGTCGGTGATGGCGGTGGTGCCGCTGTTGGGTGTAACTCCGTCAGAGAAGTAGCCGACGTCCCTTGTCCACAGCAGCTCAGGATCGGCATTCTCCACGGTGAGCGTCCTTGTGGGAGAGCTGGAGACGCCGGTGACCCCGTCCGAGGCCTCGAAACGGTAGTCGAGCTGATCGTCACCGGCCTTGGCAGGCGTGAGCGTGATGCTGTAGGTGTTGCCGTTGTAATAGGTCGAGTCGCCGGGTATCTCCGCTGTCATCAGCATGGTCTCACCGACGTCCCCGAAATCACCGTCGGCGTTCAGGTCTAGGAGAAGTGTCACGTATAGCGGCGCGTCGTTGTTCCCGTCCGCATAGTTGATCTTGAATATCACAGTCCCGTCAGTGGAAGCACCGTCAGGATTCACGCCATCATCTTCGTATCCCGACGCTCCAGCCCAGGCGAGCACCGGAGCCAGCCCATAGTCCTGCCACAGAGTTCTCGGTTTGTCCGAGGTATTCAAACCGCCATGACATCCAAGACAGAGGTTCCCCGCGGTGCCGGGGCTCCATATCCACCCATCGCTCATAGCGAGCGTGACGTCCTCGGGGTTGGGAGGAGTCGGATTGCCCTCCCACGCCGAGACCTCATCGTCCAGATACCACATCTTCAATCCAGGGGTGCGCGTGACTGTGTCGCTGATGAGCGAACCATCCTGGATCATGCCTAGGTACTGGGAGCCGTGGACGTTGTGGCACGTCACGCAGTTGATGCAACTTGTGTTGGGCCCGCTCCAATCAGCAGACCAGCGGAACTGGTTCAAGAAACCCAAATGGAACGTGTGCATGTTGTAGAACCACTTGTCGCGTACGCTGGAGTAGTACCCGGCATCCTTCCAGAAGTTCGTACGCCGATCCGAGGCGTTCTCGTTCACGAATGGATACGGGTCGTGGCATCCGGATTGGGTGCACAGTCGGTAGTTGTCGGCGCTGTTAGATACGTTGCCTCCCGGCCACGGTACGAGCATCGGGTCATCCCCGTCGACCAAGTCCAACCGGTAGTCGGTGCGGTAGTCGTCAGGCGTATCTGTGCCCACGAACGACCGGCTCTCCCCGTCGATGTGAGGCTGCGAGTAGTCATGGCAGTCGCCACATTCCAGTCCCGCACCGGTGTCGAACCCGTTGGAGGGGATGGTTTCTGAGGCGGCCAGGCCGTGTCCGGTCTCATAGAAGCCCCAGCCGGTGCCGTAGATGTAGCCCTCATCCTCATTGCCGGCGACAGGCGGAGCGTACACGCCGTCTATCAACGAGGGCTCCTCGCCGACTACGTCCGAATCCCCATCGTGGCATCCCACGCACCAGCGTTCCTTGCCTGGCGACACGGTCGATGTGGTCTCGTAGACGTGGCTTACCCAGTTGTCCTTGGCTCCCACTGACTGCTCTCCAGACGGAGCCGGCTCTGGCTCGACACCGTTGTATGACCCTCCGGGTGAGTGGCATGTGTCGCACACATCAGTCTCATCCAGCTCAATGCGACCAGAGTCGTCGGAATCCGTTCCGGATGCGAACTTGGGAAAGGCATCCTCCTCGTGGCAGTCGGTGCACTCCATTTCGCCCGGCCCGCGTGGGTCGGCGGCATCGAGATGGATGGGATGAGAACCAGTGCCGCCGTGGCACACGGGGTTCCCGCAGTCATTTGTGCCCCCATGTCCCTCGGGGTTGTGTCCTGTCAATCCGTGGCAGTCACTGCATGGTGTCGAGGACGCAGATCCGTGGTCTTGGACGCCACCAGGTAGACGTTTCATCTGTAGGCCAAGAACAACGGGTGGCATGGTCAGCGCGTCGTATGTGCGATGGCATCCGGTACACAGTTGCCGGATCGAGGTGATCGTTTCGACATCCGCGCGGGCCGATGAGAAGGAGTAGATGCTGTCGGTGTTCGAGCCGTGGACGATGTGGCATTGCGTGCACGGCATTCGCGAGCCTTTTGGCAACTCGGCTTCCATAGTGGACTCGACAACCCGGGAGTTCCAGTTCGTGGCGTGACCGGCATTCTCTCCTGCGGACATGAATGCGGTTTCGACATCGGGGCCCATCAGCCCGAGGGATGAGTGGCAGGGATACAGGCACTGTGAGATCACGTCGACTGCGGGAGCCTCAACCGGGTGGCACAGAGCTGACAACAACAGGAGCAACAAAAAGAGACCGAACGCTAGTACGCGTCCAGTCGTGTGCGCCGGAAGGGTCCCCCACCCCCTCACATGCGAAGTTCTCGCGTGTGAGCCCATCGGTAACACAGTTCCCCATCCTCACCTCATGTGATATATGAACGATATCATAAGCAGTGTGATGAAATAGGGGTATTTGGGGATAAGTGGCTCTTTTCACGAGGAAAGGGCGATGGTTCCATAGGTGAGGGACATCCTCCCGTCGGGTACGACTTACACGAAGGGGATGCCACGCGAAGAGGCCCAGTAGTGACGTCCGCGCTGGGGGCCTTGGCGGAGCAGGGTGGTCGGATCATCTCGGACTTCGACGTGACCCTCTATGCCGCTGAGTGCGCCGCGATCGGGACATGAGAGTCTCAAGAGTAGGGATCTCGAGGTCGCTGACTCCGCGTTGTGCACGGCATTTGCTCTCGTAACCACACAGTCCCTTCGAGGAGGCGTGGTGCGATGGCAGTGTTTCGTCGATGTCGTGTGTTTGGAGTCGCGACGGCAGCGCTCATGGTAGCTGCGGTCGTTTCAGGCTGCACTTCAGGACGTGCCCTCGAATCGATCGAACGGAGTGGCGAAATGACTGAATCAACCAAGCGCGTAGGGGACGAGGGCGTGTCCACCATCTACCTTGCAGGAGGCTGCTTCTGGGGTGTGGAGAAGTACATGTCCCTCGTGAACGGCGTGCTCGAGGCCGAGGCCGGATATGCGAACGGGATGATCGATTCGCCTACGTATCGCGATGTCACCACGGGGCGCACCGGGTTCACCGAGACTGTCCGCGTCGAGTACGACCCGGATGTCGCACCGCTCCCGTTCCTGCTCGACCTGTTCTACAAGGCGATCGACCCGACGACGCTCAACCGTCAGGGCAACGATGTGGGTAGCCAGTATCGCAGCGGCGTCTACTACACCGATCCTGCCGATAGAGCCATTGTCGAGGAGTCGCTCGTGCGGCTTCAGGAGCAGTACGAGAAGACGGTCGTTGTAGAGGCGGAGCCCCTCACCAGCTACACATCTGCGGAGGACTACCATCAAGACTATCTCGACAAAAACCCCGGCGGATACTGCCATATCGGCTTGGATCTCTTCCAAAAGGCGGCAGATGCGGTGCCCGATGCATCGCAGTTGCCAGCCGCCTCAGATGTGGAGCTCTGAGTTCCTGATCAGAATTCGTATTTGGGTCTATCCCACTCGTACTGATAAACTGTCCCTTGCGCGAATTGTGATATCTCCGTGTGCGCCAACCGTTTCGAGTTCTGCGGCTCGAGAGAATACGGTAGTGCGCGTCACTCTTTGAGCCGCAAGGCAGCCCTGGCAAAGGAGCAGTATTGATCAAGCTCACAGGCGTGAGTAAACATTTCGGGAGCCATCAGGCCCTCAAGAATATCGATCTCGAAGTTCCCGCCGGGCAGAAGCTCGTGGTCATCGGCCCTTCGGGTTCGGGGAAATCGACGCTCATCCGTTGTATGAACATGCTGGAGAAGCCCAGTGCCGGTCAGGTCATCGTCGACGGTGTGGATCTCACCGCGCATCGCGCTCCTATCGCCAAGGTCAGGCAGTCGGTGGCGATGGTCTTTCAGCAGTTCAACCTCTATCCCCACAAGACCGTTCTCGAGAACCTCACTCTGGCTCCGATCGTCGTACGCGGCGTTTCCAAGGACGAGGCTACGGAAACGGCACTCCAGTATCTGGAGCGCGTGGGTTTGAGCGAGAAGAAGGACAAGTATCCGGCGCAGCTATCCGGTGGCCAGCAGCAGCGTGTTGCCATCGCACGTGCGCTCAACATGCATCCCAAGATCATGCTCTTCGACGAGCCGACCTCTGCGCTCGATCCGGAGATGATCCAGGAAGTGCTCGAGGTCATCGTCGGTCTCGCGGACAGCGGCATCACCATGGTCGTTGTCACGCATGAGATGGGCTTCGCCAAGGAAGCTGCGGACCGCGTGATCTTCATTGATGAAGGCGAAATCCTCGAGGATGGCACCCCTATCCACTTCTTCGAGAACCCGCAGCACGATCGTACAAAGCTGTTCCTGAGTAAGATCCTGCGCTAAACTGCGCTCTCCATTCTGGTTGGTCGAGATCAACCGATCTCTTCTGCATTGGTACCACTGTCAGCACGACTAAGTATCCCGGGATGCCCCGGGGAGAGGGAGGTAGCATGAAGAAGTCAGCATTTCTATTGGTTCTTGCGCTCATGCTCGCACTGAGCGCCGTCACGCTCGTCGGATGCGGTTCTGACGATGCCGATGACACCGATGCCGACACCGGCACCGAGGCTGTAAGCGATCTGCCGGCCGGAGTTCAGGCCATCGCAGACGAGGGTGAGTTGCGCGTGGGCGTTAAGGCCGACGTACCCAACTTCGGTCTGCAGGATGCCGCATCTGGTGATTTCTCCGGCATGGAGATCGATCTGGCGTACGAACTGGCCGAGCGTATGGGCCTCAGCATGGACGACGTGAAGTTCGAGGCCGTCACGGCCAAGACTCGCGGTCCGCTGCTGGACAACGGCCAGCTCGACGTGGTCATCGCAACCTTCACTGTCAAGCCCGAGCGTCTTGAGCAGTGGAACTTCTCCGACACGTACTACCAGGACGAGGTTGGTCTGCTCGTGAAGACCGATTCCGGCATTGAGGGTCTCGCTGACCTCGACGGCAAGTCCATTGGTGTCGCTCAGGGTGCCACGACTCGTGACGCAGTTCTCGTTGAGACGGATGCCGCAGGCATCTCCGTCGAGTTCTTCGAGTTCGCCACCTACCCTGAGATCAACGCAGCTCTCGAGTCCGGTCGTGTCGACGCATTCTCCGTCGACAAGTCCATCCTCTCGGGCTATCTCACCGAGGATTCCATGATCCTGGACGACGGCTTCTCGCCGCAGGACTACGGTATCGCCACCAAGCTGGGCTCCGATGATCTCACCACCTTCATCAACGATATGCTCGACGAGATGGTGGAGAGCGGCGATATGGATACGCTGCTCGCGAAGTGGAACCTCAAGTAATTCTTGTTGACTGGAACGAAAGTGGACCATGTCTGAATTTTTCGCGAGCATAGGCTTTCTCCAGGAGGGACCGTTCGCGGTCCCCCGCTGGGAAGCGCTGTTCGAGAAAGGCATGGACACGCTCTGGCAAGGAGCGGCCACTACATTGCTGGTGGCGTCCCTGGGACTGGCGCTTGCGCTGGTCCTAGGGATCGTCATCGGCGTGATGTCTGCCTCGCACTGGCGGATCCCGCGCGCCTTCGCACGGGGATATGTTGAGTTCTTTCAAAACACGCCGCTGCTGATCCAAGTTTTTATGCTCTACAACGCGTTGCCGCTTCTGTTCGAGGGTCTGTTCCTGCCCGTGGTCACCATCGGCATTCTGGGCGTCGGCATGTACCACGGCGCCTACATCGCCGAGGTCGTTCGCGCTGGCATTCAGTCCATCGGGCGCGGTCAGCTCGAGGCGGCGCTGTCGCAAGGATTCGGCTACGTGGGCGCCATGCGCTACATCGTGGTTCCGCAGGCGATGAGGATCGTTCTACCGCCCATGACCAACCAGGCGGTCAGTCTGATCAAGAACACCTCCGTCATCGCGATCATCGCAGGAGGAGACCTCATGTATGCCGGTGACTCGTTCGCCGGTCGTTTCGGCCACTATGGCCCGACATATGTGATGGTCGGACTCATCTACTTCCTGATGTGCTTCCCGCTCGCCATCCTGGCCCGGCGCCTCGAAGAACGATTGAGGGCTGACTGATGGATGCATTCATGAGTAGCCCCGTCATGGACATGTTGACCGACTCGTTGCTCTGGCTGGGCCTTGGTCGCGGTCTGATCCTCACGCTGGAGGTTGCCGTTCTGGCGATCGTGCTTAGCTTCGTTTTCGGGACGATCCTTGGCGCAATGCGGTATTCCAGATTGCCTGTCATCAGTCATGTGGCGGGTATGTATGTCGAGATCATCCGCAATCTGCCCGTGCTCTTGTTGATCCTCACGAGCTATTTCGTACTTGGTCTGCCGGCCATGTGGGCCGCTACCATCGGTCTCACCATCTATACCTCAGCAATTATCGCCGAGGTCATCCGTGGCGGCCTGAACTCAGTGCCCAAGGGTCAGTGGGAGGCCGCGCGTTCGCAGGGCTTCTCGTTCCTGCAGTCCATGCGCCACGTCGTGCTTCCGCCGGCAGTGGTGAAGATGATCCCGCCGATCGTGTCTCAGTTCATCACCGTCATCAAGGACTCGTCGTTCGCCATGGCGATCGGCGCCTACGAGCTGATGTTCAAGGGGACGATTCTTGCGGCGACGTTCTGGAAGCCCGAACAGATCATCACCATCTACATCGTGATATCGCTCATCTACTTCACGATCAACTTCGCCATCTCGACGTTTGCGCGTCGGATACAGGCCAAGTTGTCGGTGGGTCGGGGTTCCATCGGCGCGTAGATCGAGGACGGCGCCCAACGAGGCGGCCACCTTTGAATCCGCGAGACCTAGACTTCGATCGCTGTTGCGGTCGCATCCACACCAGCAGTCTGCCCGGCGCTTGCGAGCGCATCCGCCCAGTCCGCATCGGCTAGAGTCGGCGGGATGGCAATGGTGCCTGTCATGGAGAATAGTGGAGTATCGCTCATGGGCGCGTCCGTGGTGCTCGTCTCGACCGACTCGATCGTGATGCCCAGACGAGCCAGGCCCTGCGAAAGTCTCCCTATGTTGGTGGCCAGACTAGCTGCGGCTGGTGATCTCGATCAGGTGATAGCCGAACTGCGTCTGCACCGGACCGTGTACCACGCCGACTTCGTCACGGAAGACGACTTCGTCGAACTCGCGCACCATCTGGCCGGGGGAGAACTCGCCCAGTGCTCCGCCGTCACGCTTGGACGGGCAACTGGAGTACTTCTTGGCCATGTCGCCGAAGTCGGCGCCGTCGGCGATCTCCTGCTTGACCCTGTTGGCTTCCTCGGCGGTGCTCACGAGGATGTGTCGCGCGGAGGCTCTGCTCATGATGTGGGATTCCCTTCGGTCTCGGTCGCACTGGCGATCGAACGGTCGGCAATTGGTATGTATTCGCGCCGTGGGGCGACGCTCCGGTACGCGGGACGTATGATCTTGCTGCCGTTGGCAATCTCCTCGATACGATGCGAGCACCAGCCCACGATGCGAGCCACGGCGAATAGGGGCGTGAACATCTCGGGCGGGATATTGAGCAGTCGGTAGACGAGCCCGGAGTAGAAGTCCACGTTCGCGCTGACGCCCTTATAGACCTTGCGCTTGGCGCCGATCGCCTCGGCCGCGAGCTGTTCCACTTTGTTGTAGAGCTGGAACTCGTCCTGCATGCCCTTCTCGGCTGCGAGTGCGCCGGCATAGCTCCGCAGAATCTCAGTGCGAGGATCGGATATCGAGTAGACAGGATGTCCCATGCCGTAGATGAGGCCGGCTCCATCGAACGCCTGCTTGTCCAGAAGCTTCGCGAGATACGCCCTGATCTGGTCGTCGTTCTCCCAGTCGGTGACGTGCGTCTTGAGGTCCTCGAACATCTCCGTGACCTTGAGGTTCGCTCCGCCGTGACGAGGCCCCTTGAGCGAGCAGAGCGATGCGGTCGTGCTGGAGTAGGTGTCTGTCCCCGTGGATGAGACCACGTGTGTGGTGAACGATGAGTTATTGCCGCCGCCGTGCTCGGCCTGCAGAACCAGAGTGAGATCGAGGAGCGCGGCTTCCAGCGGCGTGTAGCGGTTATCGGGCCGCAGCATATACAGGAGGTTCTGCGCCGTGGAGAGCTCAGGCAGTGGCCGATGGATGAACAGGCTCCGACCCCGGAACTGGTGCGCGCTCGCCTGGTAGGCGTAGACGGCGAGAGTGGGCATCGCAGCGATCAGTTTCAGGCTCTGGCGCAGCACGTTGGAGATCGAGGTGTCATCGGGGTTCTCGTCGAGCACATAGAGTCCGAGGATGCTGCGCGTGAGTCCGTTCATGGTGTTCGGGCTGGGATTGCGGAGGATCGCGTCGCGCACGAAGTACTTGGGCAGAACCCGATCCACTCCCAGGCGGCGCTGGAAGACTTCAAGTTCGTCGGCTGAGGGAAGCTCGCCAAAGAGGAGCAGGTAGCAAGTCTCCTCGAAACCGAATCGTTTCTCGGAAACGAAGCCGTCCACGAGGTCGGCGACGAAGATGCCGCGATAGGCGAGGCGCCCCGGTACGCGTTCCGGCGGGTCGCTGTTGGGCGTGAAGCCGACGACCTCACCGATACTGGTGAGACCGGCCAACACGCCCTTGCCTGAGACGTCGCGAAGACCACGCTTGACGTCGTGCTTGGCGAACAAGTCGGGGTCAACGATGCTGCTCTCGGAGGCCATGTTGGCCCATCTCAAGAGGTTCGTTTCTGCTTCGATGCGCTGTTTTGAGGTCTGTTTCAAATCCAGGGTACTTTCTCACGATGGTGTATCAGGGGTGCACAAAGATTCTTCCCCATGTGGGGAGATTAGCTTCGCGGCAGACCCCTATTCTGCCACATATGGGGCTCTGAACGAATTCGGGGGTCGTTCGGAGCCACCGATGAGGCTATATATCGCTCGCGGAATCCGCTTCCCCGCGCTGTCGGATGATCCGGCTCTCTTGGTATTCGTCATACTCCTTGAGCAGTTCATCGAGCTCGGTGTAGTTGTTCACTTTGTTGGCGCGAAGGCGCAGATGTGTCGCTCCAGGCATGCCCGACATGTACCAGGCGATGTGCTTGCGCATGCGCACGAATGCGCGCTCGCCGCCGAACTCGATCAGAGCTGCCGCGTGCTCACGAGCCATGGCGATACGCATTGCGGTGGTGGGTGGGTCGATCTCCTCGCCTGTGTCGAGGAGGGCGCGAGCCTGTTGGAATATCCAGGGGTTTCCCTGAGCTCCGCGGGCGATCATTACCGCGTCAACTCCCGTCCGTTCGAACATCGCCACCGCATCGCCCGCCGAGAACACGTCACCGCTGCCGATCACGGGAATGGACACTGCATCGTTCACCCGGGCGATGATGTCCCAATCGGCCTTGCCGCGGTAGAACTGCGCCCGCGTGCGACCGTGCACCGCGATCGCGGCTGCTCCGGCGGCCTCCATGGTGCGGGCGAACTCGACGGCGTTCACCTCACTGGGGTTCCAGCCCGCGCGGAACTTCACGGTGATGGGCACGGGGCATGCCCCAACCATGGTCGACACGATCTCCGCTGCGAGTTCGGGCGTGCGCATGAGTGCGCTGCCCTCGCCTTTGGAGGTCACCTTGGTGACGGGGCAACCCATGTTGATATCGATGAGCGCCACGTCCTGCCCGTGCTTATCTGCGAGCGCGGCTGCCTGCCCCGCCATCATCGTCGGCTCGTTGCCAAAGACCTGGATCGCACAGGGAGTCTCCAGCGGGGACAGGGTCAGCAGCGCCTGGGTGATGCGCGAATCCGGATTGTAGTGCAGCCCCTTGGTGCTCACCATCTCGGTGTAGGTGAGGCCCGCGCCCATACGCTTGCAGATGGCGCGGAAAGGGGCTTCGGTGATTCCCGCCATGGGGCCTAAGAGCACATTGCCTGCGGCGAGAATGGAGCGGACGGTGTCGGCGTGAGTGCTCATGCGCCCAGGCCCATGAGCACGATGGCCACTGCGCCCATGGCAAGGGCCAGCACGCCGTAGCGGTTGAGCCGCTCGCGCCAGATGAAAGCCGCGGCCAGAGCTGTCGCCAGGATCACACCTACATTGTTGGAGGGGTAGACCACGATCGCGTCGAGTTGGCTCAGCGCTCCCAAGAGGAACAGCGAGCAGAGGATATTGGGGACTCCAAGGATCATTCCTCGGCGGAACGTGGGTGCGTGGAACGGTGTGCGTCGCACCAGCATGATCGTGGCGGAGTACAGGAACGAAAACCCGAAGATACAGAGCAGGAACAGTGGCTCGTCGGTGGCAGGTCTCCACTCCGAGAAGAGTTTGAGACCGAAGTCGTTGATGCCGATGCCCACGAGAAGGATGGCGAGGTAGACGTATGCGATCGCCTCATGATGTTCGCCTTTGGTCGTTCTCAGAGACAGGTAGAACAGCGCCAGTGTGACGAAGGTCAGCGCCAGTCCGGCGAGCTGGAATCCAGTGGGAGCCTCATGGTAGAGCACCATCGAGAGAAGGACGGGGATCACGAGCGATAGCCGAGAGGCGACAGTTGCAAGCGCGGTGCCCGCAATACCGATCGCTTTGGCGAAGATGAAGAAGGTGAACACGAACCCCAGCGCGAGGATGGCGCCCAGAGCGACTGTTTCGAGTGAGAACGTGCGGGAGCTGTTGGCCAGAAGCATGATTGCGCCCAGAACGGTGGCCATGAGGTAGTTCCCGGCCAAGAGTACGATCGGGTGCCCGCCCTCGACGTCGTTCACCTTGAGCATGAGCGCGACGGAGGTGGATGCGGCTATGGCGAGGAGCAGGTACAGCACGGGATATCGCTTCTCTTTCACTGTGGCAGCGTGGGTGTTCGACCGTGATTATGGGCGACTGTGCTGGAGAATCATAGGCTCGCGTGGTGTACTTGTGGCTGGCGATACGTGTTCGCGGCTACGGTGAGACGCGGCGAGCGCAGGCTACTGAGCGGAGAGTGGGTCATGGGCCGACATATCGTGTGTCCGGGATGCGGAGAAGCCGAGGAGCTCATGGGTTCTCAGTCGCCCGAGGGCATCCGTATCCGTTGCGAGAAATGCGAGACCGAGTGGCTGCGCGACGCGGAGCCGGAGCGGTGCGCCACCTGCGGCGGCACCGAGGTCGTGCAGCGCCAGCGCGCGCTCACCCAGTTCTCTCGCGGAAGCCAGCTCTCCATCGTCGGTTTCACTGCGGTGCCTCTGTGCCGTGTGTGCGACGCCGAGATGCTCGCGTGGGCGCACGCAGGACGTGCAGTGCCGTTCAACTACCGTCCTGCCGCGCTCGATCCCGAGGCCGCCAAGGAGCGCGAGAAGCAGGACGGCGACGACGTGATCATCACGCCATAGGCAAGGAGTGAGAGCACCGAGTTGCGCACTTGGCAATCGGGAACAGGATCCCGACAGTTAGCTCTCCATCGGGCCGTCGAAGAAGTCGACGACACCCGTCTCAAGCGAGTATTCCGCGCCGACCACGATCAGACCTTCCTTCTCGCGGAGCCGCTCCAAGACATCCGAGCCGTAGCGCAGGTGATCGGTTGAGACGCGTACATTCGCGCGAGTCGCATCCCGCACCAGCGTGTCGTGGTCATGTTCGCCGCCAGAGGTCATGAGTCCCTCGACCGAGGGGCGCACGCGTCCCACGATCGAGTGCAGTTTGCGGGACTGCTCGGCGGTGGGCTTTCTGAGTTCTTCGATCGTCGCCTCGATCGCGCCGCACTGGGTGTGTCCCAAGACAACAACGAGGCGCACGTCGAACTTTTCGGCGGCGAACTCAACGCTGTCCGCCTGCGATGCGGCCACGATATTGCCGGCTACGCGAATGACGAACAGGTCGCCCACGCCCTGGTCGAACACGAGCTCCACGGGCACACGTGAGTCGGAGCACCCAAGAATCACAGCGAAGGGTGCCTGACCCGCCACGAGCTCACTTCGGTGCGCCTCGCTCGGCAGGGTATGAGTGCTGGGGGCGCCGGAAGCGAAACGGAGGTTGCCCTCCTTGAGTCGTTCAAGTGCTTCACGTGCTGGAATCATAGGGTGAGATCCTTATCCTTCGAGCGTGACGGCGGTTCCGTATGCGATGACCTCTGCAGCGTTGGCCATGACCATTGAGGTGCCGAAACGCATACCGATCACGGCGTTCGCTCCTTTTGCTTCAGCCTCTTCTATCATGCGAGAAAGGGCCTGTTCGCGCGCTTCGGCCATCATCTTGGTGTACTCGGGGATCTCACCGCCGACGAGGCCGCGGAATGAGGCGGTGATGTCCTTGCCGACGTGACGGGCCCGGATGGTGCTGCCTTTGACCATCCCGATCGTGTTTGAGATCCTCTTGCCTTGAACTTCGTCCACGGTCGTCACGATCATCGTTGGACCTCCTTGAATTCATCGGCATGTTCGCGCGTGAGGCGATCCCTCAGCACGACAGCGATCATCACCACTACTCCCAGAACGACTGCTGCAGTGGCCACGCGTACCCACAAGGGGACATCGTCGGCCACGAGGAACTCCCAGAGGCCCCAGCCGGTCACTGCCAGGGTTCCCGCACCGATGAGCCCCCATGCGAGCTTCTGCATCACCGTCGTCTCCCTAGCTGCCAGTTGAATCGGTTGCCTCAACGATATCAGAGGCCTGAGGCTGTTCATTCCCCAGAGCGGGCGCTGCGAGCTTGCTCGCGTACTCGCGCACGTCCGTTGGCCACTTCTGAATGAGTGCTTCGAACGACGCGGTATCGCGCGCGTACAGGGCCCGCATGGCCTCTTCGTACCCGACCTCATTGCCGGCGATGGCTGAGATGAACCCATGTGTGGCGCCTTGCGAGCGAGCGATGCGCTCCTTGCCGGCGTTGTCGCGGCGTGCTTGTTCGACGAGTTTGCGCAGCGCCACCGAGGCCCCGCCTGGCTGCGCTTTGAGCCAGTCCCAATGCCGAGGAAGGAGTGTGACCTCTTTCCCTACCACGCCCAGCCTGGGTCGACCCGGACCGCGGGGGCGAGCCTTGTCGGAGTCCGCGTCCTCCGTGGTCGATGCAGCAGTCGTCGGCGCTGCCGCGCGAAGATCGAGATCCACTTGGACTCCCGTGGCATTGTCGAACACGAGAACGGTGCGCTCGTCACGTGAAGCGAGGAGCGCTTTCACCGCAGCGGTGACGTGGTCTTGGTCTCCTGTGGTGACTCGCGTGGTGTCAGCGAATACGGTGTAGGCCTTATCGGCGTTCATGGGTATTCCTCTCACTGATGGTAGTGAGGGGATTATACCCGGGTAAAATCTATCGAGTCAATATTACCAAGGTAAAATTCGCTCGAGGCCAGGACTCACACCTCGGGTCCGCGATATCGCCGATAGAATCGCGTGAATGTCGTCTTTGAGAGTACGAACCGAACGCCGGGGATCGTCAGCCCGATCCAGAGCAACATGTATGCGATCCAGACGGAACCCACCGTCCAGGCGTAGCCCGAAAGGGCATCGATCAAGCTTCGCGCGAAACCGGCTGGCATGTCCATTGCGTCGAGTGCTGCGCCTGCAGCGAGAGCGCCGATTGGCAGGCCAGTCATCCAGATGTAGAGCACCATCCAGGACTGGCCTCCCTGGATCGCGTTGGTCGGGCAGTTGGACATGCAACGCATGCAGTTCTGGCAGTGGAAACTCCAGTAGGGGCGCTTGGACTTGCCGCGCAGGCGCACTGCTCCTTGAGGGCAGATGCTCTCGCAGGTGCCGCATGAGGTGCAGTTCTCGTCGGCAAAGAACATCTTAGCCAGCATGAGGCGGGCGATGAGCATGTAGCCAAGGGACAGGGGCAGGATCGCGAGGCCGAGGACCAGTTGTATCAGCCCGCCGAACACCTTCTCGCCGTGCAGGATCTTCTGGGCGAAATCGTCGGCTCGTTCGTCGCCACGGGCTACGATCGCGGCTACGCTCTCGTCATCGAAGGCCGAGTGCACGACCGTCCAGTTGAGGGGCATATCGATTGCGCCGACACCGCGGATGCGAGCACCGCGCAGGGCCAGTATCGCTGCGGGCAGGTAGGCCGCCGTACCCTCGAATCCAGAGAAGAGCTTGCCCGCGACACGCGTGCCTCCGCGGGTCACGAGTACGAAGACGTCGGTGCCGCGCACGCCTGGAGTTGTCAATGCGGCCTTCCAGAGCGGCCATGGTGCAGTGAAGCCGTGCGTGGGGGCGAGGAAGCCCAGCAGCCTCGAGCCGGAAGATTGCTTATCGTCGACGGTGATCCCGGCCAGTACGCGAGCGGTGGCACCAAGGGTGCGAGCCGCGCCCGCGATCTGCTCGGCCACCCGACGTGTATTGCCGGTACCGCTCCATACGATGAGATCGACCGAACTGTACGTCTCATGCTCGTGGGTCATGAGCCGCCTCTCTTTGTGTGTTGAGCGCCGTGCGTTTGTGTGAGGCTTGAGTCTACTCTCTTATGCGGCCACCGTGTCAGTCCGTGCCATCTCGATCGCCTCGGGCAGGGTCGCGGTGAACACCGCGGCGCGAGCGCGCGCGCCAATGCCCGATGCTTTCAGGGCGCGTTCGGTCTGTGCCTGCATGTTGGTGATGATGACCCGGATATGTCGCGATTCGCACTCCTCGAAGAACCGTTCAAAGGCACTCGTACCGCCTGCGTCCAACAGCGTGATCCCGTCGGCGTAGATGATCAGGTTCGACCCGTCGGCTGTTTCGTTCAGGAGTTGTGTCAGGACCCTGTCGGCGGCGGCGAAGAACATCGCCCCGATGATCTTGTACACGCGCCAGTCGGCGGGAAGCGGGGGGGACACGTAGCGGGGTTCGTTGGTGACGTCACGTGTTTGAGTGAATCGCGCGATGTCTCCCATGAACAGGAATGCGGCAAGTGCGATACCCACGGCGATGGCCAGCACCATGTCGAACACCACGGTGAGCGAGAAGCAGACGATGAAGACGAGCTTGTCGGGTCGCGGGGCACGCTTGAGAAGGGAGACGGCTGTCTTCGCCTCGCTCATGTTCCATGCAACCGTGAGCAGAACAGCGGCCATCGCCGCCATGGGGATGTACGACAGTGCAGGGGCGAGAATCAGAACGCCGATGAGAACGGAGACTGCGTGGACGGCCGCAGCCAGTGGCGTGCGTCCTCCGGCGCTCACGTTGGCTGCCGAGCGGGCGATCGCTGCAGTGACGGGAACCCCGCCAAAGAATGGTGTCGTGATGTTGGCTATGCCCTGTCCCAGGAGCTCACCGTTGGAGTGGTGATGGGTGCGTGTCGAGCGGTCGAGCACCACGGCGCAGAGCAGGGACTCGATGGCCCCCAGTACGGCGATGGAGAATGCGGCGGGTATGAGGTCGCGGACCGACTGCCAGGAGAGGACGAACGCCTCACCGTTGGGTCCGGGCAGCGCCCATGGCCAACTGAGATGAGGAAGCATCTGTGGAATCCCGTGACCGGTCACACCTGCAACCTCGAATGTGAAGCGGGAGCCGATCGTGTCCACGGGGTGCCCGAGTTGAGCGAGAAGGAGCGACAGAAGAGTGCCGACTACGATCGCAGGCGCGTAGCCGGGTATCAGGAGGCGCTCCTGAGGCCAGAGGATCTTGACGAGCAACGTGACCGCTCCAACTAGGACCACGGCCCAGTAGGAGTGGGGAATGGCTTGGGCGATGACACCGATCTTGCCCAAGAAGGCCTCGGGCATCTCGGTGAGACCAAGGCCCAGAAAGTCGTTGAGCTGCAGTACGGCTATCACGACAGCAATGCCGCTGGTGAAGCCGACGGTGACCGGTTCTGGGACGTACTCGATCAAGCGACCGATCCTGAGGACTGCGAATGCGAACAGGATGACGCCGGCCATGAGACCGGCTGTCGCAAGCCCGGCCATGCCGTACTTGGCGGTGATTGGTGCGAGGATGACCACGAACGCGGCAGTCGGTCCAGAAACGCTGTACCGTGATCCTCCGACCAATGCCGCTACGAATCCACCAACGATGGCGGAGTATAGACCGTACTGAGGGGGGACTCCGCTTGCAATAGCCAAAGCCATCGCGAGTGGGATAGCGACGATGGCGACAGTGAGACCTGCAAGGACATCGGCTCTGAGCGTGGACAGCGTGTACGGTTCGCGCGTCAGGGCGTCACGAAGCGCGCTTGAAAAGCGCACGGGCGTGAGTTGAACCCTGTTGGACATGCGGATTTCCCTCCTGAGATTAGAACGGAAGTACCATCTTAGTCGCATAGAACACAAATACAATGGGCATACATAGAATGGTAATATTAATTCGATTGCAATCATGTGCCGGCCCATGAGGAGTTTTGATGTTGCGAGAAGACAGAACTGCACGACTTACCGTACTTATCGATCCCAACAAGAAGGCAGCTTTTGAGAAGTTGTGCAGACAAGAGGACGTGACACCGTCTCAAGTCGTGAGGCAGTTGATCCGCGAATACATAGAAGACCGCATGGGCCCAGGTTGGCGAAATGAGGTTCTGGGCAGCGAGAAGAACCACGCACCCCGATAGAGTAGGTTAGCGGCTGAGCAGGAGCCCCTTTGCCAGCGCCCGCACGCCGAATTCGAAGTCGCGGTCAAAGTCCTGGGGACACATGGCGGCCTCGATCAGGTGCGGGAACTCGTCGGCGGGGAACAGGCTTGCGAGCGCCTCGAGTTCCTCCGGCGACGGCGGCTCGGTACCGGAGGCGCCCACCATTGCGGCGGCCCCGCGAACTGCCGATGCGATCGCATTCATCCCGGCGAGCGCCTGGGTCGGGGAGAGGCCTGCTTCACGCAGTATCCCCATCATGAGCTCGACGGGACGTGCGGCCGCGGGTGTGTTGGGCCCGCGGCTGAGCATGATGGGCATCGCGTTGGCGTGCGCGAGCATCGCTCTGAGGTACGCATTCGCGGCGACCATGATGCGGTCTTCTGGCGATGCATGGGGATCGTCGCCGGAGTAATCACTTTCGGACATCACGGCCTCGACTATGGCATCCAGGAGCGCGTCCTTGTTGGGGACGTGGTAGTAGACCGCCATGGGGTCGACACCCAGTTCGGCGCCGAGCTTTCGCATGGACAGCGCCTTGAGCCCGTCCCGGTCAACGATTCCGATAGCAGTGCGCACGATGCGTTCGCGCGTGAGCGGAGTCGATGGACGCATGCGTTTCGTCGCCGATTTAGGATTCCCTATCTTGGACACGATCGAACCTCTTTCGCGATGGAGCCTTGACAGGTTCATTCTACGGTGTAGAATCCTGATTGTCACGTGTTCTACGGTGTAGAAACAAAGGGGAGGATTCATGAAGATCACGATACTCAACGGTGAGCCGGACTCCGCATCCAGCTTCGACGCATACGTTCATGAGGTGGCTACGCGGATGGCGACATCCGGTCACGACGTGGAGACCATCGAACTGCGGGACCTCGACATCAAAGGCTGTTCCGGATGCTGGGGTTGCTGGGCCAAGACGCCGGGGGAGTGCGTCAAGCGCGACGATACCGAGCAGACATGCCGAGCCATCGTTGACTCGGATCTCGTGGTTCTGGCGTCGCCCATGACAATGGGTTTCACGTCGGCGCTACTTAAGCGCATGGCCGATCAGATGATCCCCCTGGTACATCCCTACGGCCAGATAGAGGGCGGGGAGATGCACCATCGCCCCCGCTATGAGCACTACTCCCTCATGGGCCTGCTCCTGGGCGCAGGTCCGGATACCGATGCCGAGGACATTGAGATCACGCAGAAGATGTGGTCTCGCACGGCTCGCAATCTGAAGACGCGTCTTGCATTCACGTCGGTTTCAGACCGACCCGCCAAGGAGGTTGCACATGAGTTCGCTACTGTTGCTTAATGGCTCGCCGAGGGGCACACGCTCCAACTCCATGAAGATGCTCTCGCGTGTAGGTGAGGGTTGGGTGCGTGGCGGGGGCGCCGAGCCCGAGGTATTGCACTTGGCCCTGGAGCGGGATCGAGCGCGCGCTGCGGAAGCATTCGGTGCCGCGGATACGGTCGTTCTGGGTATGCCGCTCTACGCGGACTCCATGCCGGGCCTTGTCATGGGCTTCATCGAGACCCTTGCCCCGTTCGTTGGGCGCGGAGAAAACCCGCGTCTCGGTTTCTTGGTCCAGTCAGGGTTCCCCGAGGCCCTGCACTCTCGCCCACTCGAGCGCTATCTGGCCAAGTTCGCAACCCGTCTGGGCTGTGAGTACGCCGGAACGGTTGTGCGCCCAGGAGGCGAAGTGCTTCAGGTTATGCCGGACAGGGCGAACAAGAAGCTCTGGGAATCACTTCGCTCCGTGGGGGCGTCACTCGTCGTCGGAGCGTTCGATCCGGTGGTGCTTTCACGCATAGCGGGAAAGGAACGCCTCTCGCCCACAATGGTCCGTGTGATGTCCCTTGCTGAGAAGGCGCCGGTGACGGAGTTCTACTGGAACGGGCTGCTCAAGAAGAATGGTGCATGGGATAAGCGATTCGATGCGCCGTACGCGTCTGCGTGACCCCGCAACCATCCTCGGGGATAATGGTCTCGCATATGGACCCCACTCTCGCGAGAGGTTGACCCCTGATGAATCCACGTCTCGACACCGTCTTCAAAGCAACCCGACACCTGTTCGAGGTGCCCGAGGGCGTCGTGTATCTGGACGGCAACTCGCTAGGGCCACTGCCCAAGGCATCGCGAGAGCGCGTTCGCCACGTGATCGACGATCAGTGGAGTCGCCAGCTGATCAAGGGGTGGAACGATGCGGGATGGATCGACCTGCCGCAGAAGGTGGGGGACCGCATCGCCAAGCTGGTAGGCGCTCCGGCGGGTTCTGTGCTCGCCACGGATTCGACATCAGTGAACCTCTTCAAAGTGCTCTCCGCAGCGCTTGGCATGCAGGCAGAACGTGCGGTCGAGGTCTCAGATACAGCCACCCGTCGCGTGGTCCTGTCCGACACCGGCAACTTCCCCAATGACCTCTACGTCGCGCAGGGATTGCTGCGTGCGCTGGGCGACGGCCCGCACGGTACGGGCTACGAGCTGCGTACGGTGGAGCCGCAGGATGTCGCGGATGCAATAGATGAGACCGTCGCGGTGCTCATGCTCACCCAGACGGATTACCGCACGGGGCGGCTGCACGACATGACCAACCTTACGCGTCGAGCACACGCTGCGGGTGTCCTCACGATCTGGGACCTCGCTCACTCGGCGGGCGCATTCCCTGTGGATCTCGAGGCGGCAGGGGCGGACTTCGCGATCGGGTGCGGCTACAAGTATCTGAACGGTGGCCCGGGCGCGCCCGCGTTCATCTACGTGCGACCTGATCACGCCGACGAGGCCCGCCCCGCACTTGTCGGCTGGATGGGGCACGAGGCGCCGTTCGCATTCGACCTAGAGTACCGTCCTGCGCACACGACCGATCGCATGCTGGTCGGCACCCCGCCAATCCTCGCGATGGCGTCGCTCGACGCCGCACTGGACGTCTGGGACGGGATCGATTTGACCGACGTGCGTGAGCGCTCCATCGAACTCACGGAGCTGTTCATAGCCGAGGTCGAGGCCCGCTGTCCGGAACTCGAACTTGCTTCGCCCCGCGACCCGCATGCACGCGGATCGCAGGTCTCATTCCGGTTCCCCGACGGCTATGCCGTGATGCAGGCACTCATCGCACATGACGTCATCGGCGACTTTCGCGCGCCGGACATCATTCGCTTCGGCTTCACGCCGCTGTACCTCGGGCCGGACGATGTGGTCCGTGCTGTTGACGTTCTCGAGACTATCCTGAGTGACCGTCTTTGGGATCGCCCCGAATACAAACGCCGGAGCAAGGTGACGTAGTTTCGCGCCTCTCGGTACAGGGAAACTCCTTCCCATACCGAGAGATGGGGGCGAAACATGTCTAAGAAGGATGTCCTGACCACAGGATTCGGCAAGCCGGTCGACGACGATCAGAATTCCCAGACGGCGGGACCCAAGGGCCCGGTGCTCATGCAGGACGTGCACTTGCTCGAAAAGCTGGGGCACTTCGACCGCGAGCGTACACCGGAGCGCGTCGTCCACGCCAAAGGCGCAGGTGCGCACGGCTTTTTCGAGGTCACTGCCGACGTCACCAGGTACACCAAGGCGGCGTTCTTGTCCCAGGTCGGCAAGAAGACCGAGGTCTTTGCGCGCTTCTCCACCGTTGGCGGCGAGAAGGGTTCGGCCGACGCCGAGCGCGATCCACGCGGTTTTGCCCTCAAGTTCTACACCGAGGAGGGCAACTACGACATGACGGGCAACAACACGCCCGTGTTCTTCATTCGCGACCCCCTCAAATTCCCCGACTTCATCCATACCCAGAAGCGCAATCCCCGCACGAACCTCAAGGATCCCGATATGTTCTGGGACTTCCTGTCGCTCACGCCGGAGTCGGTCCATCAGGTGATGGTGCTCTTCTCGGATCGTGGCACGCCGGCTGACTACCGTCATATGAATGGCTACTCCAGTCACACGTATGTGTGGAGCAACGCGTCAGGCGAGCAGTTCTATGTGCAGTACCACTTCAAGACCGAGCAGGGCATCAAGAACTTCACTGCCGAAGAGGCCGACGCGATGAAGGCCGCAGATGCCGATCACGCCACCCGCGACCTGTTCGAGGCTATCGAGCGCGGGGACTACCCCGAATGGCGTCTCGAGGTCCAGATCATGCCGGTCGCCGAGGCCGATGACTACCGGTTCGACGTCCTCGATATCACCAAGGTCTGGCCGCACGCTGACTACCCGCCTATGACCATCGGGCGATTCGTGCTGGACCGTAATCCCGACAACTACTTCGCCGAGGTGGAGCAGTCAGCCTTCAATCCCAGCAACTTCGTGCCCGGCATTGGCCCGTCGGCGGACAAGATGCTGCAAGGACGTCTGTTCAGCTACCACGACACGCATCTGCATCGGTTGGGTTCGAACTACCATCTGTTGCCCATCAACGCGCCTAAGAACTCACCTGTGTCGAGCTACCAGCGCGACGGACACATGCGGTTCGACGATAACGGTGGACACAGTCCCAACTACTGGCCCAACAGCTTCAACGGAGCGGGGCCGGACCCCAGTGCCGATGATCCCGGCATGCAGGTGAGCGGCGAGGCGGGCCGCATGCCATATCCGCACGCAAATGATGACTTCGTGCAGCCGGGAGCGCTCTATCGTGATGTCATGACCGATATGGACCGTGATCATCTCGTGGGCAACATCGCGGGACATCTCAAGGGCGCCCAAGAACGTATTCGGCTTCGTCAATGCGCAATCTTCTACAAGGTGGACGCAGATCTGGGAACGCGTATTGCGCAGGGAGTCGGAGTGGATGTCTCGGCAGTGGAGCGTCTGGCGTCCATGTCCGCCGACGAACGCGCGGCCGCGACCGAGAGGTAGCATCCATCGTTCACGCGGGATGCGCGTCGAGGGCAAAGGTGAATAGAACAGAACCGGGCGGCCCCAAAGGGACCGCCCGGTTCTTAAGCTTCAGTTACAGGGGTGCTTAGAGAGCACGCACCTGGGTAGCCTGCTGCTTGCCGTTCTGACCAGTGGCTTCCGTGAAAGACACGGACTGACCCTCGTCAAGGGACTTGAAGCCCTCGGACTGGATCTCAGAGAAGTGAACGAACAGATCGTCGCCATCTTCACGCTCGATGAAGCCGTAGCCCTTATCGGCGTTGAACCACTTTACTTTGCCTTCTGCCATGTGAATCCATCCTCTCGCACCTCTTGGGTGCAAAACAAAACGACGTGACTGTTTCCGCAAGAATGCGGTGTGTCACGTCGCAATTCTACGAGCCCCAACGGCTCGTCTGGCGGTAACTATAGCACGTTTCAGGCCAAAACGGGATTCTCCAGCGAACACCCGATGATTCCGGTTGGGATCATCGGGTGTTCGTGTACATCTACTGTGGGCTCGGCTGTGAGCTTACTCGTCGCCTGGCTTCCAGACCTCCCAGACGTGGCCGACGAGATCCGGGCCCGGCTTCAGTATCTTCTTGCCTGGCTCCCATCCGGAGGGGGTGACCTCTGCGCCGCTCGTCTTGCGCACGTGTTGGAACGCCTTGATCTGGCGCAGGGACTCTTCGACTTTTCGGCCGACGGGGGGAGTGAGGACCTCCATGGCTTGGACCATGCCGTCCGGGTCGATGATGAAGCGCCCACGTACATCCACGCCTGCTTCATCGTCGTACACGCCGTACGCCTTGCCCAAGTGACCAGCTGCGTCGGCGATCATGGGGAAGGGAACGCCACCGTCGACCATCTTGGAGAGCTCGGTTTCGTTCCACATCTTGTGCACGAACTGTGTGTCCACGCTGACTGACATGACGTCGGCTCCCAGAGCCTGGAACTCGTCGTATTTCGCGGCGACCGCCGAGAGTTCCGTCGGTCAAACGAACGTGAAGTCCCCAGGGTAGAAGCAGAGCACGACCCACTTGCCTAAGCTGTCGGACAGCTTGACCTGCTTGAACTCCCCGGCATGGTATGCGGGAGCAGTGAAATCTGGAGCCTTGCGCCCCACCATGATCTTGTTCACGGGTACTTCCTTTCGCTCAGGTTCGGTTGATTCTGTGTCCTTGGCAGGCTCCTCACCGACGACCGATCCCGTCGGTCTGGCGCAGCCAATTGCTTTCTCCGGCATCTCACCATCACCCTTCTTTGAGGTTCGAGTGGTTCGGAGCGTATTTACCCGATTACGACGAGGTCGCATTCCATTTTCTGTTCATTGACGAGGACCCCCCATTGGTCACCGGCGTGCTCCTGGACCAGCTTGAATCCTTCGCGCTCATAGAGGTTCCGCGCGACATCCAAGCCATCGAAGGTCCAGAGGTGGACCTTTGCGTAGCCTCTGTCTCGGCAGAAGTCCATGGCGGTGTGCATGAGCTGTGTCCCGGCGCCTTTGCCGCGCAGGGCGTCGGAGACGATGAACCATCGCAGATGAGCCCCCTCGGTCTCCGCGCGCGACCCGTCGATAGTGATCGCTCCCTGTACTCGACCGTTCATTGAGGCGGTCCAGAATCCGTCGCGATCGTGGTCGTATCGCTCCAGGAACGAGGCGAGTTCCGATGCCACCTTGGCTTCGAAGCAGAGGCCGAATCCCCAATGTTCGTGGTAGTAGCTACCGTGGAGCGATGCGACTGCACCGAGCGAACCGGGTAGATAGCCTTCCGCGATCGTGTAATCCGGCATCGTCACTCCTTGTCGAGCCAGCCGAGAACCTCTCGGATGCGTTTGACGTCCTCGTCTCGGGCTGTTTCAAGGACGGCAGAAAGGAGCGCTCGCGACCGACTGCGATCGAGGGCGGCTTCGTCGGCACGGCTCATCGCGTCAAGCGCCTCGGCGCGCGCGAACAGGGTCTCGCCCAACGCTCGCGCGCGGAACTCGTCCACCGTCCCACCGGCCGACAGCATCGTGAGGACACCTTCGGGAGACAGGGCATACACCAAGGACGGATCCGAGCCCATGATCTCTCCGACGGCTTCGTCGGCGAGGTCGAGCGCCTGGTCGGGCCTCTTGTTGAGGATCTTGGTCAGAATCTGCCGTACGGCAGCACCCATGAGTTCGATTTCGCGCAGTATCCAGTCTTGCTGGTACACGTGGGGTCTCCTTGCTGGTCCTATTCCGTAGTCCGCTTGACCTTTTCTGCGATCGTGGCGCCCCACGCCTTGGCGCGCTCGATCTCGCCATCGTTCAGGGGTCCGTAGGTGCCCGCGACAAGAAAACGTTCGTGGTCGAGAACCGTCTCGTAGCCGGTCGACGCGAGCTTGCGGGCGATCTTCTTCGCAGCACTGCCCGGTGACCAGCCGAGTCCCGTCTCGAACCCTGCTCCGTGCCCGGAACCCGGTGAGAGCGTCTTGAACCAAGAGCGCATCGACGGATTCGACAGGTCAGGCGGGTTGTCGCGGTGTTGTTTGCCGGATGCCAGAGTGTCGCGCGTGCTCTGGGTGGGCATCATGAACCCCATGAGGGGTGAACCTCCCACAATGAGATCGGCGTCGGCGATCATTTCCGCCGTGGCTTCGGATGTGTTGAGCGCCATGGCTTCGGGACCGATTCCCTCGGCCACCGCGCGGGCTACCGCAGCGGTGTTGCCCCACATGGACTCGTACACGATGATCGCCTTCATAGGTCCCTCTCATGTTGATCCGTCGCAGTAGTCCCTACCCCAAAGCGAAGAACATGGGGCTGAAGTAGGGGATGAGCCAGATCACCCATACGGCCACGCTGAGCTTGTGGAAGCGAGTGATCCAGTGCTCATCGTGACGCACGAGGACGATAGTGGCCCAGATTGCGTGGGCGAACATGAGAACGATGGCGATGAGGCCGGTTATGCCGTGAACGTCGAAGGTCATGCCCTCTGACATGTCGAACATGAGTCCCGTGCCCCAGGTGTCACAGACGAGGCCGAGCCAGAAAAAGGCCAGATGCCAGACCTTGAGCTTGCCTTGGATGCGCTCGCTCCACACGCCTATTGAGTAGAAGAGCAGCGCAAGGCTGATGATCACACTCGAAGTCGCTGTCATGGTGGCCTCCGGGGTCGCAGTATCGGGCTTGGTGCTGCAGCTCTGCTACCCCAGTCTACCGAACCTACGAGTTTGGAGGGTCCTCGACTAGGCCGTCCACAGGAGTCTCGCCCCAGTCACCGCACATCGCCTCGACGACTTCGTCGTTGATGATGAGCGCCTTCACGCAGCCCTGATCCGTGTCCAGCCATGTGTAGACTGCGGCCACCACCTCGGTACCACCTCCGGCTTCGCTTGAGACCATGTTGCGCTCCGCGTAGTCCCATTCGCCCAGAAGACCTTCTACCTCGCCGTAGGGCATGTCCTCGATGATGACGGTGGATTCCTCGATATCAACAGCCTCTGCCACTCGGTCCTTGAAGACCGAGCGGGCGGCTGACTTGAAGATCATGGGCGTGCCGAACCGGCTCATGCCAAAGGAAAAGAGTATGCCTGCCAGAACGAGAGTTCCCAGAACGCGGACCACCGTCATGGTCTTGCGGGGAGGTTTGTCTCTCAGGGTGCTCGGATTCGGAGTGCTCGGATCGGTCATACGTCTCGTCCCCCTTGTACGTGACACCTCCGCTATGAATGCACACGGAGAGGGGCCCTCGGCGAAGGTGGTGCGAAGTTCCCCCCGGCGTACGGCGAAGGTGCATGGACGTCTCCCCCCGGAGATTTGGTGTCCAGCGATCGCCGTACGCTACTACTTGATTCGCGAGCAGACGGCCTCTCCCTTCCCCAGGTGATGTGGCGGGAGAGGCTTCTACTCGTTCGCGTCAGTTGACTGCCAGCAGTTCCACATCAAAGATGAGTGTCGCGTTGGGTGGAATGACTCCGCCGGCGCCTGCTGCTCCGTATCCCATTTCGGGCGGAATGGTCAGTGTGCGCTTGCCGCCGACCTTCATGCCCGCGACTCCTTCATCCCAGCCGGGGATGACGTAGCCGGCACCCAGAGGGAACTCAAAGGGCTGCCCCGAGTCCACCGATGAGTCGAACTTGGTGCCGTCGGTGAGCCAGCCGGTGTAATGCACGGTCACGGTGGTGCCCTTCACGGCTTCATCGCCGGTGCCCACCACAACGTCCTCGATCTGCAGCTCGGTGACATCGTCCGCGGCGGCGGGGGTGTCTTCGGCAACAGGCTCGGGCGCGGTGGAGGGAGTCTCGGTCGTTGCGGAGTCGTCGGACTCTGGTGAGCAGGTCGCGAGGGCAACGAGGGCGATAAGGAGCAGGATGACGATTGCCACGATCAGGGACTTGGACTGCTTTGCGTTCACAATATCCTCCATACAGGTGTGAGGGAGTACTTAACGGTTGGTTCCTACCCAGTCAACGCCTCGTCCTGTGGAGGCGCGAACTCGGTCACTCAGCTGTGCCGCATGATGCTGGATATGCCGGATGCTCACAAGGTGTTGTTCTACTTTGGGCCGGGAAGGTGCGTGCCAACTGAAGCCTGTCTCGGGGGCCAGGAGGTCGAGCATCCGAATGGCATCATCGACCATTCCGTTGCAAAGAGTCCAGTACGAGAGTATCTCGATCTGTGAGTAGGGGGTACCGGTCTGCGGTGGCCGATGCGGGAGTTCGAGGATCTTGAGCAGGTGTTCCGGTCCTTGGATATCGTCCAGATCCTGCAGTCCTGTCTGGTGATGCTCCCATGGGGTGAAAGCACTTTCGTCGGCTTGGAGATACAGGTGGGTGTAGTAGAGCGCGTGGTATGCGACTCGCCAGAAGGGCGCGCCTCCGCCGACGGATGACCAGACGTCGTCGGGGCAGCGCTCAATTGCGGTTCGCAGCATCGAAAGGGCCGCATGGTACTGGCTTGCGAGCATGGACCTCAGTAGTGAGTCCAGTTCCGGGGCGTCGGATGGCGATTCTGGCTGAGACACGGTGTGCTCCCGGGGTAGGTGGCGGTCAGATCCACTCAGGCGCATCGACCGTCATGTCTCCGGTGATGTTGCCCGTGTTCAGGGTTCCAGCCGGCTCCAGCATGAGAACGTGCGCCTCTGCGTGAGCGACGGGACGGTGTTCGATGCCGCGTGGGACGATGAAGAACTCGCCCTCGGCCAAGGAGACCGTTTTGGCACCCTTCATCTCAATGTCCAAGGCCCCCTTCACTACCAGGAACAACTCGTCTTCCTCGTCATGGTGATGCCAGACGAAGTCGTCCTTCAACTTGGCCAGTTTCACGTGCTGACCATTGAGCTCGCCGACGATCTTGGGCTTCCACTGCTCGCTGAACATCGCGAACTTCTCGGTCAGGTTCACCTTGTGCATATCGTGCTCCTTCTCCGTGTCCGTGAGCTCAGGCTACAGCCTGCCTACGCGGGTTCCAAGCAGTTGCACGGCTTCGTGGATGCTGGACGCACCCGCTTGGTCTCTGCAGTGCAGAGCCACGTTGGCGCAGGCGAGCGCATCTGAGGCCGCGTCGTGGTGATTGAGCGAGATGCCGCAGTGCTCGGACACCGTGGGAAGTTGATGATTGGCGAGGCGGGGGAACGCTTTGCGGGCCATGCCGCACGTGCACACGTGATGCGCGCTGGGTAGGGGAATGCCGTAGCGCGTATGGAGCGCTCTGATCACCGAGATGTCGAACTGCGCCCAATGCGCCAGAAGATGCTGGTTCTCGAGATACGGTTCGATTTCCGCGTAGAGCGCGTCATAGCTAGGGGCATCCCAAGTGTCATGCGGTTGGATCCCGTGAACCTGGATGTTGTGGTAGCTGTAGTTGTTGCCCGGCGGCCGGATCAGCCAGTCCCGTGCCTCAACGATGTCGCCGTTCTCAACGACCACGACCGCCAGCGAGCATGCCGAGTCGTGCCCGCCGGTCGCGGTCTCGAAGTCGAGAGCCACCCAGGTGTCACGGTCGATATGGTTCATGGAGTGGCTCTCACTGTGTTGTCTCAGACGGGGTCGACCGATGAGACACCCTGGTCTGAGACATGCTCGGTCCACGCAGTCGCGTTCCAGTAGCGGAACTCGTGACGTCCCGTGGGATCCGCCAGCCATCCGGCGGGCACCGTGGGCTGCGCAGCGACAGGTGCTACGTGGGCTGCGGGCGCACCGTAGGTTGGCTGTGCACCATATGTCGGCTGTGCACCGTACGCGGCGGACGCTGCGACAGGAGCATTCTTGGGATTGAATCCGTACTGGTTCTGACCAGGCTGGCTATCGAGGATGAGGAAGTAGAGGATGACGAATGCTCCGAATGGTACGAGGGAGAGGAGTATCCAGAGACCGCTCCGGTCGGTGTCATGCAGCCTGCGCACTGCGACGGCGAGAGAGGGGATCATTATTGCCAGTGAGTAGAGGCCGCCCAGGAAGCTGAGGTCTATGCCCGTCGAGGCGCTCAGGATTCCCACGACTATTCCGATGCCGAAGCCGATGACGATGTTCCAGAGCACGAAGTTCCAGTACTCCTGGCGACGTGCGCGTCCGCTGAACGTGGCGTAGTTCTTCAGAACCTGCAGGTACCAATCCATGGGAATCCCCTTGTTGTCGGTCGGGTTCGGCACAACCCCGGTCGGCCAGTGTGTTGTCTGTGTCTCAGAATACGTTAATCCGCGACGGACTGCTTTGCGCGCGGCTGCGGCACTCGCATACCCCAGGACAGCGCGATAAGGTCGTATACAGCGTGGGCGAGCATCACGGAGACCAGGCTGCCGGTGAGGTGGTACAAGAGGCCGAGTGCGGCTCCCAATATCGTCACGAACACCACGTAGGGACGCGAGATGGCATGGGTGAGACCGAAGATTACCGCGGCTCCCGCTATTGCGAGAACAGGGCTCGTCCATGTTCCGATCCATGTCTGGATGAAGCCCCTGAAGAGGGCCTCCTCGCACACGCCGGCCAGCACCGATATCAGGGCGAGATCGATCAGTCTCAGGTTGGAGAAGAGTCCGATCATGAGATCGAAATCCTGGCGAATGCGACGAAAACCGGGGCCCGCCGTGTTCGCGAGTCCGACTGCCAGTGCAGCCGCCACGACGCCGAACAGGAGCCCCGCTCCAATCGAAACGAGATCCGGGTCGATCGTCGGTATGAGATCGGACCACCACATGAGGCCGAGCGCCACGATCAGGAGCGCGCCCTCGGTCACCAAGGTCCACCACAGGAGCGTCCCGCGGGCCGGTGCGCTGTCGATGCTCGTCATTCGGCTACTGCTCCAGCCCCTGCATGACCTGCTTGATGCGCTCGCCATCCTGTCTCGACAGACAGCTGATCACTGCCGAGGACTGACCGCGCGTCTCAATCTGCACTTGGTCCCAGATGAGTCCGGAGTGGTGCTTGAATCCGGCGACCTTCTCCCAGGGAATCTCCTCGTCGCTCGACGTCAGACCGAAGAAGCCGTAGGTGGTGATGACGATCTTGTCCTGAGTGAATGCGGCGACCTGCGGATGGAAGCTGTGATTGATGAGGAGGGCTCCGATGGCGTCGGCCTTGATCGTGAATGCCGAGAGCTTGCGGGTGGCCGATGCTGTGGCGAGTTTGGTGCCGCACCATCGACACAGCCTGGCGCCCTCTGAGTTCATCGCCAGGCAGGCTGGGCAGCGGGAGCCCATGATCCGTTCGTTGCAGTTGGGGCACACGGAGGCGCGTCCGTCGATCTGCGAGAAGCACTCCGGGCATTCCTTGAACTCCGGGACCTCCACGGGTTCGATCGTTGTGCCGTCATCCTCGACTGAGACCACTCCGTTGTCGGCCACATGCCGGGTCCAGGCCATGCCGTCCCAGTAGCGGGATTCGTGGCGGCCGGTGGGGTCGGACAGCCAGCCGGCCGACTGGGTACTCTGGGTCTGACCGGATCCGGTGCTCTCACTCATGGGAAACTCCCTTTGTGTGGGGGACGGACTACGCCTTCTTCACGAATTCTGACTTGAGGGACATGGGGCCGATGCCGTCGATCTTGCAGTCGATGTCGTGGTCGCCATCTACAAGGCGGATGTTGCGCACCTTGGTGCCCACTTTGACCACCGACGACGAGCCCTTCACCTTGAGATCCTTGATGACGGTGACGGCGTCGCCGTCGCTCAACACGTTGCCGTTGGCGTCGCGGATCACGCGTGCCTGCTCGTCATCTGCAGCAGCGGTAGGTGACCATTCGTGAGCGCATTCGGGGCAGACGAGAAGGTGACCGTCTTCGTAGGTGTATTCGGAGTTGCATTCCGGGCAGTTGGGAAGAGTACTCAATTTCGCTCCATGTCTCTGGTTGATATAGAAATGCGCGAGGCAAAGACCCCCGTCACGCCACCATGCTAACGCTTTCCGCCGCGAGAGTCGTGCGACGAGTGCAGCACTAGCGATGTGGGCTGGCATCCAACAGATACGAGAGAAGAACGACGTCCACGTATGTGTCGTCGGTGAGAATGGCGTCGCGCAGGATTCCCTCACGGTTGAAGCCGAGGCTCTCGTACAGGCGAATGGCCCCGGGGTTGTTGGCCCAAGCACGCACCTCGACACGCCGAATGCCGCTCGCAAGTGCCCACAACATGAGTTCCTCTATGAGTTGGGTACCGATGCCGAGACCTCGGTAGGCCCTGTCGACGGATATCCCAAACGTGCCCGTATGGGCCTCCTCGGCCAGTGTTCCGCCCAGGAAATCCAGAAGGCCGACGACGCGGCCGTCGAGGCGTGCAATCAGCAGCGTCGAGTTCTTCGGCGTGACTCGCGAGGCTATGAATTCGTACTCTTCCTGCATGGTGGGAGCGGATCGCCGATAGATACCGGGCGGAGCCTCAGCGAACAGTGTGGTGGCGAACTGCTGCAGGTCCTCCAAGTCGGCCACGCTGGCGGAGTGAACCTGTATGTTCATGTGCCGCTCCTCCACTGCCGTGCCTCGGGCGCATCCCGTCGGCTGACTATTCCCGCCAGTACTCCGGCCGATCGAGTGCATCGGCGATAGCAACGGTCCCACTGACTGTGCCCAGAATCCCCGGTCGTAGTTCCTGAACCATCCAGGCGCCCGCGTCTTTCTCCGGTATGGGGTAGGGCGCCGTGAGTCCGAGACGGCCGGCGGGCTCAAATCCATGACGCGGGTAGTACTCCGGGTGTCCCAACACGAAGACCAGGTCGACTCCCGATTCTGCGAGGAGTTCGAGGCCCCGCGCGATCAGCTGGCCGCCGAGCCCTTGTCGCTGCGCGTCGGGCACGATCGCCAGCGGGGCGAGGAGCGCGATCGACAGGTCGCGGGGAGACTCCTTCAGCTGAGCTGCGGTGAACAGGATGTGGCCGACGGCGATGTCGCCTTGTCGCGCCACGAGGGAGAGCAGGGGCTGTGCGGTGGGATCGTTCAGAAGAGCCTCCACCAGCTCCGCTTCGGAGTCCTCGTTGAACGCGGCGCGCTCTACCGCCAGCACGTCGGGCAGATCGGAGGCAGTGGCCTCTAGGATGCGCACGTCGTACGCGTCGTAGTCGGCTCGGGTGCCGGACGCGTCGAGATACGCGTTGAGTCGGGTGTTCTCGGCGCTCAACGATTCGATGTAACCGGAGAGGCCGGAGAGCTTCTCCACGAGCCACTTGAAGCCGACCTTGCCGGTGAGGGTCAGCCGCATCGCTTCGATGAACGCGAGCGCCTCGTCTCGTGTGAACTCGGCCATGCGGTTCAGCCCCGTTCCTCATCGGCTTCGTCAGCGGTTCGCCAGAATCTGACCTCGTTGGAATCGGCGAGGCTGAGCTGGGTGTAGAGGTGCTCCAGTGCGTCTGCGGAGGTCCGCCGGTCCAGACCCAGCTGGATCACGTAGCTCCAGTATGGTTGCGCATACAGCATGGCAGCGTTGGCGAGAAGTACCTCGAGTTGGTCGGCCGATACGGTTCGTTTCACGACCGCTTCGGCGCCGTCCGGGCTGGAGACCTGCGCGAAACCGAGGTTGGCGATGATGGCGGAGTCGCAGTGGGCGACGCTGGAGAGAAAGCGATACACGTTCAGCAGGTCGAACTGTTCGTCTGCCAGTGTCGCGATCGATGGTTTGCGTTGGCCGATCCCGTAGCGCACACCCTTCTTGTTGCGAATGGGCGCGAAACCGAGTGACTCGGCGTCCGCCTCGATCTCGTCCAGCTTCTGATCGATGAGGGCGACCTCGTCGGTGTTGCAGAGGTCCGCGGCGATACGATGTTGTTGGGAGAGGGTGGTGAACCGGAGCGCGAGGCTTCGGCTGACGCGCTCATGCGTGGTGATTCCGGGTTCCAGGATCCAGGATGCCGTGGTGGCAGCTTCTACGAGCCCGCGGAGGCTCGTCCAGTGAGCGACGGAGGGCTGCCCCAGCCGAACGATAAGGTCGACGGCCTCCAAGTGATCACGCGCCGATGCCAACGCCATGATCCCGTACGAGTACGCGGTGAGGACAGGCTGTGGCTTGGGGTAGGCGGCGATCTCCATCCCCGCAGGGGAGTCCGGGCTGAACCCCGTCGGCTCCTCGGCACGCAGCGTATCGAGAACTTCGAAGAACTCGAGAATTGGCTCCTGGTAGGAGTCTGACACTCGACTCGCCCCCCTGGGCATGCAGACACGTGCATATGCTGTTGATATTCGGCCACTTCTACCGATAGGGCAATACCTAGGAACCGTGAAGCCCGCGGGGAGCGCAAGAATCGGGTAGTTCTAGTCGGTTGCGAGCATCACACTGTCGGCCTTGACGAGGGCGATGGCGGTGGATCCCACCTCGAATCTTCCAAGGGCTACACTGAGAGCGGTTTCTCGCGGGTATCGAAGGGATGTACATGGTTGCTCAGGCGATGGAGTGTTGCGCTCGGCCCAAGATCGGTTTCGCGCTAGGCGGCGGAGCCGTCAGGGGTGCGGCGCATCTCGGTTTCCTTTCGGTATTTGAGGAGGCTGGCATCACGCCGGATATCATCACCGGTACCAGTGCGGGCGCCATTGTGGGTGCCGGGTATGCGGGCGGCTTGACTGTCCCTCAGATGTCGAAGCTCGTGCACAAGACCGGGTGGCGCGATATCACCGATATCGCATGGAGAGGCGGGTTGAGCGTTTTCGAGACGACCCCTCTCCGCAAGTGGATCGAGAGCGCGATCGGCGATGTGGAGTTCGCAGACCTGAACATCCCTCTCGCCGTGATCGCCTGCAATATCATCAATGGTCGTCAGGTGATCCTGCGGGAAGGATCGGTCGTTCGTGCCGCTGTCGCAAGCTCCGCCATTCCCGGCCTGTTCAGCCCCGACGAGCGCGATGACATGGTCCTTGTGGACGGCGGTCTCGTCGACAATCTGCCCGTGAGCACCGCTCGGTTGATGGGTGCGGACATCGTGGTGGCCGTGGACGTGAGCCCGACGCTTCGGCAAGGTCGGCGCCCTGATGGCATTCGTGACATGGTTACTGCGACTCTTGCGGTTGCGGCAGGCAATACTCAGATCGAGGCGCGCAGAGACGCCGATTTCCTGGTTCAGCCGGAGATAGAGGAGTTCGCGCCGTGGGACTTTGGCAAGGTCTCTGAGATCGAGGAAGCCGGTCGCGTGGCGGCGCTGCAGGTCGTGGAAGACGTGCTCGCTGCCGTGAACTAGGCATTACCCACGCCCACGAGCACGCTCATGAGCACCGGTCACCCGTGAGACACACCTGACAGCCCCGTCGGTGGTCCTAGCCCTGCTTCTCGCTACGCGGGGGCAGCGGAATGAATGCGCTGGTCCGCGCCTTGTACGCCTCCCACTCGGGATTTCCCGCGCGGCGGGACTCGGCCATGGGAACGCCCGAGACTTTTGTGAGCAGAAAGGTGATGGCGATCGGTCCAATGAGTCCGATCCATCCTCCGGGCGTGCTGACCGCGATGATTCCAATTCCCCACCAGGCAACTGCCTCGCCGAAGTAGTTGGGATGACGCGTCCATGACCAGAGGCCGGCCTGCATGGTGTGTCCTCGGTTGTCTGGCGAGGAGACGAACCGAGCAAGTTGCGCATCTCCGATCACCTCGAATCCGAATCCCAGAATCCAGACCGCAAGACCCAAGAACGCAAGCAAGTTCATCTCGGTGCCCGCAGTTGCCCCCACGACCAGAATGGGCGACGCGACGACGAGCATGAGGAGTCCCTGCAGCATGAATACCTGCAGGTATGTTCGCGGTACGAACCAACGACCCCATGAAGCACGCCAAGCAGCGTAGCGCGAATCCTCGGGACGGCCCGGGCGCAGATTGCGCTTGCCGACATGCCATGCCAGGCGCAGGCCCCAGAGCCCGACGAGCGCGCTCACGATGTACTGCGGAGTGCTGAGTGGGGCGTCACTGCGCACGAGTAGCCATATGACGATGGAGATGAAGCCGAGGCCCCATGCGATATCGACGATGTCGTTGCGTCGTGAGATGAGCGCGGCAACGAACCACAGGTTCATGTAGACGAATACGACCAACGCCGCACCCGAGAGAACCTGTCCGAACAGTTCAGCCGACATGAAGCTCATCCTTCTCTCAGGGGGTCGATGGTCTCATAGGTGACCCCGATGGCGGGTCCCACGTGCAGCCCGATAGTCGCCGCAATGGGGACGACGGGAACGGATGAGCCGACGATGGGCTCAATCAACTCGTGGGCGAATCTACGGCCCCCCTCGATGTCGGATATTGCCTGAACAGCAGCTCTCTTGAGGCCGCATCGGGCGACGTCCGTGCGCATCATCTTTGCCATGCGCAGAAGCGCTTTGCTGTATGTTCGCACTTTGCCCGCGATCCCTGTTGTCCCATCTAGGGCGGTGAGAATCGGTGCGATCTGCAACGCACTGCCCAGAAGCGCGGTTGCCCCTGATATCCGCCCTCCGCGGGACAGATACTCGAGACTGTAGGGGGCGAAAAGGAAACGCGTTCTGGGAATCGTGGCTCGAGCTGCAGCGGCGCATTCAGCAAGACTGCCGCCCTCTGCTGCGCACTCCGCAGCGGCGAGCACCGCGAAACCCTCCTGCATCGAATTCGACTCCGAGTCGACGAGCTCGATACGGGCGTCGGGATATTGCTCCCGCATCAGCTTGACCTCGATCTCGGCGGTCGCATACGTACTGCTCATCTTTGAGGAAAGGAGTACGCAGCACACATCGTGGCCTGCCTCAACGGCTTCTGTGAAGACATCGGAGAAGTCCTGGGGCGAAGGTTGTGATGTCGTGGGGAGCGAACTCACGTCCTGGAGCCGCTCGTAGAAGGCGGGAAGTGCGATCTCGGTTTCCCGTTGTGACGTCGAACCTTCGTTCACGTAAAGGGAAGCCACTTTGATATGCAGTCGCTCAAGGTCTTCCTGCGGCAGAGAGCTGGCCGAGTCTGTCACTACAACTACTGACAAGTCGTCTCCAATGCCGAATTCGCCGAGAAGCGACGCGAGTATTCGGACGGTGCCCGAGGGATTATTCCCCAATTGCCCATTTAGCCGACAGATGCCGTCGTGGGGTCTTTGGGAGAGGCGAATCAAGCCCGAAGAGTCGATACCTCGGGGTGTACGTCGGCACGGATGTACCTCCTGCCGATTATTTCGCCTGCTTGGGGCCCTTGGGTTTCTTGGGCTTGGGGAGCGGGATCTCGGCGGTCGTGATCTGGATCAACTCGGTTATCCATTCACGGTCGTCGATGCGATCCTCGATCAGGAAGGAGAGCTTCGCGCCATTGTATGCGGGAGCCTCCACCGGATCGCCGATGAAAGCCCGCCCTCCGTCGGTTTGCTTCACGTACAGGCGATCGTCGCAGATGAGTGCCACGACTCTGCCGTCGCAATAGATGGCGTACTCGCCGAACATCTTTCTGGACGACACGTTTCCCGCCTCGGCGATCTGATCACTCACATACTCGACGAATCCTGCATCTGAAGACATGGTTTCACCTCGGAGTCGGCAGTTCCAAAGTCGACCTTTGCATAGAGCGCCTGATCCAAGAACACGCCGTTCTTGAAGACGGCATCTTTGAATGTTCCCTCGTGGGCGTAACCTGCGTTCTCAAGCACTTTGATAGAGGCGCCGTTCGTAGCGTGGATCTTGGCGTAGACCCGGTGTAGGTTCAGATCACCGAAGGCGATCCGAGTGATCTCCTTGACCGCGTGGGTCGCAATCCCGCGGCCTCGGTATTCGGCGCCTACCCAGTAGCTCAACAGGGCGCTCCGTCTGCGCACATCATCTTTCTGCTCCAAAGTGATGTTGCCGACAACGATATCGTTCACGAGTATCGCTCGCGGAGTGACGGGGCCGGGTGCGTCGCATACAGAGATATGAGCGAGCGCGTCGGCTTCGGTGAATGGCTCACGGAGCAGACGGTCAAGGAGGGCAGATCGGCATGACGTCCAACTCCGAACAGGCACCGCCCATCACCTATGACGTCCTGACGGGCACACACGACGAACACGGCCGGGGAGGCCGAGGCCCCCTGGACCGATGTTGATATCGCGATCGCGATACGCACAGGCACCGAACCGAACGGCAACTCACTCGACTCAGTCATGCCTCATTGGGACATGAGCGACGCAGAGATGGATGCCGTGATCGAGTACCTCAAGACGCTCTAGGAGGACTAATAACGATGATGTTCGGAAACTGCCCGTGGTGTGGTGGCTCTGTCGGCTACGGGACAAGCTTCTGGAGTCTTGGTCTGATGCTCCTGTTCGGCCTGCTCGTCATCGCAGGGGTCATCCTTCTCGTGATCTGGGCGGTGAGGAGTTCCGGTGCTCATGCAAGGACACCTGCGGCCACACCTGATGCGGCCATGGAAGCGGCCCGACGTCGCTACGCCAGCGGTGAGATCACCAAGAAGCAGTTCGACGAGATACTCCGTAATCTGGGAGGCTAGACCGTCCTCGGCAGGCGAAGCAACCTAGCGTTCACAGCAACCACGACGGTCGACAGTGACATCAGTGCTGCCCCAAAGGCAGGCGACAGCACGATTCCGTAGTTGTACAGTACTCCGGCCGCCAGAGGCATGGCGATGACGTTGTAGCTGGTGGCCCACGCGAGGTTCTGCTGCATCTTGCGATACGTGGCTTTCGAAAGTGCGACTACGTTGGCCACGTCTTCCGGATTCGAACGGACGAGGATCACATCAGCGGTCTCGATCGCCACGTCGGTGCCGGCGCCTACCGCCACTCCCACGTCGGCTTGAGCGAGCGCCGGCGCGTCATTGATGCCGTCTCCCGTCATCGCCACGACCTTGCCTTGAGCCTGGACCTCCTTGACCTTTGCAGCCTTGTCCTGAGGAAGGACTTCGGCAAAGAAGCGCTCGATACCGAGCTCGCCAGCCACCCAGGCAGCCACCCTCGCGTTGTCCCCGGTGAGCATCATCGGCTCGACGCCCATCTCTTTGAGTCGTGCGATCGCACCCGCTGATTCCGGCCTGATGATGTCGGCAAGTGCCAGCAGGCCGACGGTTTCGTCATCGACGAGCACGAAGACCACGGTCTTGCCCTCAGCCGAGAGATCCTCGAAGAGCTCAGCGTCGGGCGTCGACTTCCCCGTCTCGGCCAGGTAGCTGGGTGATACGACGGCGACCTTCTTGCCGGACACGATGCCTAGGGCACCCTTGCCCGGGATTGCCGAGAAGTCATCTGCCGAGGGGACACTCAGACCCTTCTCTCGTGTCGAGCGCACGATACCCGCCGCGATCGGATGTTCCGAACGGTTTTCGATCGCCGAGGCCAACGAGAGAACCTCGGCTTCCGACATCCCACCGTATCCGACTGCGTCCGTGACACCGAACTCGCCAAGTGTGAGGGTGCCGGTCTTGTCGAAGATGACGGCGTCGAGACCACGTGCGCTCTCGAATGCGTCACGGTTGCGAATGAGCAGACCGTTGCTGGCTCCCAACGAGGTCGAGATCGCCACGACCAGTGGGATGGCAAGCCCAAGCGCGTGAGGGCAAGCGATCACCATCACGGTCACCGTCCTGGCCAAGGCGAACGTTGAGGATTCGCCTGCAATCACGTACCAGGCGAAGAAGGTCACCGCACCACCGACAAGGGCGACGGCCGTCAGCCAGGCGGCCGCGCGGTTGGCGAGGTTCTGCGTCTTGGATTTCGACTGCTGCGCGGCGTGAACCAGATCGATGACTTGGGCTAGGAATGAGTCGGCACCGGTCGCCTTGATCTCGACGGTCAGGGAGCCTTCGCCGTTGATGGAGCCGCCGATGACCTCGTCTTTGGGTCCCTTGGACACCGGCATCGACTCGCCTGTGAGCATGGACTCGTTCACGGATGTCTGACCTTCGGAGATGATGCCGTCGGCAGGGATCTTCTCTCCGGGGCGCACCAGCACGCGATCCCCCACCTGCACGTCACCCAAGGGCACCTCGCTCACCGAACCATCATCTGCGAGTACGTGGGCGTCTGACGGCATCAACTCAGCGAGGGCCTCGAGCGCCCGAGAAGCACCCATGACCGAGCGCATCTCGATCCAGTGCCCGAGAAGCATGACATCGATCAGCGATGCCAGCTCCCAAAAGAACACCTCTCCGGACAGACCGAACACGACCGCAGTACTGTAGGCATAGGCAGTTGTTATCGCGACGGCGATGAGCGTCATCATGCCGATGCTTCGCGAACGCACCTCGCTCACGAACCCGGCTAGGAACGGCCAACCGCCGTAGAAGAAGACGGCCGTAGCCAGGCCGAAGAGCACGAACATGTCGCCCGCGAAGCTCAAGGTGCTCTCAAGGCCCAAGAAGCGCTGGATCAACGGAGACAGTCCGAGTATCGGCACCGTCAGGGTGAGCGAGACCCAGAACCGCCGCCTTAAGTCAGCGATCATGCTCTCGTGTCCGCCGTGCCCTGCGTGATTGACCGAGTCCCTCGGTTGAGGCTCCTGTTCGTCACTGTGAATGCCGGGCTCCTTGCGCGAGCTCGCATCCCTCTCGTTGTGTCCCGATCCATGAGCCATGGCCATGTCCGCTTCTGCACGTGGGTGTTCTTGCTAGGGATGTTACCCACTAGCCGCGCTACACGCGGACACGCGAGAATATGGCCAGACCCAGTGGGATCCTCCGGTTCACCAAGATGCGACGTTCGGCTGTCGGGGCGCCGAGTCCCTGGTTCTAGGTGCTTTGGGCCTCGAGATTCCGACCGTAGTATGTGGACGCCAGGTCCCAGCGCAAGGACGGGTGGCGCGTATCACTAACGTGTTTAGGTTTGAGCGGCGGGTTGTGCCGCCTCTCGTCACTCTACGCCGTACCCCGTCCGCTCGAAACCTTTGTCAGGAATACCGCGGACTACTCCAAGCCCGCCTGCAGTGCGGCGAGCAGTTCGGGCGGATCGAAGACGGGAATCGTGGAGCGTGTGAAGTCCTTGCCGTTGCGCGTGACAATGGCAGTGGCACCGGCTTCGATGGCAGCCTGGTGCAACACCGAATCCTCATAATCCGAGAAACCCGTGTCGAGCGCTCCGCGCAGAACGTCACGATCAACACCCGTCACATCGAAGATGGCGAGTAGGGTGCGTAGGTACTCCGCAGCAGCTTTGGCACCGACCGCCTTGGCCGCGAGGTAGTGGATCGTCGTTGCCGTCGTGGCGCAGATCACGCCTTCGATCGCACCGGCATCGACGAGGCTCAGCAGGCGTTCGGCCGCATCGACGTGAGGCTCACGTGCGAGCATCTGGTCCAGGATCACGTTGGTGTCGAAGAGCACCTTCACCGATGCTTCGCCTCCAGATGACGCTTGTAGTCGCGCTCAGAGACACCCGAGCTGGCCAGCACACCGCGAAGCGAGCGGACGCGCGGAGTGATCTCGATCTCAGTGTCCTGCGCGTCTATGAGCGTGAAGTAGTCCGAGACCAGTTGTGACACCGACTTGCCGGACTTGGCGGAGTGACGTTTCGCGCGTGCGATGAGTTCATCATCGAGCCGAAGAGTGAGCTTGGTGTTCATGGTGATTCCTCCTGACGTACAAGTGTCGAGTACATTATACGTCACAAGGAGATGGAATCAAGCCCAGAGGGAGATATGGCGGCGATTCATAACGTGTTTAGGTTTGAGCGGAGCATTTGCCGCTTTCTTCCACTCTACGCTTCAGGTCGTCCGCTCGAAACCCTTGTTAGTCACGCGATCGGTCATCCGGTTCGCTGGGCATTTGGCGACCGTGCCATACCGCCACGACCCAGACCGTGCCATCAACGACTCGGTAGAAGAACCGGTAGGGAGAAACGAGTATCTCCCTATGTGGGAGGTCCGGAAACTCAGGGACACTGTGTCCGTGCTCCGGGAAATCGCGCAGTCGAGACAGCGTAGCGGTGGCCTCGTCGAGGATCCTCGCTGCTGCGATCGGATCGTCTTCACGGATGTAGGCGAGCGCTTCAAGGAACTGTTCGCGCGCTGATCGAGTGAGGCGGACTCTCACGCGTCAGCCCTGCGAAAGCAGATCGCGCGCCTCAGCGAGGACGTCGTCAAGATCGTGGCCCAGACCCGCCTCGACTTCCGCGTCACCGAGAGCCAGCATGCGCAGAAGTTCGAGCTCGTGCTGCGTGCGTTCATATGACTGAGTGCTCACCAGTACTGCCGAAGCACGTCCGCGCTGAGTGATGAACACAGGTTCGCTCGAAGTGGTGGCTCGCTTGATGACGCCAGCCGTGTCCTGACGAAGGTCCGAGATGGGAATGATGCTGGGAATCGTAGCCATTGGAAGCACCTCCTACGGTACAACCAACGATACCACCGATTGAAGCGGAAGACGAGTCCTCGACGCTGTGGCAGAACGTGTTTCGGGTTTAAGCAGACGCTCAGCGCTTTCGGGTCATTCTAACTCGTGGCGTTCTGCTCGAAGCGCTTGTTAGGCAGGCGCTTCGATTCCGCACCTATGCAAGCACATCATGATGTATTAACATAATCACCAAAGTGACACGTGATATATATAATGAGGTGATGTCTCATGCGGGGGTCGTTTGCTGACGGCAAGATGGAGCGACTCTGTTTGCCTCCGTTGACTGTGAACTCTATTGCTGCGATTGCGGCACACACGGGTCGTCAGGAGCTTTTTGCGCAGCAGTCTCCGCAAGCCCTCAAGGTTCTTCGGGAGGTGGCTGTCGTGCAGAGCGTTGAGTCGTCGAATCGAATTGAAGGCGTGACGGCATCTCCAGAGCGCCTCGAGGACCTCATGAAGGAGAAGACGACTCCTGTTGATCGATCCGAGCAGGAAATCGCAGGATATCGCGACGCTCTTGAATTCGTTCATGGCAATGCGGGCGAGATATGGCCGATGACGAACGGCGTCGTGTTGCAGCTCAACCGGTCAATGAACACATTTATGCCAACTCCTGGGGGTGCGTGGAAGTCAACGGACAATGACATCGTTGAGTGGACACCTGAAGGACAGAGGCGAGTTAGATTCAGCCCGGTGAGAGCCCATATGGTCGATTTGGCGATGGAGGAACTCCACGGGCAGTTTGCAGCTGCATGGGATACAGGAGAGGTTGCGAAGGTCGTCTTGACCGCAGGATACGTTCTCGACTTTCTCTGCGTCCATCCCTTCGTAGATGGCAATGGACGGATGTCACGACTGCTAACGCTGGTGTTCCTCTATCAGGCAGGCATAGATGTCGGGCGCTACATCAGTATCGAGAGGATCGTTGAGGACTCTCGAGAGAGTTACTACGATGCGTTGGGTAGGTCATCGCGAGGATGGCATGAGGGTGACCATGATCTTCTCCCATGGCTGGACTACTTCCTGGGCGTACTACTCGCCGCATACCGTGAGTTCGAGGATCGAGTCGGTGCCGTGCAGTCGCCCAAGGGCGCAAAGCGTGATCTCGTGGTGGACAGTATTCGGCATTTGCCCATTAGGTTCACACATGCAGATATTGCCCGAGCTTGTCCGGGCGTCAGTCGTCCGACGATTGACAGGGCGTTGCGTGACTTGAAGGCGGCAGGAGAGCTTCGACTGCTGAAGTCAGGACGTGATGCCCAGTGGGAGAGAACGTCCTCATGACGGATTAACACTATCACCAAATGGTTACATGATTATGTTCGGCGCTTTGCCTAACGTGTTTAGGCTTGAGCGGCGAATTTGCCGCTTTCTTCCATGCTAGGCCTCAGATCGTCCGCTCGAAACCTTGGCTAGGTCAGTCTCCGACGAGCTCACTCTCGTCTATGAGCTCTCGCGAGCGGCGCACGGTGAGAATCTCGATATTCTCGTGGACCTCGTAGAAGACGCGAAAGTCTCCAACGACGAGTTCTCGAACCCCAGGTGCAGCGATATCCCGTCCCGGTTTCCCGAGTTCCGGAAAGCCCGCCAGACGCTCCACCTCTTCGAACAATCTCTCGACCCACCGAGTCGCCGCCTGCTTGCTGTCTTGGGCGATGAAGAGGGCGACCTCCGAGACTCGTTCGAGTGCGCGATCCGACCGTTGACTCTCATGCGCCGATCCCTTTGAGGATGCGCTGCTTTGCCTCCTCATGTGGGATGCCTTCGCCGGCGGCGAACTGCATGCGTGCAACTTCTATGTCTTCAAGGGTCTCGAGGCGCTCGCGCATGTCCTCGAACTCGTGGATGTCTACGACGACCGCGACGCCGCGACCGCGTTGGGTGAGAACCAGTGGGCGACGGGTGTCGTTCACCTGCTTGATGAATGAGGCGACCCCGGAGCGAAACTCTGAGAGCGGGCGGATATCCTCATCGAGTTTGAGCGGCTGCATCATGGCCTCCTAGTACAGTTTTACGTACAACTAAGTGTACTACTGAAGAACAGATGCGGCAAGACGTGTCAGCTATCTGACCTAATGTGTTTAGGTTTGAGCGGCGGGTTGTGCCGCCTCTCTTCACTGTAGCGCTTGCCCCGTCCGCTGTTGCTCCTATGTCAATCCTACACCGCGACGGCCACAGAGTCGGCAGCAAAATCAGCATGGACGACCTCTGCTGTGCACTTCTTCTCAGCCCTCAGCATCGTCTTGAACACGGTCCGCGAGATGTGACGCTTCAAGCAA